>Ga0068852_100000935_pt1 | contig 19264 bp, 16 predicted proteins | sample KBSCornC22_FD_66594 | JGI IMG/M metagenome (GOLD analysis project Ga0068852, IMG submission 66594) | Corn rhizosphere microbial communities from Kellogg Biological Station, Michigan, USA - KBS Corn C2-2 | ecosystem: Host-associated > Plants > Roots > Rhizosphere > Soil ... | reverse complement strand
TCGAACCTTCGAACCTTCGAACCTTCGAACCTTCGAACCTTCGAACCTTCGAACCTTCGAACCTTCGAACCTTCGAACCTTCGAACCTTCGAACCTTCGAACCTTCGAACCCTCGAACCCTCGAACCCTCGAACCCTCTTACGTCTTCGGCGGCGGCGCCGGCGTGAGCCCGTGCCGCCGCATGACTTCCGCGATCCTGGCCAGGTCTGGCGCACCTCCGGCCGTGTCCGCGAGCACCTTGTGGATCTCGCGGAAATAGGCGGGCGCCATCAGGCCGGGGGTGGAGATCGCGAGGAACTTCGCGTCTTCGGTCCCGTTGTTGTCGAATCCATGCACTGAGCCGCGACCTATGCAGAGCGCCTCCCCAGGGGAGATCTCGACCCTTCGGCCGTCGATCGTCCAGGTCGTTGTGCCTTCGAGCCCGTAGATCGTTTCCTCGAAGGCGTCGTGGCTGTGGGGCGCGGGCATCCTGCTGTTGGCCGGCACGAAGCACTCGAACACGCTCGCGCTTCCATTCGAGTCAGCGGCCTCAACCAGGAAGCGCACGCCGAGCGCGCCCACCTGGATTATCTCTGTCGATGCTGAAGTCATCACGTCTCCAGTTCAATGGTTTCGAGGGCGCCAGCTTTCGTCGCAAAGTTGCGCCACCAGACGCACCGGCCGTCGCGCCACCGGATCGACTGCCACCACGTCTCGACGACGGGCGTGGTGCTCGCAGCGCCGTGGGCGCGACCTCTGATTTGCCCGAGCGTCATGTCTCCGTGATCCTGCACTTCCACGATCTCCGCCGCGTAGTCGGGGAAGAAATCGAGGAGGTCGCTCCACCACCGCCGCACTCCCGCGTGCCCGCGGTAGTCGCCCTCCAGCGCCCCGAGGCGCGGCTCGATCTCGACCTCATCGTGCATGAGCGAGAGCAGCGCATCAAGGTCACGCCGGTTGAAGACCTCATACATGCGCAGCGCCAAATCCACATTTTCACCCGACATCCTCCAGCCCAGTATCGCCGGAACCCCGGGCTATCGCTTTCCATGCAAAGCAGAAGCCAGGCTTAGGCGCCGAGGATCGCCCTGGCCGCGCCGCGCCCAGTGCGCACCGCGCCTTCCATGTAGCCGCAGACCCAGAAGTCCGAGCCGCACACGTAGAAGGGCGGCTCGTGCTGCGAGTGCAGCGGCCCGACGCGCATCACGTCGCCGGGGCGCCAGCCCGTGATGTAGCCCTGGGTCCAGGGGTCGATGGCGTAGGTGCGCTCCTCGATCAGGTCGGGTCCGTGGCCGGGGCGGCCGAGCATCTCGCACAGCGCGTCCGCCACGTCTTGCTTGCGCTGCGCGGGCGCGGTGGCCAGGTAGGGGCCCACGCGGTCGGGCGGGATCAGGATGCTCTGCACCCCTTGCTCGAGCTGCGGCCAGGAGCAGCCGAAGTCGCGCTCGCTGCGGACGAAGCCGTCGCGGCCCAGCTCTAACCACCAGGAGTCGTCCCAGACGAGCACGAGCTTGATGGCGACCGAGTGGCGCAGCGAGTGCAGCGACGCGAGGCGCTCGTCCGACACGCCGCTGATCGCGATGTCGCGCAGCGGGCCGGCGGGTACCGCGCTGACGACCGCTTTGCATTCGATCGTCTCGCCGTCCGCGAGCGTGACCGTGCAATGCGGCGACCCGATCGCGATCTTCGCGACCGGCGTCTCGTAGCGAATGCGGTGGCTGAGCTCGTCGGCCATTCGCCGCGCAACCGTGGCCGATCCCTCGGCCACGCCGTGCGTCTCCCACACGTCCTCGTCGTAGAAGCCGGTCGCGCCGGCCACCGCCGCCTTGCGCAGCTCGCTGAGCAGCGACGTTCGCCAGACCGAGTCCGCCGCCAGGCCGAGGTGGTGGATCTCGCTGAGGTGGACGCCTTCGGCGGACACGGCGTTGTCGCGGAGGAAGTCGCCGATGCTGAGTCGGTCGAGGCGTTCTGCGTCCGGGTGCGACCACGGATCGTCGGGGTCGACCTCGCGCGCGAGCCTGCAGAAGCGCTGCTCGGCCTCCTTCCACGCCGCCAGCTCGGTCGCGCCGAGCCAGGGCGGTTCGTCGCCCACGTATGTGCCGTCGAACAGACCCCAGGTGAGCTCGCCGGGGAAGCTCGGGAACGCGTCGGTGACAGTGAGGCCGAGCTCGGCGACGAGCTCGCGGTAGCTCGTGTGGAAGTCCGCGATCACCTCGCCGCCAAGCTGCACGGTCCGCCCGTCCGGGGTGGTGAACTGGTCCACGCGCCCGCCGGGACGCTCGCGCGCCTCCAGCACCAGCACGTCGGTGCCCGCGCTGGCGAGATCGCGCGCGCACGACAGGCCCGCGAGGCCCGCGCCTACAACGACAACGTCCGGGCACATATCTCGTCCGCCGCGCGCACGCCGCTCCGCAGCGCGCCCTCCATCAGGCCGTACCACTCGCCCGCGGTGTGCTCGCCGGCGAAGTGCAGCGCGCCGAAGCGCGGTGCCTCGGAAAGCGGCCGCGCCGAGTAGGCGCAGCGCGCCCACGGGTCGTTGTCCCAGCGCGAGAGCAGCACCGTGTCCGTATCGAGTTCGAGATCGGGGCGGAGCTTGACCAGCTCGTCGAGCCAGCGCTCGGGCCCGCGGTCGATCTCAAGCCGGTCGAGCGCCGCGGGCGACCCCGCGAAGGAGCCGAGCACGGGCAGCGGCTCGCCGTCGGAGCCGACCTGCGTGTAGCACCAGAAGCGCCCGGGGACGGACAGGGTCGCGCTTGGCGGCGCGGGTTCGCGCAGCCCGACGAACAACTTGGCGGCCTGGCCGTACGACACGACCATCGCAGGCAGTGCAGGCTGGAACTCGATCGCGTCCAGCACGCTCAGCGGCACCGCGATCACCGCGGCGTCGGCCTGCACGCCGTCCACCACCACGTGCGACTCAGACCACTCGATCGACGTCACCGGCGAGGACAAGTGCACGTTCAGCGGTTCCGCCAGGCAGCGCGCCAGCCCGTCGTTGCCGCCCTCAATCGTGAAGCTGTCGAACTCGCCAAACTCCGCGGCGCTGCCGCCGAACACACTCGCGTCGAGCTCATCGCCCGAGCAGGCGCAGCTCACCTCCACGCGCGCCCGGATGGCCTCGCGCACGTCGGCCGGCAGGTCGCTCGCGTCCAGGAACTCGGACAGAGTCCCGGAAGCCGGCCGCGGCAAGCGCGCCGCCGCCGCGAGGATCTCTTCGCGCGTGAGCGTCTCGGTGTCGCGCGCGCCGTACTGCGTCCCCTTGCGCACGAGCGGCAACTGGAACCGCACCGCCAGCCGCCGCACCTCGATGTTCCCCGGCAGGATGAACTCGGCGCCGCGCTCCACGGTTGCGCCGTTGAAGGGCACCGACCACACTCGTCCGCCCACGCGGTCGCGCGCCTCGAACACCTCCACATCGGCGCCGGCCTCGCGCAGGCGATCGGCCGCGGCAAGCCCGGCCAGGCCGGCGCCGACGACCACGACCTTCAGCGCTTCGCCCCCTTGGCCCACGCCGTCACGAGATCGGTGAGGAGCGGCCGGAAGTAGATGTCGAGGAAGTCGTCGGTGGGGGTCATCGCCTGGTCGAGCAGCGCTCCCTCCACGAACTTCATGATCACCTCGGTTGCCTCCTTCGGACGCGGCAGCCCCGCGCTCTCCACGAGCTTCCCGAAGCCGTCCATGTAGGCGATCGTCCAGCGGCGCGCGAGCGGGCGCAGGTACTCGGAGCGCCCAGCCTCGAGCATCAGCTCGTACTGCGCGGTGAGATAGGCGTCGGGGTCGGTGATCTGCGCATCGGCGAACGCGACGATGCGGTCGATCAACTCCTTCTCCGAGATCGTGCCATCGCACGTGGTGTGCTCGCGGACGCACTCGGTCGAGCGCGCGATCATCAGGTCGAGCGCCTCCTCGATCAGGGCGCTCTTCGAGTCGAAGTAGTAGGTGGTGGAGGCGAGGGAGACGCCGCCCTCCTGCGCCACCGCGCGGTGCGTGACCCCGTTCACGCCGACCTCGCCGATCACGCGTAGTGTGGCCTCGAGAATCTCGCGGCGGCGCGGGTTCTGGCGCTTGCTGTTCACAGGGGCTCTCATTGCGCGCGCTTCCTGAACGAATGTACAGTACGCACATGCCTGACCGCTACGACGTGGTCGTGATCGGCGGCGGCTTCGCCGGCGTGACCGCGGCCCGCGAGGCCGCGCTGCGCGGCCGGCGCACCCTGCTGCTCGAGGCGCGCGACCGCCTGGGCGGCCGCACCTGGAGCTCCGAATGGAACGGCTTCGGGATCGAGTACGGCGGCGCGTGGGTGCACTGGCACCAGCCGCACACCTTCTCCGAGCTGACCCGCGCGGGTCTGAGCGTGAGCGTGAGCGACGAGTCGGCGCGCGCGCTCTGGCACGTGGGCGACGAGCAGCGCAGCGGCACGATCGAGGAGCGCGATGCGATCGCGCGCCGCGGCTGGGACCAGTTCGTGGACGGTGTGCGCGAGGCCCTTCCGCAGCCGCATGATCCGCTGAGCGCGCCGACCGAGCTCGCGCGTTTCGATCGCCTGAGCGTTGCCGACCGGCTCGCGCAGCTCGACCTGTCAGACGAGGAGAGCGACGTGCTCGCCGCCGAGCTCGAGTCCGTCACTCACGCTCCGCTCGAAACCGCCGGGGCGCTCTCGATCCTGCGCTGGCACGCGCTCTCCGGCTACAGCCTGGAGCTGACCCAGCACACCGGCGGGCGGGTGACGATCGACGAGGGCACGGGCGCCCTGCTGAACGCGATCGCAGACGCGGCGGACTTCGAGCGCAGGCTGAACACGCCCGTAGCCGCGATTACGCGGAAGGACGACCACGCTGAGATACACGCGCGCGCGGGAGACGTGATCGAGGCGCGCAGCGTGGTGGTGGCCGTGCCGCTCAACACGCTGGGCTCGATCGAGTTCACGCCCGAGCTGCCCGAGGACAAGCAGGCGGCGATCGCGCTCGGCCAGGCCAGCCGCGGCATCAAGGTGATGATCCAGGCGCGCGGCGAGGAGATCCTGCAGACCTCGATCAAGCGCGGCCACCCGTTCGGCTACCTGTCGAGCGAGGCGCTTAACGGCGACGGCACGCAGCTGATGATCGGCTTCGGTCCCGAGGCGCACGGGTGCGACCCATCGGACCGCGTGAAGATGCAGTCCGCCATGGACCAGACGCTGCCCGGCTACGAGGTGGTGGACGCCACGGCGCACAACTGGCTGGACGACGAGTTCGCCCGCGGCACGTGGGCGATCCACAAGCCCGGCTGGTACGAGCACCACCACGCGGCGATGCGCCGTCCCGAGGGCAACTTGATCCTTGCGGGCTCGGACCTGGCGAACGGCTGGGCCGGCTTCATCGACGGCGCGATCGAAGCTGGTCTGAACGCCGGGCGCTGGGCCGCTTCTGCCGCGGTTTAGCGCCGAAATCCACGTTTACCACCGTATGGGTGGCAAACGTGGATGTCGATGAGCGAAACCAGCATTCCAAGTCTCCGAGGCCGCGGTTTAGCGGGCCGGCCAACCGGGTTCTCTAAATTCAGAGAGGCAACATGGTCTGGTACGTCGCAGTCATCATCGAAACCCTCCTGTGCGGCTGGGTGCAGCTCGAGCGCCGAGCTATCCGGCGCCGCCAGCTTGCGAGCACCGAGCTACCGCCGCTCCACCGCGCGTACGGACGCACGATGGAGCGCGTGCGCAAAGCGGTGAAGACCCGGCAGCGTCCCAAGCTCTCGAGCCACGAGGCGCGCCGTCGCACCGGGCTCGCCACCTTCGCGCTCATCACCATCGGGATGCTGCCGATGCTGGCGTTCGTGATGCTCGACGGCGTGCACATGAGCCCGGCCCTCGGCCAGCTGATCGCGTGGCCGCTGCTATGGCTCGCCCCGGTCCTCACCTACGCGCCCGCGCGGCTGGGCGCGCTACTGATCGCGGTCTGGCGCGGCTGGCTGCGCCTCGATGACGGAGACGGCGGCCCCAAGGCCGCCGTCCCGACGCCCGGCTCAGATCCGGGCTCTCACTATTTCCGTCTCGCCGCCTAGGCCGTGGCGCTCGGCTGCGGCGCGAACATCTTGGCCATCTCCTCGTCCGGCATCGTCGGCGTGTCCTCCTTGAAGTGCACCTCCTCGCCGTCCTGAACCACACGGCGGAAGATGAACAGCAGGATCGACCCGACAAGCACGCCGACTCCGATCGCGAAGTCCGTCCACGTGCCGTAGCCGTTCAGGTTCGGCGCGAGGGCGCCGACCAGCAGGAACGCCGCGTTCAGCACGCACAGGAACGCGACCACTGGCAGCCAGCCTGTGGCGAGCCTGATCGGGCGTGGCCAGTTGGGCCTGTCGCGCCGCAACAGCAGGAAGCCGCTTAGCGCGAACACGTGCGCGAGCACGTAGCCGATATTCGACATGTACAGGATCGCCAGGTTGCTGGAGATGAAGAGCACCAGCAGCACGTTCACCACGAGGTCCATCGTCATGGCGCGGGCGGGCACGTGGAAGCGGTTCAGCACGCCGAACTGCTTGATCGTCATGCCCGACTTGGAGATGCCGTACAGCGCCCGCCCGGCATCACCAGTGGATGACGCCATCGAGAGCACGAGCGATGCGATCAGGCAGATCAGGAAGAGGCTCGACGCGGTGTGGCCGGCGATCGTCTGGAACGCCGACACGTAGAACTGGCCCTCTGCGGTGTCTGCCGACGGCGCACCGGTCACGCCGCCGAGTCCGAGCGGCACCAGCGTAAACACGAGCAGGCAGAACACGGAGATGGTGCGCAACGCCATCGCGGAGTCGCGCTTCGTGTCCTTGTATTCAGGGGTGAAGGTGGCACAGATCTCTGTGCCGTACGCACTCCACGCGAGGATGAACAGGTACACCATCGCCAGCTTGATGCCGCCCCACGGTCCGGGGAAGCTCGTGTGGATGTTGCTGGAGTGCCAGTCGCCCGTGAGGTACGGCACGACCATGAACACGAGCAGCGGCACCATCAGCAGCGCGGCGCACGCGTAGGTGAGCCAGACGAACGGCTTGATGCCGGTCACGTTGAACGCCCACACCGCGAAGATCACGCCGATCGCGATGAAGTGGGGGAGCCCCAGCGATACCGGTCCGTCGTCGATCGTCCATGTCGAATGCGGGAACCAGCGGGCCGTGATCAGGTCGCCGATGATCTTGCCGAAGATCGACAGCACCACCGACCAGCCGATCCAGTAGCCGAACGTGGCCACCGGGCCCACCAGCGTCGTGTACTTGCGCCACGCCTCATGGGCGTAGAGCGAGATTCCCCCGGACTGGTTGGGGAACATGGTGGCGGGCTCCGAGTAGATCCACGCCTGAAGCACTCCGATGAACGCGGAGATGCCCCACAAGATGATCGAGCCACCGACTCCGAACACGCCTAGCGTGAACCCGAGCGAACCCAGCAGGAAGCCGGGGTTGCAAAGAGCGATGACGAATCCGTCCCACCAGCGCAGCGTCCTGAGCAGCTGGCGTTCCTCTACAACAGCGCTAGCCGTCATTCCCGACCCCCATCGGCATTGACAAATTGGTCCAAACGACCGATGGGGGCACTTGTATCATTTTGTCCAAGGCTGGTCAACCAGCCCGATGGGGTGGCCCGTCCTTTACAGCGCCCACCATCTTCGGTACAAACCGCAATTAGACATATTTGTCTGTTTGTGTTCCCGGGGTGAAGGAGAGTCGGTGGCGCGCGACCCGAAGTACGACATCCTCTTCGAGCCGATACAGCTTGGCCCGAAGACGCTGAAGAACCGCTTCTACCAGGTACCCCACTGCATCGGTGCGGGCTCCGAGAAGCCCGGCATGCAGGCCTATCACCGCGGCATCAAGGCCGAGGGCGGCTGGGGCGCGTGCTGCACCGAGTACTGCTCGATCCACCCGGAGTCCGACGACACGAGCCGCGTGTCCGCGCGCATCTGGGACGAGGGCGACGTGCGCAATCTGAAGGCGATGACCGACCGCCTGCACCACTTCGGCGCGCTCGCCGGCATCGAGCTCTGGTACGGCGGACCGCACGCGCCGTGCATGGAGTCACGCGCCACGCCGCGCGGCCCGTCGCAGATTCCGAGCGACTTCGAGCTGAACATTCACCCGCGCTACATGGACAAGGACGACATCAACGAGGTCCAGCAGATGTACGTCGACGCCGCTCTGCGTGCGCGCGACGCGGGCTTCGACATCGTCTACGTGTACGGCGCCCACGCGTACCTGCCGTTCCAGTTCCTTTCGCCCTTCTACAACCGCCGCACCGATGAGTACGGTGGCTCGTTCGAGAACCGCGCGCGCTTCTGGAAGGAGTCACTCGAGAAGGTGCGCGAGGCCGTTGGCGACGACTGCGCGATCGCGTCGCGCTTCGCCGTGGACCACCTGCTCGGCGCCACCTCGATCCAGGTGGGCGAGGACGGCGTGCGCTTCGTGGAGTACGTCGACGACCTCGTGGATCTCTGGGACCTGACCGTCGGCGACATCGCCGAGTGGGGCCAGAACGCGGGCCCGTCGCGCTTCTTCGAGGAGAACCACGAGAAGCCGTTCACGGGCCAGGTCAAGGCCGGCAACCACACCAACAAGCCGGTCGTGGGCGTGGGCCGCGTGACCAACCCGGACACGATGGTCGCGATCATCCAGAGCGGCCAGTTCGACATCATCGGCGCCGCGCGCCCGTCGATCTCCGATCCGTTCCTGCCGAAGAAGATCGAGGAGGGACGGCCCGAGGACATCCGCGAGTGCATCGGCTGCAACCAGTGCATCTCGCGCTGGGAGATCGGCGGCCCGCCGATGGTTTGCACGCAGAACGCGACCGCCGGCGAGGAGTACCGCCGCGGCTGGCACCCGGAGAACTACTCCAAGGCGGGGAACGCCGACAAGGGCGTGCTCGTGGTGGGCGCCGGCCCGGCCGGCATGGAGTGCGCGATGGTGCTCGGCAAGCGGCAGATGTCCGCGGTGCACCTGGTTGAGACCGACTCGGACATCGGCGGCTGCGTGAACTGGATCTCCAAGCTCGGTCACTCGGACGGCAAGGAGAACCTGTTCCGCGGCACGGCTCGCGGGCTCGGTGAGTGGGCCCGGATCGTCAACTACCGCCAGGTGCAGCTCCACAAGCTCAAGAACGTCGAGGTTCATCTGAACTCGCGGCTGTCGGCCGCCGACGTGCTCGAGTACGGGGCCGAGATCGTGGTGATCGCGACCGGTTGCCACTTCGCCACCGACGGCCTGAACGCGGCCACGCACGCGCCGATTCCGGGGGCGGACACCTCGCTCGATTGGCAGCTCACGCCGGACGAGGTGGTGCTCGGCGACAAGCAGATCGGCCAGCGCGTTCTCGTGCTTGAGAACGAGGGCTACTACATGGGCGCCACGATCGCCCAGAAGCTCGCCGGCGAGGGCAAGGACGTCACGCTCGTCACCCAGGCGGCGGACGTTGCCGGCTACATGCACTACACGCTCGAGGCGCCGATGCTGCATCGCGACCTGCACCGGCTGAACGTGGACATCCGCACCTACACGATGGTCGACTCGATCGAGCCTGGCGCCGTGTCGCTCTACAACGTCTGGGACGACCGGCACAAGGACAAGGTCGAGGTGGACAGCGTGGTGCTGTGCACGCAGCGGCTGTCGAACGACTCGCTGTACCGCGAGCTCAAGGCGGATCCTGCCGCGCTCGAGCGCGAGGGCATCGAGGCCGTGTACCTGATCGGCGACGCCCAGGCGCCGCGCATGATCGTGGACTCGGTGTTCGACGGGCACCGCCTGGCGCGCGAGATCGACTCGCCCAACCCGGCGATGCCGCTGCCGTTCATCCGCGAGCGGCGGCTGTGGGGTGACACGGGCAACGGCGACTTCGAGTCGCAGCTGCTCGCGCCATCCGACATGGTCACCGCGTAGGGCCGCGGGGTCACGCGGATGAAGGTGGTCGTGCCTGTCAAGCAGGTGGCCGTCGTCGACGAGGATTTTGAGCTCGCCGACGACGGCACGGCCGTCGATCCCGACTTCCTCGAGTGGTCGCTCAACGAGTGGGACGAGTTCTCGGTCGAGGCCGCGCTGCAGCTCGCGGGCGACGACGGCGAGGTGGTCGTGGTCACGGTCGGAGACGACGAAGCTACTGAGGGCTTACTCACTTGCCTTGCAAAAGGGGCTGGGCGCGGGATCCGAGTGTGGGAGCAGTCACTCACTTCGGCCGATGCGCTGGCGGTGGCGCGAGTGCTCGCGGCGGTGGTGGAGCGCGAATCGCCTGACCTCGTGCTGTGCGGCGTGCAGTCCTCGGATGCTGTGAACAGCGCTACGGGGATCGGGCTCGCCGGGTTCCTGGATCTGCCACACGTGGCGGTGGCGCGTGCGATCTCGGGTGGTGAGGGGTCACTCACCGTCGAGCGCGAGCTGGAGGGCGGGCTCGTGGAGGTGGTGCGAATTGGGCTTCCGGCTCTGCTCACCGTGCAGACCGGGATCAACGAGCCGCGCTACGCGAACCTGCGCGCGATCAAGCAGGCGCGGGAGAAGCCGCTCGAGGTGCTCGACCTGGCTGGGCTGGGGTTGTCTGGCGACGACGTCGCCGGCGCAAGCGGCGGGCGGTTGCGCAAGCTCGCCGTGCCCGAGGCGGGGGAGGGTGCCGAGATGCTCACCGGCTCCGCCGCCGAGGTGGCGACGCGCATCCGCGAGATCGTGCAGGACAGGCTCAGCGCATGAGCGGCGTGCTCGTTGTGGCCGAGGCGCGCAGGGGTGAGCTGCGTGACGTGTCTTTGGAGCTGATCGGGGCGGCGCGCTCGCTCGGCGGACCGCTGTCGGTGGCCGTGATCGACCACGACCCGTCGCGCTACCGTGACCGCCTGTCCGTCGAGGGCGTCGATGCGGTGCTCGCGGTGGCGACGCCCAACGAGCATTTCGAGCCGCACGTGGCGGCACGGGCGCTGGAGGGACTGATCGCGTCCGAGCAACCCGACGTGGTGGTGCTCGGCCACACGATCGACTCGCTTGGCTTCGCGCCGGCGGTGGCGGCGCGCGGCGGGCACGGCTTCGCGAGCGATGTGACGCGCGTGTCGGGCGGCGCCGACTCGCTCGTGGTCGGCCGCAGCGCCTACGGCGGCAAGCTCGAGGCCGAGCTCGACTTCCCGGGCAAGGACACCGTGCTGTTGCTCTTGCGCGCCGGCGCCTTCGAGCCGGCGGGCGGGTCGGGTTCGCCCGAGTGGCGCGACGTTCAGGTCGAGCTGGGCGAGCCGCGCTCCGAGCACGTCGACTTCCGCGAGGCCGCCACGGGCGACGTGGACATCACCAAGGCGGACTTCCTGCTGTCGGTGGGCCGTGGGATCGAGGACAAGGACAACCTCGAGCAGTTCGAGGGCCTCGCCGACAAGATGGGAGCGATCCTGAGCGTGTCGCGGCCGCTGGTGGACGCCGGCTGGGTCACGAACGCGCGGCAGGTGGGCCAGTCGGGCAAGACGGTCAAGCCCAAGGTGTACCTGGCGCTCGGGATCTCGGGCGCGGTGCAGCACCTGGCCGGCATGCGCGGAGCGGACACGATCATCGCGGTCAATACCGACCCCGAGGCGCCGATCTTCAGCGTGGCGCACTACGGCGCGGTGGCCGACCTGTTCGACGTGGCCGACCAGCTCGAGCAGCAGTCGGGCTGATGCTCTTCGCCGCCGAGAAGACCCGCCCCGTGCTCTGGCACATGAGCACCGGGCTGGAGGTGCTCTGGTACTTCCTGGCGGTGGTGTCGGTGCTGGTGTTCGCCTACGGGGTGTGGCGCCCGATCGCCAAGTACCGGCGCGGGCGGGCGATCTGGATGCCGGCGCGCTCGGAGTTGTGGCCGCGCTTCAAGCGGGCGACGCGCAGGCTGTTCGCGCACAGCGCAATCGCCCGGCGCGACCCGCTCGCGGGCTGGGCGCACCGCGGCACGTTCTACGGCTTCCTCGTGCTGTTCGCCGGCACGATCATCCTCGCGATCGACACCGACGTCGTTCACCGCATCTCCGGCTACAGCTACTTCAAGGGCAACTTCTACCTCGGCTACTCGGTGGTGCTCGATGTGTTCGGGCTGGCGCTGGTGGGCGGGCTCGCGGTGATGATGGTGCGGCGCGGGATCCTGCGCCCGCGCAAGCTCGATTACGCGCGGCCGGATCGCGCGCCGGGCGAGGAGCAGTTCGACCGCCGCGTGTACCGCGTGGGCGACTGGGTGTTCCTCGGCGTGCTGATCACGATCGCCTTGACGGGCTACCTGCTCGAGGGCGTGCGCGTGGCCGAGGACAACCCGGGCTACAACGCGTGGACGCCGATCGGCTGGGTGTTCGCGCAGCTGTACGACGGGCTCGGGGTGTCGCAGTCCGGGCTGACCGACATCCGGCACGGCATCTGGTGGTTCCACGGGTTGCTCGCCATCTCGTTCGTGGCAGCGATCCCGTACACCAAGGCCACGCACATGCTCACCTCGTACGCGAGCATGGTCCTGAAGGACCCGCTGGCCGGCAAGCGGCTGCGGCCGATCCCGGAGGAGCTCGCGTCCGAGCCGGCGGGCTACGCCACGCTCGCCGACTTCTCCATTACGCATCTGCTGCAACTCGACGCGTGCACCAAGTGCGGCCGCTGCCACGAGGTGTGTCCAGCCAACATCACCGGCAGGCCGTTATCGCCGCGCGACGTGATCCTGGAGCTGCGCGAGCAGGCGAACGCGGGGATCGACCATCCGGCGTGGGGCGAGCACTCGGTGCACGCGGACACGGCTTGGTCGTGCATGCAATGCAACGCCTGCGTGGAGATCTGCCCGGTGGGGATCGAGCAGGCGCCGATCATCAACCAGCTGCGGCGCAACATGATCGAGGAGGGTGAGCTCGACAGCAATCTGCAGTCCACGCTGCAGGTGATCCACAAGTCGGGCAACTCGTTCGGCGAGAACCGGCGGCGGCGGGGGCGCTGGACCGAGGAGCTCGAGTTCGAGGTCAAGGACGCGCGGACCGAACCCGTGGATCTGCTCTGGTTCGTGGGCGACTACGCGTCGTTCGATCCGCGCTCGCAGACCGTCACCCGGGCCTTGGCCACGATCCTGCACGAGGCCGGCGTGGACTTCGGGATCATGTTCGACGGCGAGCGCAACGCGGGCAACGATGTGCGCCGCGTGGGGGAGGAGGGGCTGTTCGAGGCGCTCGCGGAGCACAACGTGGCGGCGCTGTCGGAGTGCGAGTTCGCGCGGATCCTTACGAGCGATCCGCATTCCCTGAACACGCTGCGCAACGAGTATCCGGACTACGGCGGCGAGTGGGAGGTGGTCCATCACACGGCGCTCCTGCTCGAGCTGATCCAGGCGGGGCGGCTTGCGGTGGACGGGCAGCTTTCCTACCGGGTGACCTACCACGACCCGTGTTACCTCGGCCGCCACAACGGCGGCTACGACGCGCCGCGCGAGATCCTGCGTCGGCTGGGTTGTGAGCTGATCGAGATGCCGCGCAACCGCGACAACTCGTTCTGCTGCGGAGCCGGCGGCGGGCGCATCTGGATTCCGGACAAGCCGGGGGCCGAGCGGCCGTCGGAGAACCGGATCCGCGAGGCGGTCTCGGTCGGGCCACTCGACCTGTTCGTTGTCTCGTGCCCGAAGGACGTGACGATGTTCGAGGACGCGATCAAGACCTCGGGCAACGCGGACAACATCCGGCTCGCGGAGCTGACCGAGCTTGTGCAAGAGGCGCTGGTGGCGGCGCCCGTGGCGGCGGTCTGAGGAACCGCGGCCACGTTTCCGACTTATGGGTGCATGACACCCAAAAGTCGGAAAGGTGCACGGCGGCGAGCGCGCGGTTGCTTGACGGCGCGCGCAGGTTTGCTTGACACCCCGCGTAGGGCTGCTGTACCAATTTGTCCATGAAAAGCAGCCTGGAGATCGCACAAGACGCAGTTCTTCAACCGATCGACGAGATCGCTGAGCGCGCCGGGCTGCTGCCCGACGAGATCGAGCCGTACGGCCGCTACAAGGCAAAGATCACGTTGAACGTGCTCGACCGCCTGCGCGAGACGCGGGACGCCAAGGTGGTCTGCGTGACCGGCATGACGCCGACCAAGGCGGGCGAGGGCAAGACCACCACGCTCGTGGGCCTGACCCAGGGACTCGGGGCGATCGGCAAGCGCAGCGTGGCCTGCCTGCGCGAGCCGTCGCTTGGGCCGGTCTTCGGAGTGAAGGGCGGCGCGGCCGGCGGCGGCCTGACGCAGGTCGTCCCGATGGAGGACCTGAACCTGCACTTCACCGGCGACATCCACGCGATCGGCGCGGCCAACAACCTGCTCGCCGCGATGCTCGACGCCTCGATCCTCCACGGCAATCCGCTCAAGATCGACGCCCTGCGCGTGGGCTGGCGCCGCGCGCTCGACATGAACGACCGCGCGCTGCGCGACACGGTGATCGGCCTCGGCGGCCGCGCGAACGGCTATCCGCGCGAGACCGGCTTCGACATCACGGCCGCCTCGGAGGTGATGGCGATCCTCGCGGTGTCGCGCGACATCCACGATCTGCGCGCGCGGCTCGGGCGCATCACCGTGGCCCAGTCGTATGACGGCGGCAAGCCGATCATGGCCGAGGAGCTGGGCGCCGCCGGCGCGATGACCGTGCTACTCAAGGACGCGATCAAGCCGAACCTGATCCAAACGCTCGAGGGGCAGCCGTGCCTGATGCACTGCGGCCCGTTCGCCAACATCGCGCACGGCAACAACTCGCTGCTGGCGGACCTGATCGGGATGAAGCTCGGCGACTACGTCGTGACCGAGTCGGGCTTTGGCTCCGACATGGGGGCGGAGAAGTTCTTCGACATCGTGTGCCGCTTCGGCGGCATCGTGCCGAGCGCCGCGGTGCTCGTCACGACCGTGCGCGCGATCAAGCACCACGGCGGCATCGAGGACGACCCCCGCGTGGACCGCGGCCAGGCGCTCGCCGCGCTCGAGACCGGCATGGCCAACGTGCGCCGCCACCTGGCGAACATCAAGCAGTTCGGCCTGCCGGTCGTGGTGGCCGTGAACCGCCGCCCCGGCGACACCAACGAGGAGTGCGAGATCGTGCGGAAGCTCTCGATCGAGGCCGGCGCGTTCGCCGCCGAGGTGAACGAGGGCTTCACGCGCGGCGGCCTGGGCGCGGCGGATCTGGCGAGCGCCGTCGTCGACGCGTGCGAGCAGCCGAGCGACTTCCGCTTCCTGTACGAGGACGACTGGACGATCCAGGACAAGATCGAGACGGTCGCAAAGCGCGTGTACGGCGCCTCGGACGTCTTCTTCTATCCCGAGGCGGAGCAGAAGATCGCGCAGTACACACGGCAGGGCCTCGGCCATCTGCCGGTCTGCATGGCGAAGACGCACCTGTCGCTGTCGGCGGACGCCACGCTGCTGAACGCGCCCGAGGGCTTCACCCTGCCCGTGCGCGATATCCGCGCCTACACCGGCGCGGGCTGGCTCGTGCCCCTGGCCGGCGACATCATGCAGATGCCGGGTCTGGGCAAGAGTCCGGCGGCACTCAACGTGGACATCGACGAAGAGGGTCGGACGGTCGGTTTGTTCTAGCTCCGCGGGGCATCCAGCCCCGCGTCTGATGGCGACTCTCGACCTCCGGTCTCGCGTAATCCCGCCAGAATGGGCGCGTGAGTAGTAACGGACCACGGCCCGTCGGGTCGGTCGCACGCGCGCTCGCGGTGATCGACGTGCTGGCCGCGCACCCGCATGGGCTCGGCGTTAACGAGGTGGCGCGGCAGATCGGCGTGAACGCGTCGACCACGTCGCGACTGCTGGCCACGCTGGAGCGCGGCGGCATCCTCCAAAGAGAGCCCCGCGGCCCGTACAAGCTCGGCCTGCGCCTGGTCGCCCTGGCGGATGCCGTGCTCGACGGCCTCGACATCCGCGACCTCGGCCGCCCGGTGCTGCGCTCGCTCGTGGACGACACGGGCGAGACCGCCACGCTGTCCGTGCCCGGGGCGGGCGAGGCGGTCACGATCGACTTCATCGCGGGCGACGCCAGCGTGGTGGGCGTGGCGCGGCTGGGCCGCCGAAGCGTCGGGCACGCGACCGCCACCGGCAAGGTCGTGCTCGCCTACAACGGCCTGGCCGGCAACCCGCTCACCGCCTTCACCGACAGGACGATCACGGACCCGAAGGAGCTCGAGCGGGAACTGGAGCAGGTGCGCGCCCGCGGCTTCGCCGAAGCGGTTGGGGAGCGCGACCAGGACCTCGTGGCCGTGGCGGTGCCGGTGTTCGACCGCTCGGCCTCGCTCGTGGCGATCCTCGGCGTGCAGGGACCGCTCGGGCGCTTCACCACTGCGCGGCGCAAGGAGCTGTTGCCGGTGCTGCGCGAGCACGGCGACACGCTCACGCGGTCACTTGGCGGACGGGCCCCTTGATCGCTGCCGCTTAACACGTTAGGCTGCCCGTGCCAATAGGGCAATGGGTGTTGCCAATAGGGCAACGCCCTGTGGACGGTGGAGTGTGGACGTTCCCAAGTCGACTCGCACGCTCGTAATCGGGGCCGGCGTACACGGCCTGTCAACTGCGTGGCATCTCGCGCAGGCGGGCGAAGACGTGCTCGTGGTCGATAAGGCCACCGTCGCCGCGGGGGCATCCGGTATCGCCTGCGGCGTGATCCGCAACAACTACTTCCAGCCCGCGATGAGCGAGCTGATGGCGGCATGTGTCGAGATCTGGGAGTCCGACCCTGAGGCATTCGCCTACCACGGCAGCGGCTACATCGCGCTCGGCCCGCCGAGCCAGGAGCCGGACCTGGTCGAGGTGTTCGATCGCCAGCAGCGGATCGGCTACCCGTCCGAGCTGATCACCGGCGAGGACGAGGTGGCGTCGCACATGCGCGGGCTGTTCGACGACTGGCGGGCGCCGGGGCTCAGCGCCTGCCTGCATGAGCAGGCAGGCGGTTTCGCGTTCAACCGCGAGTCCATCATCGGCTTGGCGCGGAAGGCCCAAGCCGCTGGCGCACAGATCACCGAGGGCGTCGAGGTTTCGAGTTTCGAGTTTCGAGATGACGGCTCGGTCGCCCGGGTGGTCACGAGCGCTGGCCCCATCGAGGTCGAGCAGGTCGTCGTTGCTGTCGGTCCTTGGATCGCGGGCCTGTGGGAGATGCTCGGCCTGCCGGACCAGATCGACGTGCGGCAGCCGAACGGCGAGGTCGCGCACGACGTGCCGATGTGGACCTACTGGTACCTCCAGGAGGGCGAGGTCGACATCGACCCGTCGGTGCTGGTGACCAACGACGGCGCGCCGTCGCCCGTGCTGCACATCGACAGCGCGTCACCGCTCTCGACCGATGACGGCCGCCTGGTCACCGACGAGCCGTGGGGCGTCTACTTCAAGCCCGACCGAGACTCGATCCAGGGCGGCGCCGCGCCGCTCAAGATGGGTCACGAGTTCGAGGTGGACCCGTACCCCACGGGCACGGTCGACCCCGGCTTCCCCGACATGTGGAGCGCGGCACTGTCGCACTGCCTCGGCCGCTTCGAGGGCTGCCGCAACAAGTACATGCAGGTGCGCTCGGGCGGCGCGGGCGCCTTCACGGCGGACAACTTCCCGGTGTTCGACTACATGGCGCCGAACGTGTACGTGGCGGCCGACTCGAACCATGGCTACAAGATGATCGCCGTGGGCCGCGAGATCGCGCGCGTGCTGCGCGGCGAGCACTCCACGCTGCTCCACCCGTTCAGGTTCGAGCGCTTCGCGAGCGGCGACCTTCACCCCGTGTCCCACAGCCCGTACCCCTGGAGCTGAGCGGACGTGTCCTACGTCCTCACCTGCCCGAACTGCGGAGTGCGCGAGGTCACCGACTTCGGCTTCGGCGGCGAGGTGACCAAGCGGCCCAAGCAGCGCCCCAGCCAGCGTGAGCTGAACGAGTACAACTACTTCCGCCGCAACGTCGCGGGCGTGCAGCGCGAGTGGTGGTACCACCGCTCCGGCTGCCGCGCGTGGTTCCTGGCCGAGCGCGACACGCGCACCAACGAGGTCAAGTGGACCGCGCTTCCCGAGGAGGCTCCCGCCGCGTGAGCGACCGCCTGCCGGAGCAGCCGGGCGAGCGGATCAACCGCGCCAAGGTGATCACCTTCGAGTTCGACGGCAAGCCCGTCGAGGCGCACGAGGGCGACACGATCGGCTCCGCGCTGTTCGCGTCGGGCCAGCGGACGTTCTCGCGCAGCTTCAAGTACCACCGCCGCCGCGGCCTCTTCTGCTGCGCCGGGCAGTGCCCCAACTGCCTGGTGGCCGTCGACGGCGCGCCCGGCGTCCGCGCCTGCACCGAGCCCGCGCGGGAGGGCATGAAGGTCGAGCACATGAACGCGGTGCCGAACCTGGAGCTCGATCTGATGTCGGCCACCGACCGCTTCGCCGGCCCGTTCACGCCGCCGGGCTTCTACTACAAGACCTTCATCCGGCCGCGCCGCTTCTGGCCCCTGTACGAGAAGTTCCTGCGCAACGCGGCGGGTCTGGGCAAGCTGTCCCACGACCCGGGCGACGGCGAGCGCGAGTGGCGCACCGAGTACCGGCGCCGGCACTGCGACGTGCTGGTTGTTGGCGGCGGCGCCGCCGGGCTGAGCGCGGCGGTTGCGGCCGCGGAGCTGGGCGCGGATGTAGTGCTCGTCGACGAGGGTCCGGAGCCGGGCGGCTGGCTGCTGGTGGAGGCGGGGCACGAGCGGGCGCGCGAGCTGGCGGACGCCGCGCGTGCCGCAAGCGTCGAGCTGATGTCGAACGCGCCCGCGCTCGGCTACTTCGACGGCCTGGTGCCCGTCTGGCAGGGATCCACGCTCCACCAGATCCGCGCGCAGCGCCACATCTTCGCCACCGGTTCGATCGAGCAGCCGCTGGTGTTCGAGGGCAACGACCTGCCGGGCGTGATGCTGTCGGGCGGCGCGCGCCGGCTCGCCTCGCTGTGGGCGGTGAAGCCCGGGACGAGCGCGGTGGTGGCGACCACGTCGGAGCTCGGGCTCGAGGCTTCGCTGGCGCTGCACCGAGCCGGCGTGAAGATCCAGGCGGTGGCCGATCTGCGCCCGGAGCCCGGCCACGCCGCGCAGTCGCTGATGCGCAACGGCATCGAGCTGCTCCAGGGCTGGACCGTGACGAAGGCGAAGGGCAAACGGCAGGTCACCGGCGCAGTGCTCGAAGAGCTGAACGGCAGCGGCAAGAAGTCGTTCGACTGCGACCTGCTGATCGTCTCCGGAGGAACGGCGCCAACGACCTCCCTCATTGCCCAGGCCGGGGCAAAGACGACCTACGACGAGAGCAGAGCCCACTTCGCCCTCAGCGAAGTGCCGGACGGCGTGCACGCCGC
>Ga0068852_100000934_pt1 | contig 19278 bp, 17 predicted proteins | sample KBSCornC22_FD_66594 | JGI IMG/M metagenome (GOLD analysis project Ga0068852, IMG submission 66594) | Corn rhizosphere microbial communities from Kellogg Biological Station, Michigan, USA - KBS Corn C2-2 | ecosystem: Host-associated > Plants > Roots > Rhizosphere > Soil ... | reverse complement strand
CTCCCGTGTCCTATCCACGTCTTCGGGATGCACGAGCTCGAGAAGCGTCCTCGCCTGTAGCTCGTTCTCGCTCCACCCGAGCACTCGGGACCATGCAGGGTTGACGTCGAGCATCGCGCCGTCGGGGCCGGCCGTGAAAAGGAGCTCCTGCGAGAGGGCTGCGGTGTCCTCTAAAAGTGCCTGCAAACCGGGGGGCATGAAGTCGTTATATGTGGGGCGTGTGAGTCTCTAATGTACTATGAAATCTCGCTGCTCCCGTCACGCCCCGCCCCTCGCTGGCCAGCAAGTTTTTCCTCCCCGCGCACGATCGTCACCCGTCGGCGCCTCCTCGACGCAAGGATCCCATGGCGTTAGTCAAGAAATCGAAGATCACCGCGGACGCCTCCAAGCCGGCAGCCGCATCGGTTCCACAGCCCCCACAGCCCCCACTTGCCGCTAAGCCCCCGCCGAAGGCTGCGCTTCCCCTGACGGGAAACGAGACCATTGCGGAGCGGGTCGCGGCCGCCACCGAGGAATTGGCGAGCGGCTTGACCCAGGCCTCCGCCGCCACCGAGGAGCTCGGCCGCTCGATGGGGCAGATCGCCGTCGGCGCCGAGGAAGCGGCCAGCGCCTCGCAGGAGCAATCGGCCGCCATCAAGCGCATCGTGGCCGAGCTCGCCGGCGCCAGGAATACCGCGGAAACGTCGGCCAAGCGCTCCGATGCCGCCATGGGGAACCTCGCCGAGACGAGCGCGCAGATCTCGGCATCGGTGCGCGCGATCAAGCGCAACGCCGAGCGCCAGCTCGCATCGGTCGAGGTCATCGCGGAGCTCGAGCGGCGGGCGAAGGACATCGGCGCCATCACGCAGGCGGTGAGCCGGATTTCGGACCAGACCAACCTCCTCGCATTGAACGCGGCGATCGAGGCGGCCCGCGCGGGCGGCCAGGGCCGCGGCTTCGCCGTCGTGGCGGACGAAGTGCGCACGCTCGCCGAGATCTCCGACAAGAGCGCGCAGGAGGTCCAAAGGTTGGCGAGCTCCATCCAGGCCGATGTCGGCAACGTGGTCGCGGCGATGAAGAAGGCAGCCGAGGATGCGGCGAGGGATGCCGCGGCCGCGACCTCCGTCGTCGAAAGCCTCGGCGCACGGCGCTCCGACATGGGCCGCATCGCCGAGGACAACCGCGCCATCCTGGATTCCGCGCTGGAGGCCGAGCGGGCCGCGATCGAGGCACAGAAAGGCGCCGAGCAGGTCGCGACCGCCGCGGAAGAGCAATCGTCGGGCGCCTCGGAAGCGCAAAGCACCGTCCAGGAGCAGGCCAAGTCCCTCGCGCAGGCCAAGGCTGCGGCCGACACGCTCGCCACGTTGGCCGATGCGCTGCGCAAGGGCAAGAGCGGCGCGGCGGGCGCGGAACAGATCGGCTCGGCGGCGGAGCAGCTCTCGGCGACCATCCAGGAGATGTCCAGCGCCGCCACCGAGATCATGGCGGCGGTGGAGGAGATCAATCGTGCGTCGCAGTTGCAGGCCTCCGCCACCCACGAGACATCGGCCGCGCTCGCGCAGATCGAGAAGAGCGCCAAGCTCGCGCAGGAGAACGGCAAGGCCGCGCATGAACGCATCCGCGTCATCGGGTCGGACCTGCAGGCGGGACGCGCTTCGATCGAGAGCCTGATGCACGGCGTCGATCGCGCCTTGAAGGACACCGAGTCCAGCGTGGCGACGGTGGCGCGATTGGGCACGCTCGGCCGGAACATCGAGAAGATCATCGACGCCATCGCGTCGGTCACGCTGCAGACCAGCATGCTCGCCGTGAGCGGGTCGGTCGAGGCCGCTCGCAGCGGCGATTCCGGGCGCGGCTTCGCCGTCGTCTCGAACGACATCCGCATCCTCGCGCGCGAAGCCGCGCAGAACGTCGACCAGGCGAAGGACACGGTGCGCGGCATCATGGACCAGATCGCGATCCTGCAGCGCGAGCTGGACCAGATCATCGTCACGAGCGAAGCCGAGGTGCAGAACAACCGCGCCGTGTCGGCCGGCCTGGAGAAGATCGGCGTCGAGATGGATGCCCTGGCCCGTGCGAGCCAGGGGGTGGTCGAGGGCTCGCACGCGATCCTGCAGGCCGCCGTCGAGACCGCGACCGGCGCGCGGCAGATCGCGAGCGCCGCCGAGGAGGCGAGCACCGCATCGCGGGAGGCAGCGACCGCGGCGGCGGAGCAATCGCAGGGCGCGGAAGATCTCGCGGCCGCCATCGAGGAAATCGGCTCCCTCGCGGACGAGCTGCGCACGCAGAATGTCTGAGCCGGCCGCCGAGCGGCGGGAGGGGTCGGCGGCCGTTGTCTTCGTGACGTTCCGTGTCGCGGATCGCCGCTATGCGCTGGCCGCGAACGACGTCGTCGAAGTGATCCGCGTGCCCGCGATGGCGCGTGTTCCCCAAAGCCCGCCGGCGCTCCTCGGCATCGCCAACCTTCGCGGCTCGGCGCTGCCGGTCGCGAGCCTGCGCGGATTGCTGGGCCTCGAGGAACAGGTGCTGCAGCCGGGCGCGCGCGCGATCGTGCTCGCCACGGGTTCGCCGGTCGCGATCGTCGTGGACGCCATGGAGGAGCTCGTCACCATCGATGCCGATGACATCCATCGCGACCAGGCCGAGCTCGCAGCGGAGCCCGGCGAGCTCCTGAACGGATCGTTCCAGAGTGGCGACGAGCATCGCGTGGCCAAGATCCTCGACATGCCGCGCCTTCTCGAAGCGGCGTTCGCCCATCGCGCGCGTGCCGAACGAAGCGTGCGGCGCACGAGCGAGTCACGGACGCCCGCCAACACTTCCGATGTTGCAGTCGAGACGAAGATGCTGGTCACGTTCGAGGTGGCGGGCCAGGAATTCGCCCTCGAGCTGCAGGACGTCGAGGAGATCCTGCCCGCGGCGCAGGCCACGACCGCCGTGCCTCGCGCCGAAGCGTTGGTCCTCGGCATGACCTCGGTGCGGGGAAGCCTCCTGCCGTTGTTGTCCCTGCGCGCGCTGCTGGGTTTTCCGCCGGCGCCGCAAGCCGACGGGCGCGAAAAGGTCGTCGTGATGAAAGTCGGCGGCGCCACGGTCGGCCTGGTTGCCGACCGTGCGCGCGCGATCGTGGCGGCGGAAGCCGACCTCATAGATCCCGTGCCGGCTGCATTGGCTTCGCGATTGAAAGGCGAATCGCAGATCCGCGGCATCTATCGCGGAGACCACGGCCGGCGGCTCATCTCGATCATCTCCGCCGAGCACCTGTTCCGGGAGGACGTCATGCAGCGATTGAACTCGCGAGGCGAGGAGGCCGCGCCCGCCGAAATCCGCGAGGGCGACGATGCGGAGCTCACGTTCCTCGTGTTCCGGTTGGCGGGCGACGAATTCGCATTGCCCATCGATACCGTGGACGAGGTAGCCCAGGTGCCGGAGCAGATCACGCAGGTGCCGAAAGCCCCCAGGTTCCTCGAAGGCGTCGTCAACCTGCGCGGCGCCGTCCTGCCGGTCATCGATCAACGGCGGCGTTTCGACATGCCGCGCTCGGAGCAGGCGAAGTCCAGCCGGCGGCTCGTGGTCGTGAGGTCCGGGCGGCATCGTGCGGGATTGATCGTGGATGGCATCTCGGACGTGATGCGCGTTGCAGCCACTGCCGTGGAGCCCGCGCCGGAGCTCACCGAAGGCATCGCACGCCTCGTGAGCGGCGTGATCAACCTCGAGCGCGCGGCTCGCATCGTGCTCGTGCTGGACCCGCTCGAGCTCCTCACGCAGGCAGAGCGCCGTCTCCTCGATGGCTTCCAGCCGGAGCCCGAGAAGGCGAGTGCGTGATCAAGGTGCTCGTGGTCGACGATTCCGCGCTGGTGCGCAAGCTCTTCGGCGCCGTCCTCGGAAGCGAGCCGGACCTCGAGGTCGCGTTCGCACGCAGCGGCGTCGAAGCGCTCGAGCAATTGCACACCCTCAAGCCGGACGTGATCACGCTGGATGTGCAGATGCCCGGGATGAACGGCCTCGAATGCCTGGACCGCATCATGCTCGAAGGGCCGCGGCCGGTCGTGATGGTCTCGTCGCTCACCGAGGCGAACGCGGACGAAACGCTGCAGGCGTTGCGCCTTGGCGCCGTGGACTTCATCGCCAAGCCGGGCGGCGCGGTGTCGCTGCGCATCCAGGAGTTCGGGCCGCGGCTCGTGGAGAAGGTTCGCGCGGCGGCGGCCGCGAAGGTGAGGGCGAGCCTGCGCCTGAAGGAGCGCGTGCAGCTTCGCACCGCGGCGGTAGCGTCGCTGCGGAGCGCGCCGCGTGCACCTGCGCGGCCGGGCCCCGAAATCCGCGCGACGGGCGCGGGCCTGGTCGTCGTGGGGACTTCCACGGGCGGCCCCCCGGCATTGGAGGCGTTGCTCGTACCGCTGGCGGCGAGCTTCCCCTGGCCCATCGTGATCGCGCAGCACATGCCCGCGAGCTTCACGGGCGCGCTCGCAAGGCGCCTGGATTCGATCAGCGCCATTCGCGTGGTCGAAGTCTCGCGCCTCGTCATGCTCGAGGCGGGTTGCGCATATCTCGCCCGCGGTGAAGGCGACGTGGTCATCGCGCGCAAGGCCGGCGCGCTCTACGCCATGCCGGCGCCCCCGGAGGCGGGATATCCGTGGCATCCCAGCACCGACCGGCTGGTGAGGACCGCCATGGACCATGTTTCCCCGGGGCAGCTCGTCGGCGTGTTGATGACGGGCATGGGCAACGACGGCGCGGCCGCCATGGCGCGGTTGCATGCCGAAGGCGGCAAGACCATCGCCGAGAGCGAGGAAACCGCCGTGATCTGGGGGATGCCCGGCGAGCTCGTGAAGGCAGGCGGCGCCGACTGGGTCGTCCCCCTGCCGCAGATAGCCGATCGCCTCCAGCAGATGATTCCCCGCCATGCCGCTCATTCGTAAGAGCGCGACGCCCGCAGCCGCGTCGCCGCCCGATGCGGCGAAGGTGCCCGATGCGGCGAACGTGCTCGAGGCGCTCGCGAGCGGAACGGAGGAAGAGCGCTGGGAGGCCGCTCGTGCCGCGCCGGGGATTCCGGGTGCTGCGAAGGCGCTCGCCGATGCCGCGAAGCGCGAGACCAGCCCGGGCGTCCGCGAGGCGATGTTCACGGCCCTCACGCGCATCGCCTCGCCCGAAAGCGTCGAGCAGCTCGTGCCGCTGCTGCGTTCCGATGACGCATGGCTGCGAACGGCGGCACTGGACTCGCTGCGCGCGATGAAGAGCCTCGTGGGGCCTTACGTGCCGAACCTGCTGCACGACGCCAATTCGGACGTTCGCCTCCTCGCCTGCGAGCTCGCGCGCGAGCAGCCCGGCAAGGAGTCGGCCGCCTTGCTCTGCGAGTTGCTGGAGACGGAGCAGGAACCGAACGTTTGCGCATCGGCCGTCGAAGTCCTCGCCGAAATCGGAGGTCCGGAGGCGTTGCCCGTGCTGGCGCGCTGCGAGGAACGGTTCCGCGGCGTCTCCTTCCTCGAATTCGCGATCAGGATCACCGCCGATCGAATCCGCGCGTCGTCGTCCCCGAAGCCTCGTGCCTGAGCCCCCGGCGCTCACCGACGAGGAGTTCCGGCGGCTATGCGATTTTCTCTACAGGCGCACGGGGATGTCGTTCTCCGACGCGAAGCGCTACTACGTCGAACGGCGCATCGCCGAGCGCATGGTCGCGACCGCGGCCCTGTCCTTCGCCAGCTATTTCGCGCGGCTGCGCATGGACCTCGACGGCGAGGTGGAGCATTTCGTCAATGCGTTCACCGTCAACGAGACGTATTTCTACCGGGAAGACCACCAGCTGCGCTGCCTCACGACGAACCTGCTCGCCGAGCGGGTGGCGGCGAAGGGACCCTCCGCCGCGATCCGCATCTGGTCGGTGCCTTGCTCCACCGGCGAGGAGCCCTACTCGATCGCGATCTGGCTGCTGGAGAACTGGCCGCTCGTGGACAGGCACGAGATCGAGATCGTGGCTTCCGACATCGACACGGCCGTGCTGGAAAAGGCGCGGGAAGGGCTCTTCGGCAAGCGTGCGCTCATGCGCCTGCCCACGGAGATCGTCGCGAAGTACTTTACGCCCGAAGGACCCGATGCCTGGCGGATCCTCGCCGACCTGCGCGACTCGGTGCGCTTCACGCAGGTGAACATCGTGAAGCCCGAGGAGACGCGTCCCAACGGCCGTTTCGATGTCGTGTTCTGCCGCAACGTCCTCATCTACTTCGACGACGCTTCGCGCCGCATCGCGGCGGAAAACCTCTACGAGAACCTCGAGCCCGGCGGCTTCATCTGCCTGGGGCATACGGAATCCATGAGCCGCATCTCGCCGCTCTTCGAGGTCCGGCGTTTCGCCGATGCCATCGTGTATCGCAGGCCACCGGGAGAGCGACATGGCTGAAGCCGGCAAGCGCGTGCTGGTCGTGGACGACGCCGCCCTGGTGCGGCTTTACTACCGGGGCGCGCTCGAAAGCCATGGATACGAAGTCGAAGAGGCGCTCAACGGCCTGGAAGCGCTGGAGAAGATCTCGGGCGCGGCGTTCGACCTCCTCGTCGTGGACGTGAACATGCCGCAGATGGACGGCCTCACGTTCGTGGCGAAGCTGCGCGACCTGCCGCTGCCGGTGGCCGCGACGCCCGTGCTCATCACGAGCACCGAGTCGGGGCCGCAGGATTTCGCGGCCGCCCGCGCGGCCGGCGCCAATTTCTACATCACCAAGCCGGTCACGCCGGAGCAGCTCGTGGCGCTCGCCGCCATGCTTTGCGGGATCGCGCCATGAACGAGTTCCTCGAGCAGTTCGTGCTCGAATCGCGCGAGCTCGTGGAGCAGGCCACGGCCGACCTTCTCGCGCTCGAGAAGGCGCCGCACGACGCAGCCCGCATGGACAGCGTCTTCCGCGCCTTCCACACGTTGAAGGGCGGGGCCGGCATCGTCGATTTCATCGCGATGGAGCATGCGGTGCATGCGGCCGAAGACGGGCTTGCGGCGGTCCGCTCCGGTGAAAGGACGATGACGGCCGCGCTCGTGGGCGATTGCCTGGCGTGCCTCGACCAGGTTGTCCAGTGGCTCGATGCGATCGATCGCACCGGGGAGCTGCCTGCCAGTGCCGCGGCCAGTGCCATCATCGCGCGCTTCGCGAGCGGCGCGCCGCAGGAGAGCGCGCGCGCATTGTCGGCCGACGGGCGTTCGGTCCTCGAGGCGCAGGTGGCACTGCTGGACGCGTTCACGCCGCAAGGGTGGGAGGGCCGGGTCACCTCGGCGGCACGGGTAGCCGCGAACGTCCTTGCGAGCGCGGGCGACGGTTCATGGGCCGAGCTGCTGCAGCACGCCGCGGAGACGAGCATGTCCGCCAGGGATCCGCGCGTGCTGCGCGAAGCCATCGGGAAGCTCCTGGCCGGCGAAGCGGCGGCGGTCGCCCCGTTGGCGCCACATGCGCCCGATACCGAGCCGACGGCACGAACCCTGCGCGTCGACACCGCCCGCATCGATGCCCTTGTCGACCTCACGGGCGAGCTGACCATCGCGCGGAATGCGATGGGGCATGCCGCGAAGTTGATCGATACGCAGGCGCCGGCGCTCGGCGCCCTTTTGAAGGATCCCCTGGCGTCCCTGCATCGCCTGACGGCCGAGCTGCAGCACGCGGTGCTGGGCATGCGCGTCCTGCCGCTGGACCATGTCTTCCAGAGGTTCCCGCGCGTGCTGCGCGAGATCTCCGCGGAGCTCGGCAAGCCTGCCAGCCTCGTCGTCGAAGGCGGCGACACGGAGGCGGACAAGGTCATCGTGGAGAACCTCTTCGAGCCGCTCCTGCACGTGATCCGCAACGCGATCGCGCACGGCATCGAGCCGGCAGCGGAGCGCGCCGCCTTGCGGAAGCCCGCAGTGGCGGCGATCCACCTCGCCGCGAGCCGCGAGGGCGACCATGTCGTGGTCGAGGTGAGCGACGACGGGAAAGGCGTCGACATCGCGCGCATCCGCGAGATCGCGCTCGAGCGCGGCCTCTTCGACGCCGCGGCGCTCACCGCCATGAGCGAGGAGGAAATCGTCGACATCGTCTTCGAGCCGGGGTTCTCGACGGCGGCCACGGTGACGGGCTTGTCCGGCCGCGGCGTCGGCATGGATGCGGTCCGCGCCGCGGTGCGAAGGCTCGCCGGGGACGTTCGCATCCAGACGCGCGCCGGATCGGGCACTACAATCCGTTTCCTGCTGCCGTTCAGCGTGATGATCACGCCGATCATGGTGGTCGGCGCCGGCGGGCAGGCATTCGGCATCCCCCTGGACGCCGTGGTCGAGACGCTGCACATCGGCGCCGGCAACATCTCCGCCGTGGGCACCGCACAGGTCGTCGTGATCCGCGACCGCACGATCCCGTTGGTGAGCCTCGCCACGGCATTGGCGCTCAGGCAGGCCGACCCGGCCGAAGACCAGGTCACGGTGGTCGTGACCAGGGTGGACGGCCAATACGGCGCCCTGCGCGTGGACCGTGTCGGCGAGCGCATGGAAGTGATGATGAAGCCGCTGGAAGGATTGCTCGCGGGCATGCCCGCGCTGGCGGGATCGACGATTCTCGGCGATGGAAGCGTGCTCCTGATCCTGGACCTCGCGGCCGTTTTCCAATGACCACCCGGCGTATGATCGTTAGCCGAAACCAAAGGGCTCTCACTTGAAGACCGTTTCCAGGTACACGATTCTCATCGTCGACGACAGCAAGCTCGCCCGCATGGCGGTGAACAAGGCGTTGAACACGCTGTATCCCGAATGGGAACGCCTCGAGGCCGCCAACGCCGAGGAAGCCGTCGCGGCCGTGAAGCAGGCCGCTCCGGACGTGGCATTGCTCGACTTCAACATGCCGGGACGCGACGGCCTCGAGCTCGCAGCGGAGCTGCGCGAGGCGAACCCGAAGATGGCGGTCGCCGTGGTGTCGGCGAATCGCCAACAGCAGATCGTCGATCGCACCAGTGCTGCCGGCGCCACGTTCCTCGCCAAGCCCATCACGGAGGCGGCGCTCGGCCAGTTCCTGAAGGCCGTCGTGCAGGACAGGGAGTCGCGAGCGTGAGCGCGTCGCCCCCCATCGCCCTCGACGAGCTGGAGCTCGACGCGCTGACCGAGCTGGTGAACCTGGGGATCAGCCAGGCCGCGCACAGCCTCGCCGAGATGGCGCGCGAAGAGGTCACGCTCACCGTGCCGCAGGTGCGGATGGTGCCGCGCGACGAGGCCATCCGCATCATCTCGGAGCGCGAGCCCAGCAAGCTGGTCGCCGTGCACCAGGTCTTCCGCGGCGACATCACCGGCCGCGCGCTCCTCATCTTTCCCGAGGCGCAGAGCTTCGAGCTGGTGCGCGCGGTCGTCGGCGGCGACATGCCGCTCGACGAGATCATCGAGCTGGAGCAGGAAGCGCTCGCCGAGACGGGCAACATCATGTTGAACGGGTGCCTCGCCACGATCGCCAACCACCTGCAGCGCAGCCTCACCATATCCCTGCCGGAGATCCTCCACGGCGAAAGCCGGGAATTCTTCGACCTCGAGCCTCCGCCGCCCCCCGGAGACCTCGTCATGTTCATCTACATCAATTTCGCCTTGCGCCACCGCGACATCAACGGGTACATCGCCATGCTGCTCGACATGCCTTCCATGACCGCGCTGAAGGCACTGCTCAAGGCGTACATCGGCCGCGTGGCGGGTGACGTGCTGGCCGGCTGACGATGGCGGGCGGCGCGGACGAGTACTGGAATGCCCTGCTGGATGGGCTGAATGCGGGCGTTGTCGTCCTGTCTGGCGAGGGACGCATCCACTGCTGGAACGCATGGATGGCCACGGCGACTTCATTGCATGCGGACGACGTGCGCGGGAAGTCGCTGCAGGAAGTCTTCCCCGGCGGCCCTTCGCGCCGGCTCGAAAATGCCGTCACGGCCGCGCTGGACTCGGGTGCCTCCACGCTGCTGACGCATGCCCTCAATCCGGGCATCTTCCCGCTGAGGACGCGCGCGGGCCGCACGCTGCTGCACGACGTCGCGGTGTCGTCCATCGCCAGCGGTACCGAGCGCTCGTGCCTCATCCACGTGTCGGACGTGACCATGGCGATCCGGCGCGAGCGCTACCTGCGCGAGCGGCAGAACGCGCGTTACGACGCCGTCGTCGCGGGCGCCCCCGACGGAATCCTCACGATGGACGGCGAGGGCATGATCGTGCACGCCAACCCGGCGGCCGTGCTCCAGTTCGGTTATTCGGAGGAGGAGCTCATCGGCAGGAACGTGGCGTTCCTCTTCGAATCGCGCGAGAGCTGGGACCGGACGTGGCGCCGGGTGTGGGACGAGGAAGTCCTGCGCGATTCCGTCGAGATCGTCGCGCACCGCAAGGACGGCAGCGGCATCCACGTGGAGATTTCCGCGTCGCGATGGAAGAGCCACACGCAATCGTTCGTGACCGCGATCCTGCGCGACGTCACCGAAAGGCACGCGGCCGCCGCCGCGCTGAGCGACCTCAACGCGACCCTCGAGCAGCGCGTCGAGGAGCGCAGCGCCCGGCTGCTGGCGGCGGAGGAAGCGCTGCGGCAGAGCTACAAGATGGAGGCGATCGGGCAGCTGACCGGCGGCATCGCCCACGACTTCAACAACCTCCTGCAGGGGATCGTCGGCGCGCTCAACATGGTGCAGAAGCGCGTGAGCGAAGGCCGCATCAGCGACATCGCACGGTTCCTGAAGGGGGCGCTCTCGTCCGCCGAGCGCGCTTCGGCGCTGACGCACCGGCTGCTCGCCTTCTCGCGGCGGCAACCGATCGATCCGCGCCCGGTGCACCTCACGCAACTGGTGCGCTCCATCGAGGAGCTGCTGAGGCGCAGCCTCGGCGAGTCGGTCAGGATGAGCGTGCGGAGCAACGACGACCTGTGGCTCGTGCGCTGCGACGCCAACCAGCTCGAGAATGCGATCCTCAACCTCGCGATCAACGCGCGCGACGCCATGCCCGAAGGCGGACGGCTTTCGCTCGCGACGTTCAACACGACGTTCGGGCCGGAGGAGGCGTCGCTCCGGCAGCTCGCCGCGGGCGACTACGTGTGCCTGACCGTCAGCGACACGGGCACCGGCATGTCGCCCGAAGTGCAGGAGCGCGCCTTCGATCCGTTCTACACGACCAAGCCCATCGGCCAGGGCACCGGGCTGGGGCTTTCGATGGTCTACGGTTTCATCCGCCAGTCGGACGGCTCGGTGCGCATCGAAAGCCAGGCCGGGCAAGGCACGGCGATCGAGATCTGCCTGCCGCGCTTCGTGGGCGACCTCGAGCAGAGCATCGCCATCGCCGCCCCTCCTGCCGCCGGGCACGCGGGTCTCGACAAGGTAGTGCTGGTGGCGGAGGACGAGGACATCGTCCGCCTCGTGGTCGTCGAGGTGCTCAACGACCTGGGTTACAAGTCGCTCGAGGCCGTGGATGGGCCGGCAGCGCTGCGAATCCTCAAGTCGCCGCAACGCATCGACCTGCTGATCACCGATATCGGCCTCCCGGAAATGAACGGGCGGCAGGTTGTCGACCTCACGCGCGGCGAGCGGCCCGACCTGAAGGTGCTCTACATGACCGGCTACGCGGAGATGGCGGCGAGCGGCGATTTCCTCGAGAAAGGCATGCAGATCATCTCGAAGCCGTTCAGCATGGACAAGCTCTCGGCCAAGATCAGGGACGTCGTGGAAGGTGTCGCAAGCTGACGCGGCGGCATCAGGTGCATCCTGCCGCATGCGCCCTGCCTGTAAGCGTTCTCACCTGGTTTTGCAGGCGCGCGATTGCCGCATAGTACCGCCGCCGAAGCATCGGGTCGGTTTCGGCATCACGATCGGCAATCACTTCTGCGAGGCGCGCTTGCGCGGCTGTTGTCTGCGCCAACAGGGCTGCGCAGTCGATCGGCGAAATCGCGGTTACATCGAGATAGCGGGCGCGCCGGTCGAGCACCAGCTGCCTGACGCGATCGATCTGGCTGTGCGAGAACTGGCCCATTCCGCCATGATTCCAGTACGACATGATGTTCTTGCGTGCCAGCGGGACTGCCTGGCCGGCTAGCGTGACGGCCTCGAGTGCCAGCGATTCGCGGACTTCTACCGTATCCGGATCCGGAGGGGTGTCGTCGACGATCGAAGCATCGCCATCCAGGTCGCGCAGGTTTCCGCCACTCAAGAGGAAGTCCTCGGCCTCCCGCACCGTCTGGAAGGTTCTCGCATGCGTATGCGGCAACCCCAGATGGTGTCCCAGCTCATGGGCCAGGATCGACAGGGCATTCAGGTTCACCGGATCGAAGAAGCTCATGGCGACAAAGTCGTAAGTCCACCAGGAGAAGCCGCCACCCAGCTCGGCGCGGTGCGCCAGCACGATGCTTCGATGGTTTGCGGCGAGCCGGTTGAGCCTGGCCTTGACGGACTGCCATGCGGGATACTCTTCTCCCGTCACGTTATTGACCTCGGTGTCACGCAAATCGCGCAGCACACCGTCGTAGGCGAATCGAATTCCGGCCGCGGCATAGATTCGATTGGCTTCATCCACCCATTGCTGTACCCCATCGACGGTTATTGCACACGCGCGACTGCCGTCATCGTCGGAAACGCGATAGGCGACGACCGGTATCGAATAGTTGGGGGAGGAAGCGCTGGCGAATTTCTCTACCAGGACGCGTCGAGTCGTCAAATTGACTTCGACTCTTCCTCCCACGAATTCTCCAACGAGAAACGTGTTCCTGTTCCTGGTGTCTTCATGTGGAGTTGCGGTTGGATAGCCGAGAAGACCGCGCTCCCATCGAAGTTCGGCCCAACGCGCACGGATGGCGCCGTACACCTCATGGGCACCTGTCGCCGGTGTCCAGTAGATGGATCCGTTCTGGAAATGGTTGTAGCGGCCGATCCCGTCAGGCGTTGTCTGTTCATTGGTCGTGGGATAGCCAGGAATCGAGCTCGTGCCGCCCATCGCCAGCCAACGGGCCCTGATCGATCCATGCACCTCGAAGGCACCGGTGGATGGATGCCAGCAGATGGTTCCGTTCCGGAACTCCTGCTGCAATCCGCCGTTAGCTGCCGGAACCTCTCCTGTGACGGCAGAGCCGAGAAAACCGGACGATCCACCGAGCTGGGCGTACTTGTCGCTGATTGCAGTCATGCGCTTGTGCCCCAGTTCAAGAGCATCGTGATGGTGAACTGCGGTTCGTATGCCATGAGGATTAGTCAAGCATCAGTCGAGTCTTGTGTCCACCTGTTTCTGGGAGAGATGTATGGAAGCATGAGATAATCCGGGCTCGGATACCAAGCGCGCTCGCCCGAGCGCCGCCAAGACCGCCACGAAGCGGAGCCTGGCTGGCAGCAGCCGGTTGAAAGGCCGAGACAACACCACGGACCTGAGATGGGCCGTAACCTCTAAAGGGGGTTGCCGGCCCGGTTCCATGTGGGCGGCGCCACCGCGATATAAGGAGCAGGAAAATGGACCTGACCCGCGAGCAAGTCTTGCAGCGGCATGAGGAGCTGATGGCCGAGTGGTCGCGGCTGCACAACAACGAGCAGCACGCGGAGGCGGAGCGCGTCGTCCAGCAGATGGAAAGCCTCGAGGGGGAGCACGGCCTGCGCTGGGAAATAACCCACGCGGGCGACGTCAAGCTGTAAGTGCGAAGCCCCGCAGAGCCGAAATCCCTGCGGGGTTCCAACCTTTAGCGCGCGTGGTACGTGCGGATCAGCGCAGCAGCAGCTTCTGCACCCGCCAGTTGAGCAGCTCGGCTACGTACACCACATGCTCACTCGGGCAGGCAATCTCATGTATCCATCCGAACTGCTTCCTCTGCTTGCCTGACTCCCCAAGCACGCCAAGCACCTTCCCGTCGAGCGAGAGCTTGTACAGGCGCCCCGGATAGGCATCGGAAGCGAACAGCACCTGGTTCGGCGGCGGCGTGATGCACACCGTCCACGGCGCACCGGGAGCGAACGTGCCCTTGGTCGCGTCCGGGTCCGGCTTGTTGCCGATGGCGGGCGTGGCGTTGTGGTCGAAGGGCACGTCGATGGTGATCGCGCGCAGGAAGTTGCCGTCGCCATCGAAGACCTGGATGCGGCGGTTGAAGCGGTCGGCCACGTAGATGTTGCCCTTCGCATCGGCGGCGATGCTGTGGGGCGTGTTGAACTCGCCCGGCTTCTCGCCGCGATCGCCCCACGACTTGAGCCACTTGCCGTTCGGGTCGATCTTCGCGACGCGCGAGTTGATGTAGCCGTCGCTGATGAAGATGTTGCCCTGCGGGTCCCACGTGACGTCGGTCACCTGGCGGAAGCGGCCATCCTCCGCAGGCAGGGGCGGCTTGGGATGCTTCACCGGCCCGGTCTCCTCGTCGGAAGCCTCCTGCTTGCGGCCGAAGACCATCAGCACCTTCCCGGCGGGGCTGAACTTCACCACCATGTCGGAGCCCTTGTCCACGGCCCAGATGTTGTCCTCGCGATCGACGCGCACGGCATGCCCGAACGACCACGCGTAGAGGTTGTGGCCGATCTCGCGGCTGAACGTGCCGTCGGGCTTGAATTCGAGCAGCTGCGAGGCCGCGGCGGCGTACGCGGGGCCCGTCGTGTTGCCGCGGGATAGCACGTACACCATGCCCTTCGAGTTCACGGCGACACCGGTCACCTCGCCGAAGTAGAGGTCCTTCGGAAGCTTGAGCGGCTCGGGGACCGATTCGAACTCGATGATCGGCACCGGCGCCTGCGCCGACGCGACACCCGCGGCCATGGCGGCCACGGCCAGCATCATGCGTTTCATGAGTGGGCTCCTCTCCAAAAGGGGGAGGCCATCATAAGCTACGGCGCTGTGGAGCCTCCAAGGCGAGCGCTCGCGATGGGTACTGGTGGCGGCGATGGGCGATGTCATTCGCGCCCGAAATGTGAGCAAGATCGCCCGTGAGGCAGGGATGACGAGGGAAGGCGTATACAAGGCCTTTTCCGCCGAGGGCAATCCGAGCTTTGCCACCGTCATGAAAGTCGCGAAGGCACTCGACCTGGAATTTTCCTTCCGCTCGCGTGCCAAGGGGTCCACGCGCCTTCCGGTGAAGCCTCGCGTCGCGACTTCGCAGGCGCCGGCAAAGCCAGCTCGACGAGTGGCAAGGTCCAAGGCTCCCGCCCTCTCACGCGGATAAGCACGTTCGGCTTCGCGCGCTTTTCGCGTAGTGAACTGTCGTCTCGCGCAGCTGAACGCGCGCCATTCATTTCGCGCATTCCTACGCGTAAACAAGCACGCCGACCGATAGCGCGAACGCAACCGTTACCGGTAAATTTCCCACGCAACGGGCGTGCCGGTTGGTTCGGCGCACGTCCACTCGGGCTGGACCGACGCGGAGGAGGGGCGCGAGTCCTGCCCCAATGCCGGGCAAAAGGGGACTGTTCAAATGGCTTCCACGACCGCAAGTCAGGATCTCGACCGCACCGGCGTGCCGGGCCTCGATTTCATCCTGCGTGGCGGCCTGCCGCGCAACCAGATCTACCTGCTCGAGGGCAGCTCCGGCGCGGGGAAGACGACACTCGCGCTCCAGTTCCTGCTGGAGGGCGTGCGCCAGGGCGAGAAGGCCGTGTGGTGCACGCTATCCGAGACCGAGCGGCAGCTCGAGGCCACCGCCCGCTCGCACGGCTGGGACCTCTCCGGCATCACGCTGCTCAACTTCACGCGCGCCAATGAAGGTGCGGCCGCCGAGTACAGCTTCTTTGCGCCCGGGGACATCGAGCTCGGCGACGTGACGCAGGCGATCATGAACATGACCGCGCGCGAGAAGCCGCGTCGCATGGTGTTCGATCCGTTCTCGGACGTGAAGCTGCTCGCGCGCGATTCGCTGCGGTATCGGAGGCAGGTGCTGCAGTTGCGCGAGCACCTGTCGGAGCTCGGCACCACCGCCATCCTCATCCAGGAGCGCGGCCTCGATACGCCGTCGGATCCCGCGGCCGAAGGCGTCGTGCACGGCATCTTCGAGCTCTCGCAGCACGCGCCCGATTACGGCCGCCCGCGGCGCAGGCTTCGCATCCACAAGCTGCGCGGGGTCAACTACCGCGAAGGCTTCCACGATGTCTCCATCCGCAAGGGCGGCGTCACGGTCTTTCCGCGGCTGGTGGCGAGCGACCACGCGCGTCCGCCCAGGCGCGAAGAGGTCTCCAGCGGCATCGAGCGGCTCGACGTGATGCTGGGCGGCGGCCTCGATCGCGGGTCGAGCCTGCTCATCATGGGGCCCGCAGGAGCAGGGAAGAGCACGCTCGGCACGCAGTTCGTAGGTGCGGCCGCGCAACGCGGCGAGCACGCGGTCGTGTATCTCTTCGACGAGACGCGGCGCGCCTTCCTCGCGCGCGCCGATGGCCTCGGCATGGCCACGCGCGAGCATGTGGACTCCGGCCGGGTCAAGCTGCTGCAGGTGGACCCGGCGGAATTCTCCCCCGGCGAATTCGCCCACGAAGTGCGCTCGCAGGTCGAGGAGCACGAGGCGCGGCTGGTCGTGATCGATTCGCTCAACGGCTACCTCACGGGCATGCCGGACGAGCATCACCTTGCCATGCACATGCACGAGCTGCTCACGTACCTCTCGCTGCAGAACGTGGTGACGATCCTCACGTTGAACCAGCACGGCATCGTGGGCAGCGCGCCCACGTCGCCGGTGGACGTGAGCTACCTCGCCGACGCCGCGATGCTGCTGCGCTACTTCGAGGCCGACGGCGCCGTGCGCCGCGCGGCCTCGGTCGTGAAGCGGCGCTGCGGGCCGCACGAGGTGCACATCCGCGAGATGACCATCTCGCCGCCGGGCGTGCAGCTCGGCGAGACCTTGCGCGAATTCCGCGGCGTGCTGACCGGCCAGCCCGATTACGCCGGCGGCTCGACGCACCTGTCGGGAGGCGTATCCGGCCCCAAGGGGCGTGCGGATGGCTGAGGCGGCGCTGACGCTCCTCATCTGCGCCATGCCCGGTGACGTGGAGGTCACCGCCGCCCTGCTGCGGGATTCGGACGCGGTTTGCGTGCGCTGCATCGATGAGCACGATCTCATCGAGCGCCTCGATGAGCACGTGGGCGCGGTCCTGGTCGCGCAGGAGATGCTGACCGAGACGCTCCTGCACCGCCTGGCCGGCGTCCTCGCGCAGCAGCCGCCGTGGTCCGACGTGCCGATGCTCGTGGTCGCGCACGGAGAGCAGCAGGCGGGGCTCATGGGGGCGCTCGAAGCGCTCGGCAACGTATCGCTGCTTCGCCGTCCCATGTCGCCCGATGCATTCGTCTCGGCGATCGCCGCGGCCTTTCGCGCGCGCCGCCGCCAGTTCCAGGTTCGCGACCTGCTGCACCAGCAGGAAGAACAGTCGCGCCGCAAGGACGACTACCTCGCGATGCTGGCGCACGAGCTGCGCAATCCGCTCGCACCCATCCGCAACGCCGCGCACATCCTGAAGAGCGGGGTCGCTACCCCGGAGCAATTGGGCAGGCTCTCCGAGCTGGTCGAGCGGCAGGTCGGCCACATGGGCCGCATCATCAACGACCTGCTCGAGACCACGCGCGTGCTGCGCGGGATCATCGAGATCAAGCCGCAGCCGGTGGATCTCGCCGCCATCGCGCGCAATGCGCTCGAGTCCGCGCAATCGACCGCCCAGGAGCACGGCATCGCCTTGCGCCATGAGCTGGAGAAGGGCGTCGAGGTGACGGCCGACCCCACGCGCATGCGCCAGGTCGTCGATAACCTGCTCGACAACGCGATCAAGTTCTCGCCCCGCGGCTCGGCCGTGACCGTCTCGGCGACGCGATCCGGCCATCACGCGGTGCTCGAGGTTGCGGACGACGGCGACGGCATCGCGCACTCGCTGCTTGCGCACATCTTCGAGCCCTTCGTGCAGGGCCACCAGTCGATCGACCGCGAGCGTGGCGGCCTGGGCCTGGGACTGGCCCTCGTCCGGCGCCTGGTGCGCCTTCAGCACGGCGAAGTGACGGCGCACAGCGAAGGTCCCGGCCTCGGGAGCCGTTTCACCGTGCACATGCCGCTTGCCCCGGCGCACGCAGGAGATACCGCGGTCGCACCCAGCTCCGAGCCCGCGGAGCAAAAGAGCCTGCGCATCGTGGTGGCCGAGGACAACACCGACTCGGCCGAGACGCTGCGCCTGCTCCTCGAGATCGACGGCCACGAGGTCCATGTCGTGCACACGGGACTTGCGGCGGTGGACGAGGTGCGCCGGCAGCAGCCCGATGCCCTCGTCTGCGACATCGGCCTGCCCGGGCTTTCAGGCTATGGCGTGGCGCGCACGCTGAGGCACGACGCGGCCTTCCGCAGCACGCGGTTCATCGCGCTCACCGGCTACGGATCGGCCGAGGATCGCGACAAGGCGCTCGCCGCGGGGTTCGACGTGCACCTCGCCAAGCCCGTGGACCCGGTCGAGCTCAACAGGGAGCTCTCGCGCACGGCCGATCGCGGGGCAGGGCGGGGGCGTTCGATGATGCGAAACGGGTGAGCGGCGATTGGGACTTCCGGGGCCGCCAGCTCGGTAGTCGACCTTCCTTCCGGTATCGCGGCTTCGCGCGAGTTGGAGCGTGGCCTTCGCGAGCGGAGACTTGCGGAAGAACTCCACGAGGTCCCCCTTGGAGCGTCCGGCCAGCTCGCGATATTGCCGAGCGCTGATCACCACCACCGCGTCGTCTCCGCGCAAGGTGATGCTCTGGGGACCTTCGTCAATGGCGTTTCGCACCAGCTCCGAAAGGCGATTCCTCGCTTCGTGCAACGGCCATTTCTTCATTGCCGTGCCTCCACCACGCAGTCAATGCTGGCGTCCAGCCAGTTCTCCAGGGCTCCGATCGAACCTTGATCCCGGCCGCTCTATTCAAATAGATCGGCATGAGTCCCGGTGCGTACGAAGACGATGGAGTTATCGTCCCGCAGCTTGTAGATGAGGAGAAGATCGCCACCGGCGTGACATTCCCTGTGACCGGTCCACGGGCCCTTGAGAGGATGGTCCTTCCACTCGGGCGGAAGCGGACCTTCGTTCGCGACAAGCAGCGTCATTAGCCCCTTGAGGTCCGCCAGGTTGATGCCGCGATGCTGCAGGCTGCGCCAGTCCTTCTCAAACTCTCTTGTGAAGTCGCTTTTTCGCGGCAGGTTTGCGTTTCTTCCCCGAAGTACCTTTTTCGAGTCCATCGAAGAGCTCCTTTTCGGAGCTGAAGCGCGGTTTCGCGATCGATTCAGCCTGCCTCATGGCCTCGATCGTTGCGGCATTCGGCTTTCGGACATCGAACGGCAGGCCGCCATGAGCCACAACCTGCTTGAGAAACAGCCGGATCGCGATGCTCAATTCCAGTCCGGCGTCCGCAAGGACTCTTGC
>Ga0068852_100000922_pt1 | contig 19450 bp, 16 predicted proteins | sample KBSCornC22_FD_66594 | JGI IMG/M metagenome (GOLD analysis project Ga0068852, IMG submission 66594) | Corn rhizosphere microbial communities from Kellogg Biological Station, Michigan, USA - KBS Corn C2-2 | ecosystem: Host-associated > Plants > Roots > Rhizosphere > Soil ... | reverse complement strand
GGGGCGCTCCAGCCGCCATATTTGAAATCTTCTGATGGATCTTCCTCAGGGCCGCCCGGTGCCTGCATTACACCGTCTAAAGTAATGAATGATAAAACGATTATCTTTCTCATAATGATTGTCCTCCTTAATTGGTTTTTGTTTAACACAAATCTCGTGAACAAAATAATACCTGGGGTATTGTGAATACGGCAAAACGACGGGCTGAATGCGACAGAAATAAAAAGCCCGCTGTAGGTAAAATTACGGCGGGCAAGAGCGGGGATAATGCCATTTTTACCGCTTATCCGATTCTGCCATAAATAATCCCCCGGGGTATTTAAACCCAAAAGAAATAAATTTTATGTTTTTGTTAAAAAACCTAGCTGGTTTGGTCTATTTTCTGCTATTTTAATATTTTAGTTGCACTAGTTTTAAATAAATTAAAAAAAGGTTAAAATATTGAGAAATATTTAAGTTAAAATTAAAAAAATAAAAACAATATCGAAATAATACTGTTCTATATACGTAAAGCAACTAACCCCTAGTGTAATTGTATATGAGACAAAACTTTACCGAAAGAAGAAATATTTATTTGCTCCTGTTTCTTTTCCTCACTTTATTTTCTTCGTGTGCTTCAACAAAAAACACCAAATATTTTCAAGATATACCGGATTCCGGGCGCTTAAACACTATTTCAAAAGCTTCATTTACAGAACCCAAAATACAGAATGACGATATTCTGACGGTGGTCATACAGACAGTTGATCCCCAGGCTTCAGCCATGATTAACTCGGGCAATGTGAGTACCACTACTAATAATGCGGCAAGCAGCGTTATGCCCGCATTATCAGCTTCAAGTTTGTCGTTCCCAACACCCAATCTAAATAATCCGGCAGGTTATTTAGTAGATAAAGAAGGTACGATCACCATCCCGGTTTTAGGAAAAATAAAGGTGACTGGCCTTACTACCACAGAAGCAAGAGAGCTGATACGAACAACGGCCGATAAATTTTATAACAATCCTTCTGTTACGGTGCGTTATGCCAATTTCAAAGTTAATGTGGGTGGAGAGGTTTTAAAACCTGGCAGTTACATTATGCCTAATGAGAAAGTAAGCGTTTTAGATGCTATAACGATGGCGGGAGATCTCACAATTTATGGCAAACGCGAAAATGTACTGCTGATCAGGGAAAACCTTGATGGCACGCGGACACCTTATCGGATCAATCTCAAAAGAAGTGATTTTATGAGTTCGCCCTATTTTTATCTAAAACAGAACGACTATATCTATGTAGAACCGGGCAAAGGAAAAGCGGCCGCCACAGATATGGCCCAGGCTCGTAATTATACAATAGCAGGCTCAATTTTATCTATCATCGCTATCATATTAACAAGGAAATAGTATGGATTTTCGCAAGAGGGAACTTGACAAAGATTTAGGCAAAGAAGAGAATTTTGATCTGAAAGAGATTGTTTCAAAAATTCTCGCCAACTGGTATTTATTTATAATCGGCGTTTTGGTTTTTGGTGCGGCTGCATTCTTGTATACCCGTTATGCTACCCCCGCATACAAAATTAATAGTCAGATAACCATCGACGATCAAAGCAAACTTCCGGGCGGAAAGTCTATGGGAAGCAATGCAATGATGGATTTTTCCGATCTGTTGGGTATGCCCAACAATGCCTACAATGAAATGGATATCCTAAGATCAAAGAGTTTGACGGCCAATGTGATTAAGGATATGCATTTGAATACAACAATTTACCGGAAAGGCCGACTAAGAGCCACCGAGTTGTATGATGAGGCTCCATTTAATGTTTTGGTCATCGAAAAGAAGGATTCCATAGAGGCGAAAAAATTTGACATCAATATTGTGAATGACCAGGTGCATATAAAAAGCATTAAAAGGTTAATTCACCTTCCCTCGGTTAATGATGATGACTTGAATAAAACAGTAAAGTTTGGTGAAATTGTTAAGTGCAAGCAGTTTGACCTGGTCATTTCAAAAAAACCGGGGGTGGTAGATCCTGGCGGCTATTTATTGAATGTACAATCTGTTGACAGTAAGGTAGAAGAGCTGTCGAAGAACCTGTCGCTTGATTTAACAGATAAAAAGAGTACGACCCTGGCGCTGACTTTTGAGTATCCTAACCCTAAGAAAGGGGAAGCCATATTACAAAGGCTGATGGATTTGTATTTGCAATATAATCTGCAAAATAAAAAGCAAATAGCCGATAGCACACTGGCATTTATTGACACCAGGCTAAAAATTGTGAGCGGAGAGCTGTCAGGAGTAGAAACACAGTTCACCGCGTTTAAACAGCAAAATAGTATCGCGAATGTTGACGAGCAGTCTAAAGCGTTGGTAAGCAATGTGTCGGATTATTACCAAAAGATTAATGAGCAGGAAATACAATTATCTGTTTTAAATGATATTTCAAAAACCATAAACGATCCGTCAAATAAAAGGATATTACCCAGCTCATTGGCAGTTCAGGATCCGGTATTTGCGGCAGCGGTTGGCGCTTATAACCAATTGTTGGTTCAAAGAGGGCAGCTCACTTTGTCCTATAAAGAAGATAACCCTGTTGTCCGAAATTTAGATTCCGAAATTGAAGCTGCCCGGCAAAGCTTGCTTAAAAGCTTTGATACTTATAAAAATAGCTTATTGGTAGGTATCAATGCGTTAAAAACCCAGAACATCGGTCTGACTAATGAGGTAAAAAGTGTTCCCAAAAAGGAACGAGTGTTCCTGGATTACGCGCGGCAGCAAAATTTGAAGCAGGAATTGTACTTATACCTACTGCAAAAAAGAGAGGAAACTGCAATTTCCCGCACTTCCACAGTTTCAGCATCTAGAATTATTGATCCGGCTAAAAGTGATTATGAGCCATTTAAACCCAACAGGGTTAATATTATACTCATAGGCTTAGCTCTTGGTCTTTTTATTCCCTGGGTTTATATCTACCTAAAAGAAGCTCTAAATGTTAAGATTTTGAGTAAAGAAGACGTATCAAAACATTCCAAAGTAACTATCCTCGGTGAGATCGGTACTGCGCCCGAGGGAAAATCGCTGGTGGTTGAAAGGAACTCCAGAACTGTACTGGCAGAGCAGTTCAGGGCTTTACGGACTAATTTACATTTTGTTCAGAATAATGACCAATCGAGTGTCATTATGATCACATCCAGTATGGGCGGCGAAGGAAAATCATTTGTTGCTTTAAACCTGGCCAGCGTGTTGGGCTTGGGTGGCAAAAAGGTAGTGATGGTCGAATTAGACCTCCGCAAGCCAAAATTATCGTCTAATATAAATATGGACCATACGTACGGGTTTACTGAATATGCCGTATCATCTTCAATTCAATTTGCTGATATTATCAAATCGACAGATGTTTCAGAGGATGTTTACTTAATATCCGCAGGACGGATACCTCCAAACCCGGCCGAGTTATTATTGAGTAATCGTTTAAAAGAACTGATAACCGAATTAAAAAGGGATTTTGATTATATCATTATCGATAGTGCCCCTATAGGGTTGGTTTCGGACGCGCAATTGATCGAAAAATACGCTGATGTTAGCCTATATATTGTCCGTCAGGGGCATACTTACAAGACTCAGTTAAATATTTTAAATGACCTGGTAGCCACCCAAAAGTTCAAACGCTCTTATATAGTAATAAATGATATAAAGCAGAGCCAGGCTGGTTATGGCTATAGCAATAAACACGGCTATGGCTCAGGATATGGAGACCATGATATAAATAAAAAACAAAAGCACAAGGCGTTTTCAGTGTGATAACTGGTTTGGGCTGGTTATTGCAATATTATCGGAATACTTAAAATGTATGCGGGAAGTTGTTTTAAAACTTAAATCTTTTTTTACTGAGGGGCATGAGCGGACGCTTAAAGCCAAAAAGAATGTAGCTATTTCTTTTTTGCTGAAAGGCGTCAGCATTTCTATTGGGTTTGTACTAATACCGATGACGATTAACTACGTTAATCCTACTCAATACGGTATTTGGCTTACCCTTAGCTCAGTAATAAGTTGGTTCAGCTTTTTCGATGTTGGATTAGGCAATGGGTTAAAAAATAAGGTGGCCCAGGCAAATGCATTAAAAGATTATACGCAGGCGCGCATTTATATCAGCACCACGTATGCTATACTGGCTATTATCTCCTCCTCGGTTTTCATTTTGTTTTACTGTTTGAATCACTTCATAAACTGGTCGCGGATTTTAAATACCCCGGACTTCAATGGAGGAGCTCTTAACCATTTGGCTTTAATTGTTTTTGGTCTGTTTTGTATCCAATTTGTTGCGCAGATTATTAACGTAATACTGACTGCACTGCATGAACCGGCAAGGGTATCTTTAATGAATGTTGTTGGTCAGATTTGCGTGATCATAGTGATCTGCATTTTGGCCCGGAATACCAGGGGGTCGCTTAATTATTTGGTTTTTGTACTGGGTGGAATACCTGTTTTTGTGCAGACACTGACCAGTATAATTTATTTTAAAACCAGCTATAAGCACGTTGCCCCATCAATAAAGCTAATCAACTTTAAATACGGCCGGGAAATTTTAAGTCTTGGGGGAATATTCTTCATAATCCAGATTGGTGCTTTGTTGTTGTTCGAGACAGATAACATACTAATTACCCAGCTCTTTGGGCCGGGATCAGTAACTACATTCAATGTGGCCTATAAGCTGTTTTCGATGGTAATAATGATTTTTAGCATCATCATTACTCCTTTCTGGAGTGCTTTCACAGATGCAGCCACCAAAGGAGATATGGCGTGGATCAGGAGAGTTTTAACCAAGATGGAAAAGTATTGGCTTTTGCTATGCGTTTTTACATTGGTGATATTATTTGCATCTCCTCTGATTTATAAGCTCTGGTTAAAAGGAAGTGTTTCTGTGTCTTTTTCGATCTCAGTGGCTATGGCATTTTACGTTATGGGATATAGCTGGATAATGCTTCAATGCTTTTTTTTAAATGGTATTGGTAAAATCAGAATGCAAGTATATCTGTATGCAATCTGCACCTTAATCAATATCCCCATAGGAATATTTTTAGGAAAATTCATGGGGATACCGGGAGTCACCTATTCTAATGTTATCCTTTTTGTTTTCATGGGGATAGTGTTATTTATTCAGAGTAAAAAAATATTAAACTCAGAGGCTAAAGGAATATGGAACAAATAGTATGGCGTACCTAAAGTATAAAGATCTGTCAAAAGAATAACTGGAGTTTAGATGATAAAATCGGTTCTTAAAACGTTAGTGGTTAACCCCTTAAGATCATTAAGGGAGGGCTATCTGTTTAACTATCACAAAATACTTTTAAAGTTAAAACATGTAAAATACACTAGTTTGCCCAGGTGTAATGGTAAGTTAATTATCTACAATGACGGCGAATGCATTTTTGGTAAAAACCTGATTTTTAACAACTCCATTCATTCGAATCTGGTGGGCTTGTACAAGCCGTGCACTATTAAAGTGAACAAGAACGCAAAGCTTGTATTGAACGACAATTCGGGGTTTTCAGGTGTATCCATTTATTGTTCTACCAATATCGAGATCGGACAATTTGTGACCTGCGGAGGAAATGTAAGTATATGGGATACAGATTTTCACCCGTTAAATTTCAGGGATAGACGACAGAACCTTTCGAATAAGATCAATTCGGCGCCAATTGTAATTGGTGACGACGTGTTTATTGGTGCCAATTCCATTATTCTCAAAGGAGTTACGGTCGGATGCCGTTCTATTATTGGCGCGGGGAGTGTCGTATCGAAGAACATCCCGGAAGATGAGATTTGGGCAGGTAATCCCGCACGTTTTATTAAAATGGCAAATAATGAAACAAAAGAAAAGATTCTTATGAAGATTAACTAATTCAGGTTTAGATGGTAGGGCTGATACTTTTTATTATATACTGGTTTACCTTTTTGCAGCGGAGATACGACGTGAATTTGTTCGTTCTTTTTCTGTTGGCTACCTCTTGCTATCAATTTGCACCTGTAAAGATTATTGAATTAAATCCGGTGGTTACCAAACCCTACGATTGGGTTTCATTAATTATTGTTGGCCATTTGATTTTTAGAGCTAGACATATTCAGTTCAAAAAATATCTAACACTTCCTGTTCGCCTCTATCTGGCATTTCTGATTTTTTTAGGGTTGTATTCGCTGTTGGTATTACATGTCGAAACCAAGGTTGTATTGTCGGTTTTCAGGTTGCATCTTTTTATCATATCACCAATTTTATTTACCGAATACAAGTTTGAAACTATAGAAGGCGTTATAAAATGGGTCTGCGTTTTTACGGTATTAGCATCGGCAGTATATATAACTCAGGCTTTTGTTGGAAAGGCAATTTTATCATCGCTGCAGAGCGATGATATAACTGCCAAACAAGCCAATGGAGGTTTATCAAGATTTTACAATCTGCCTTTTTACGCCGTGTTTGCTTTGATTTATTATGCCAGAAAAGTGTTTGATAATTTTAAACCGCGCTATCTGCTCTATGCGGTGATTGTCTTACTTGCCATTATTATCTCATTTAACAGGAATACCCTTATAGTAGCCATATTATCACTAATTGCAGTTTATTATCATAATCGCAAAGTTAAAATCGTCAATGTCGCCTTTCTTGTATTATTGGGTTGGATAATTACCATACCCTTTTCGGAGTCAAATGATGGCCGGTTGAATCAGGGCTTCAATGATTTGAAGAATTTTAATACCTCAATGAATTTGAGCCATATGTTTGATTACAAACCGTCTGAGGTGTCGGAGTTATCCACTACTCAATTTAGGGCACTGCATTTTTATGAACGGTTTAGTTATGTAACAGGCAAGGGTGTATTTACATCCCTTACAGGGGTAGGCCTGGTTAATGAGCAATCTTCTTTTAAAAATAAACTAGATTTTTCAGTAGGTCTTGTTAACGAAGGTACAGACGAAGTGGTGCAGATTGATACGGGCGATATCGTTTGGTCATTATTGATTTTGCAAACGGGGCTAATCGGGATTATATTATTTATCACCGTTTATATTAGCTATATAAGATACTACTTAAGATACAGGGCTTATACTTTTTCCTATTTATCGGCCATATTAATAACAGCCTTGTTGTTAACCTCATTTTTTGGTATTGATATCATTTCGCCACCTATTGTAATGTTTGTTTCGATGCTGTTTGTACTAACCTATAAAGGGGTGAGTGTGCAGGAAGAAAGTAATGAACCCGACTATGGTACAATACCCGGGAATGGACAGCTTATTTATGATTTAAACAGCTAATAACAAAAAACACTTGAGTTAATGGAACCACTTGTAACTATAATAACCCCATCCTATAATCAGGGGCAATTTATCGAAGCCACGATCTTAAGTGTGCTTAATCAAACGTATAAAAACATCGAATATATTATTGTCGACGGAGGGTCAACGGATGATACGATGGATGTAGTGAGACAATACCAGGATAAGATCGATAAAGTTATACACGAAAAAGATAAAGGCCAATCAGACGCAATAAATAAAGGGTTCAAGCTCGCCGGGGGGAAACTTGTTGGATGGATAAATTCTGACGATATTTTATATCCGGAGTGTGTTGAGGAAATAGTTAAGCTTTATCAGTTGAATAATGACGGTGCTGTTTATTATGGAAGCATACTAGACCGGATCGACGCCGACGGAAACCTGATCAAACAAAAGCATGCTTTAATTTCAGATAAGGTTTATTTATTAAATCAAAACTATGATGTCATCCAGCAAGGGTCTTTTTACCCTACGGAGTTAGTAAAATTGGTCAATTACGTTGATGAGTCTATCCACTACTGCATGGATTTGGATTTATGGCTTCGTTTGCTTGAACATGGACCTATTTATGCCTATAAAATGAAACCTATCGCAGGGTTCCGTACATGGGAGGCAACCAAAACCAGCACAGGTACCGCTAAATTTTTAAAAGATATAAAAAAGACGTTGTTGAAGCATGGGGCATCCGCATACTCAAAAACATTGTTTAAGATCCATTACTATTCATTTAAAAGTCATGTCAAAAGTATTCTTTTAAAGTATCATTTATTGTCATCATGAAAATAGTACACTGTTTTTTTACAATGCATATGGGTGGTTCGCAAATACTTGCTATAGACATGCTTAATGAAATGTGTAAACAGCATGAAGTTTCTTTGATTGTGGTAAATGATCAATGGAATGAAAAACTTTTAAAAAGATTGAAGCCGCTGGTTAAAACATATTTGATTAATAGAAAGGAAGGTAGCCGTAATCCTTTACCTATCCTCAGGTTCAATTTATTATTGCACAAGCTTAAGCCTGATGTAATTCATTGTCATGAAATTAAGTTGGTCAATTTGATCAGGATCGGTAAGGTTAAAACGGTTTACACCGTACATGATGTCGGAATAAAAAATCCTGCTATAGATAAGTACGACTCAATTATAGCTATATCCTCAGCTGTTGCAACGGATGTCAAAAACCGGTTCAATATAGAAGCAAGAGTTATTCATAACGGCATCCCGATGAACAACTTTAAAAAGAAAGATGACTACGGAATCAATGAGGATGGGGTTATCAAATTAGTGCAGGTAAGCAGATTGATACATGAAAAAAAAGGTCAGGATATTTTAATTAAAACCATGCATAAATTGATTGTGGAGCAGGGGAACGGCAATTTGGTTTTGGATATCATTGGGACGGGCCAGTCTATGGATTATCTGAAATCTTTGGCTATAGATCTGGGCATATCCCGATACATCAATTTTTTAGGTGAAAAGGACAGAGCATGGATATATGATAACCTGGCAAACTACCACGCCTTAGTTCAGCCATCCAGGTTTGAAGGCTTTGGGTTGACTGTTGTTGAGGGCATAGCTGCAGGTTTGCCCGTTGTTGCCTCGAATATTGAAGGCCCTGCGGAAATAATGGATGGTATAACCACAAAGTTCCTTTTCGAAACGGCAAACGTTGATGAGTGCGCCCAGATAATAAATAAGCTGATAGATTATTACCAGGAAGGAAAAATAAAACATGTTTTGGATGAAATGTACATCTCTATGAAAAAACGGTTTTCAATAGAATCATCGGTTATTCAGTATTTGAATGTTTACAGTAATTAATTTAATGAGAGTTTAAAAGAATGAAATTTTCAAAATTCATTAAACAGGATTGGATAAGGAATCACAATAACACAAAGGGAAGATTTATTACCGTCCATTTCCGAATAGCAAATTTTTGTAAGGGGAAGAAGTTGGTGAAACTATTCCTGGCGCCTTACCTGGCTTTATACAGATTTTTCTTCGAGTGGGCACTGGGTATCAAAATCCCGTACCAGGTTACGGCCGGAAGGGGATTGAGAGTTTATCACGGCTACGCTTTGGTGATCAATAAAGACACCGTATTTGGTGAAAATTGTACACTAAGGCATTCAACAACCATTGGTAACAAAGGCGAGTTTGACCGGCCTTGCCCGGTAATAGGCGATAACGTAAATATCGGAGCACATGTGTGCATACTAGGCGAAATTGAAATAGGCGACAATGTAATTATTGGTGCCGGCAGCATGGTAACCAAAAGCATACCTCCTAACTGTGTTGTTGTTGGGAATCCTGCCAGGATTATAAAACAATTAAGTAACTAATTATGAAACTAAGTTTGTTATTTATCGGGCTGGTCATTTTAAATGGCCCGGTGTGTGCCCAAAACCGACATCATTTGCTTTTTGAAAATACTTTCGAAGGCCCCGGAGCCCTGGAGGCTTGGCCGGGGCATGAAAAAGCCAATAAAAATTCAATAAGTATTTCGGATTCAGTCGCGCATAGCGGTCGTTATTCGCTGAAATTCATACTTAAAAAAAATGATCCAGCCGTTGCCAATGGCAAAAGGGCTGAAGTGGCTATGAAGCCGGATCAAAATGCCAAAGTAGAAAGATGGGTTGGATTCAGTGTATTCTTGCCCGTCTCATTTACCCCGGATCCGGCACCTGAGATTATACAGCAATGGCACGATATGCCTGATCTGTCAGAGGGCGGGGTATGGCGCTCACCACCTTTTGCCTTGTATACTCAAAACGGGCATTGGTTTTTAGCCATTAAATCCTCGGCTAAACGATTGACAAGTAATAAAGATTTATCGAGCAAGGACTATGATCTGGGGGCTTGTGTAAACTCTGAATGGACCAACTGGGTATTTCATGTACGTTTTTCATGGGATGATGACGGGCTTATAGAAGTTTGGCAAAACGGAAAACTTGTGCAAACCATCAACGGTCCAAATACCTATAATGATAAAGTAGGGAACTACTTTAAACTGGGAATATACAAATGGGTGTGGATGCCTGAGAAAGACAAAGGCATATCAACAACAACCGAAAGAGAGATTTTTTATGATGATGTCAGAATAGGAGACGAGAGCGCCACCTACAATGATGTGGCGCCTTAAACTGCAAAAGCTTAGATACCCTTAATCTGTTATTTAACCAATATTTATGATTTTACATTTAGAACGCAAGTTTACCGCTCCTACAGAAGTTTTTATTGCAGACCAGATCAACTTTCAAAACGAATATCAAAATATAGTATTTACGGTAAAGCATTTAAATAATTTGAAGATCAATGCCGAGGTTATTCAATCCCCGGCACGTTGGCCCATTAATTTGAGGATAATAAATAATAAGCAGACACTGTTTCTAAAAGGAAAGTATGAAGAGCATCGCCCTGCTCTTATTCATGGGCATTTTTTAACTGATGCTTCTTATTTTCATCGGTTTACTAAAAATATAGATATCCCTAAAGTATGCTCTGCTTATGGGTATGATGTATCACGTTTTCCACAGTACTTTTTTGGGCTTGGCAGATACTATGTACAACCTGTATTTGATAACTATGATCGCTTTTTGGCGATGTCAGATGACATGGCTAATGATTTAGTGCTTATGGGCTGCCCGCAGAAAAAAATACGAATACATTATCACGGTATTGATACACAATTATTTAAGGTTGATAGGACTTACGAAGATTCCGGTACATTTAACATTCTTACCATTGCTTCTCTTGTTCCGAAGAAGGGACACATGACGGTTTTAAAATCATTGGTGACCCTTAAGAAAATGCTCCCTCAATTAAAAGTAGTTTATACTGTCGTAGGCAGGGGCGAAATGTTGGAGTCTCTCGAAAAATATGTTGCTGAAAATGGCTTGCGTGGGAATGTTGAGTTTAAAGGGCATGTTAACCATGGTGATGAATTTTTAAAAGTACTGAAACAAGCGGATGTATTTGTTCATCCCAGTATTACCGACAGGCGGGGCGATAAAGAAGGAATACCCGGCACAATTGTTCAGGCAATGGCAAGCGGGTTGCCTGTTATTGCTACACATCATGCAGGGATACCAGAAGTAATCCTGGCGAATTGGAATGGATTGCTTATTAAGGAGAACGATGATCTGCAACTGGCTGAGCTTTTAATGGAACTATCGGCAAATAGTAATAAAAGGAAATTCTTAGGACAAAATGCTTTAAATACGGCCATCAACGAGCTTGATGTCCGTAAAAAAACAAAAGACCTGGTGAATATTTATAAAAAAGAATTATCAATAGATTGATAATTTACTTAAACTAAAGGTTAAAATTACCATAATATCATTTTTACGCAAAAAATACACTTGAAATTAAAATATTACTAAAAATTTAATCGTTCAGAAATTATTATAGCATTTAAAGAAAAATACCTTTTAGTTAAGATATTTTTTTATTATTTTGGCTTATGAAAAACGAAATATAATTTAATTTTATGTAAATTAATTTAACTCAACCTATGAAAATTTTAGCCATTGCTTCGACAGGTGGACACTGGATCCAACTGCTCAGACTAAAACCTGCCTTTCAGGATAATGATGTCGTATTTGTATCAACTAAACCAAATTTTGCTTCAACTGTAAATGGTTATGCTTTTCATGCTGTGCCGGATGCGAGCAGATGGAATAAGCTTCAGTTGATCCATTCATTTTTTAAGGTTTGGAAACTTATTTCTACAACCAAGCCCGATGTTATTATTACAACAGGCGCCGCTCCGGGCCTCATGGCTGTCATCGTTGGCAAAATAAGGAATATTAAAACTGTTTGGATTGATAGCATTGCTAATGCTGAAAAACTATCCATGAGCGGACGGCTGGCAACATACTTTTCAGACAAGGTTTATACACAATGGTTGCATTTGGCCAATGATAAAGTTGTATTTAGCGGAAATATTATACAATGATATTTGTTACCACAGGAACTCAGATACCCTTCGATCGCTTAATCAGGGCCATTGATGAGGTTTACCCCTATTTTGGAGGTATCGAATTAATTGTACAGGTGGCAGAATCAGGTTATAAAGTAGAAAACTTTACAACCAGGGAATTCATTCCGCCAAAGGAGTTTGACGATTATTTTAACCGGGCAGAGCTAATCATTTCTCATGCCGGAATGGGAACAATTATATCTGCTTTTGTTAAAAATAAGCCCATACTGGTTATGCCCAGGCTGGCAAAATACGGAGAACACCGGAATGATCATCAACTGGCGACTGCTACCAGGTTCGATGAATTGGGTTATATAAATGTGGCGTATACTGAAGAAGAGCTTAAAGAAAAACTGAAAAGCCTGCAAAGGACCCCCTTGAAGCCCCTATTTAACATAGATGACTATGCATCAAAAGAACTGATCACGTCGCTGCAAAGCTTTATTAACTTGAAATAAGTTCAGGCCAGTAAAACAGCGATAGCCCTTTTATTAATTTATACTATTAAAAATGCGTGATAATCAAAATGTTACGACATTAAAGGCTTTGTTTTTTCTTCTATTATTAAACCTGGTGCCGGGTGTTGTATGGTCTCAATCAAATAACTGGCATTATTCAATAGAAGGACAGGGTATAGTGTCACCGTCCGGTAAACTGCCTTTTTGGTTCAGGGCAAATCAATATGGCAGTGTGCCATTGCCCGGAACGTCGGGTAGCTTGCTGGGAGCTATCTACAAAGATTATGATACGACGCGAAAACATAAAATTGATTGGGGCGCAGGTTTCGAAACCAGGGCAAACTTTGGTAAAGGTTCAAACTTGACATTGATAGAAGGATATGTCAAGGGGCGGTTAGGAGTATTTGAGCTTAAAGCAGGCCGCGCAAAAGAAATAGTAGGACTGGTAGACTCAACTTTGTCGACGGGGGCATTTTCGGTCTCCGGCAATGCATTGGGAATTCCAAAAGTAGAGCTATCAATCCCTGATTACTATTCTATACATTTTTTGGGCGATTTATTTGCTATAAAAGGAGGTTATGCATTTGGATACGTGGGTGATCTAGGTTTGACACACGGTTTGGTGGACCACGCTGAGACTTACTACCAGCAGGAGCAGCTTTATGGTAGGTTTGGCAAACCCAATTGGCGGCTGAAATTATATGGGGGGATAAATCATGAGGTGTACTACGGAGGTGAAAAAAACATATATGGCTCTAATGTTTTTTTGCTGAGTCCTTTTCAGTCGCTGATTTATGCGGCTATAGGAAAAACCTATAATTCGCCCAAAAATGTAAATAACCGGGGAGCGCAATCAAAGGTAGGCAACCATTTAGGATCCGTTGATCTGGGACTGGAATATAGTTTTTCCTCAGTTCGCTTAATGTTGTACCGTCAAAGTATATATGATGTCGGCGCACTTTTTCACCTGGCAAATATTGCCGATGGTATCAATGGACTGAGCTTAACAAACACGAGTAAAGATACCCATGTAGTTAATTGGCATAAAGTGTTGTTTGAATTTGTTTATACAGTTGACCAGGCCGGCTATTTTGATTCGACTGAATCAAAGTCCGGGGACGAGGACTATTACAACAACAGCATGTATTTAACGGGGTGGTCATACAAAGGATTGAATGTGGGTAACCCGTTAGTTACCGACAGAAGGTACGCCAGGAGTACCCTGGCCACTGATCCGGATGACTATTTTATTAATAACCGTGTAAGGGCCTTTAATCTGGGGTTCGAGGGCTCTGTTAGTATGATCAATGTTTTGCTGAAACTAACTTATTCAAATAATTATGGCACTTACGGAACAAGCCCGGAGGGGCACTCATTGGGCGGGCATCATTCCGTGCCTAAATACGGTTTGTTCGGACAAGTTAACCAGTTTTCCGGTTACCTGGAAGCAAATAAGGCACTGTCTAAGGGCTACCATTTAGGTGTGGCGATTGCCGGAGATGATGGCGGATTATATTATAACTCGTTGGGTGTACTGTTAAAGCTTAGTAGAGCATTTTAAAAAATGATACGGATTTTATAATAAGAACTTTTGTATAACATGGATAAATAAACAACAACATTAACCTTCATACCTTGAAAAATGACTGCAATAATGATTTTATTAATAACTGCACTGACGGTAATAATCATAGGTATCGTTACCTCGACAATAAATAATAAGCCTAAATGTGATCACCACTGGGAAGATTTTGATGACGGCACCAGTAAGTGTAAAAAATGCGACAAAACTATTTATCTATATTCCAATAGCAGTGGCAAAACAAATGACTTTGCGTGAGGGATTTAACGAGTACACAGCAAGCCAGATTATGTTTGCTTACTCGCCAAGATAAGCTTGTTGCATCACTCCACTTACTTTCTTGATCCAGTAAAAACACGGCGCAATATTCAGTGTTTAGTAAAGATGCGTGCGGTTAAAAAAAAGCCGGTCAAAACCTCGCTGGCCAACTGGTCAAGGACCCTCGGTCGAAGTAGTCAATCGATCAAATTGAAGGGGCCAGATAAGAATTAACTTGGCTTGTTAAGCAAGCCTCAGCACCTTACAGCATTTCTGGGGAGTAAAAAATCTTGGAAAAATTACTCACCGAATTACTCACCATTTTGCTGCGAAATAATGCATAATTTGATGGTTCTCCTAAAACAAAAATCATACAATTGTTTGATTTTTAGGATTTTAATATTGAAATCAGCGGGGATAAAGAGACTAGGATTGAACACCTTTCTGCGATTTTGGCAATTGTTAAAGAAATATTTGCAATATAATAAGGGAAAGATGCTGATATTTAGTGACGCCAAAAGTACAGATGCTGAACTTTTTACTGCTCATGCAAGGATTAGTTTTTCTCCGTTACATCCCAAATAATACCGACAAAACGCAGGTTGACAGGAGCAGACGTTATGAATCGGGATATCGAAAAAAGATTCCGGAATTCTTAACTGCAAACAACAACTCCGCGACTGAATTGTGAAACGCCAACGACTGTCAACTAATGTGTGAGTAGCGTGACAAATCAAGCAGAAATAAACGGTAGGTTTAGAATATGTTAAAATAAGCAATGGACATTTTATGGTGTAATTATGGAATCCTCTGAAATCATATTGCAAACTTACTCGATAATTAAATCTGCGCTTACCGAAAGATTCGGGAATCTTGGATATATACTGATTGAAGAAAAAAATAGTGATACTATTTATGAGAGTAAATTCACTATCTGGTCTGATAACAAAGATGCCTTGCGCTTAACCTGGGACGGCAGTGAAAATGTTTTTTTGATTGAAGTTTCCAAAACTTTTCCCGTGTCTGCATCAGCAAAATGGTTGAGCATAAGCAGAACTGGGTTTAACCCGGCTTATTCAAGTAGTGAATATATTCATTCCACTGCAAGAAAGGTCGTTGGCAGTTTCAATCAGTAATTAATTTTGAAATGCACTCCGGATTTTGTTTATCTAAAAAGTCAGGTTCATAAGATTTAGAACACCCCAGGACCGGCTAAACCTATTTAAGCAACAAAGCCTCACAGTTGTGAGAGCTTTATTTGTTTTGCGGAGAGAGAGGGATTCGAACCCTCGATACCCTTTAGGGGTATACACACTTTCCAGGCGTGCTCTTTCGACCACTCAGACATCTCTCCGGGAAATGGGATTGCAAATGTATAATAATTGCATCGAAAATTGAACAGCAATCTTATTATGTCTTAGCGTGCTCCTGAAGAAGCCAGTAGCCTTGGCAAATGAACAATTTTATATATTTAAACAACTTAAACATTATAAAATTGGTGGCTGATAAATTACGATATACTGCTAACCGCATACAGTTATTATGTGCGCTATTGATATTGTTATTACCCAGCTTTAAAACCAATATTTCAACGGGCGCAGACCAATTGATAGTTACCATAAGTAATCCTGACGCACATCCCTGCCCGGGACAACGGGTTGATTTTACGGCAACAGTCACCAATGGGAGTGCAAATTTATCTTATCAATGGCAGCTTAACGGAGTTAATACCGGTTCAAACAGCCCTTTATTCACTATTGCAAATTCTCTTTTAAGCCCCGTTAAAAATACAGATATTATACAGTGTATTGTAACGGACAACAGCAATGATGCCAGCGCGGCGTCCAATAAACTAACTAATATTGTAGTGTTGGTCACTGAAGAATTTTATTTTGAGATTTTTGCGCAGACAAATTTTCCTGTATGCAGCGGAACGACTGTATATTTTGGATCACACTACAATAATTTAGCGCAAAATGGTATAACCAACCTTACGGGTGTATGGAGCATTAATGGTGTTGCCATGCATACGGGACTAACTTTTATTTCGAGCACTTTAAAGGACGGCGATGTTGTGAGTTGTAAAGCTACATATATCGGTAAATGTACAAACACTACTGTAGAAGCTGCCCCTGTTAAGATACAAATGACAACATTGCCGCCTTCAACGGTGACCATCAGCCCGGCCGGTTATAGTGGATGCGTCGGTGCGCCGGTTACTTTTAACGCGGATGTTACAAATGGGGGCAATTCTAAATACCAGTGGATGGTTAATGGTAAAAACGCAGGTGCAGATGCCCCTAAATTTACCACTTCGGACTTGCAAACAGGCGATCAGGTTACTTGCAACGTAATAACACACCGAACATGCGGTGACGATAATATCATGTCAAATACAATCACAGCAACCGTGGCACCTCAAACTACCAATTCGGTAGCCATCACCTGCGACGCTATAAATAACTTTATTGTGGCAAATCAACTGGTGACTTTTACGGCCCGTCCAACCTATACCGGTCCGGTTAGCTATCAATGGCTGGTTAACGGGAAAGAAGTTGGCACAAATAGCTCGGTTTTTAAAAATGATAACCTAACTATCGGAGATATGGTCACCTGTATTACCAGTACATCAGGTGCCTGTGTATTGCCGCAGTCGGCAACTTCAAATGCGATTACCATATTAATGCATGTGCCTTTAAATATACCCAATGCCTTTACGCCTAATGATGATGGCATCAACGATACCTGGAATATTAAAGCGTTACTAATTTATCCTGCGTGTAATGTGAGAATTTTCGATAGATATGGCGATTTGGTTTACCGGTCAGTTGGATATCCAAAAGCCTGGGATGGTAATTTTAATGGCAGGCGACTACCTGCAGGGGTTTATTATTACCTGATAAACCTTAATGACGGTACACCACCATACTCTGGCTACGTAACTATTTTAAGATAGCTCGCGAAAACATCAATTTGTTATTTTGATGAATTGTTAGGTGAATCAGCTAAAAATTTGTTTCTTTATACAACCAATTAACCTTTTTCACAGTTATGCATTTTAATAACCTAATCAAACTAAGTTGCCTTATCAAATTGTGTTTCTTCATTATGCCTGTTATGGCACAAAACGTAATTGTTACTGGTAGAATAACTGATTCACATGATGGCGCACCGCTTCGGGGTGTTACGGTTTTAGCTGAAGGCACATCAGCAAATACGGTTACCAATAATACCGGCGACTTTAAATTATCAGTGCCCTCTTCGGTAACTATACTCGTAATCAGCAATATCGACTACATTCCAAAAGAGGTTACGATTACTGGTTCACCGTTGAGTATTTCACTTGAGCCTTCAGGCACCTGGCCTACTCGCGCAGCCGGCATAAGTTTTGGCTACGGGTTGCAGCGTAAAAAGGATGTTTCATCTGCAACAGCTGCCTTAACAACTGAAAACTTTAACCAGGGTGCTATATTTAACCCGGTCGATCAATTGGCAGGTAAAATTTCGGGTTTAACAATAACCGAACCTGGTGGTGACCCAAATCAAACAGCAGAAGTACATTTGCGTGGGCAATCAACGCTTTTGGGCGGTTTATCGCCCCTGTTTGTAGTGGATGGGGTTATTTTAGATGATGCGGCTCAATTTCAAAGTATTCCGCCAGAGGATATTGATTCTTACGAGGTTTTAAAGGATGCATCTGCCACGGCGATTTATGGCCTGCGTGGCGCAAATGGGGTAATTATTGTCACTACAAAAAAAGGCGTGGAAGGGCGCACTACAGTATCATACGATGGTTTAGTGGGCGCAGGTACTCAAAGCAGGTATTATGACTTGCTTACATCAAATGAATACCGCGCTGCAATTGGCTCAAATTCGAGCTTTTATGACAAGGGCGCTAATACAGACTGGCAAAAGGCAGTGAGCCGTACAGCCTATCAGCAAAGGCATTATGTATCACTTTCGCAGGGCACCGGTAAATTTAATTATCTGGCTGCGGCTGATTACCAAAATCAACAGGGTATTATACTTAATAATGGGAAAGAGCAATTAGGACTGCGTTTAAACGGCGAACTGAAAGCCCTAGCAAATAGACTGGATGTAAAGGCCGGTATACAAAACGTAACAACGACACGCAAGTTTGTAGATTATTTTAACTTTAGCTTTATACCTAATTCACCGCCAACGTACCCTGTTAAAAATCCTGACGGCTCATCCTTTGCCTATAGTGATTTTGACGAGGCAAATCCTGTAGAACATTTTACTCAGGAAGTTCTTGGCGGTAAAGAATACCTCTCCCTGATCAATGCTTCGGCTGATTATTCAATTATTAAGGATTTGAAAATAGGCATACTGGGCTCAATTGACCGGAATAAAGTAGAATCTTCAGGATTTATTCCCTCTTTTCCGCTTGAAGGGAATACAAGCCAGACAGCAACCGGAAACCAAAATACACACTCTTACAGAGGGAATATTCATGTTGATTATCACAAAAACTTCGGCAAAAGTGTACTGGATTTATTGGGCGCTTATGAATATTATGACTATTCTAATAATATTGTCTACACAAGCACATTTTCTAATGGCTCATCTGCACAGGCAGACAAGTTAAAATCATTTATAGCACGTGCTGCTTACAATTACGACGAGCGTTTTTATGCAACGACTACTTTGCGTAGGGAAGGCCAGATTGTAGCCGCAGAAAATGGTAAGCTAAATAGTTATTTTCCTGCATTGAGCTTGGCTTACAGGTTTAAGAAAGATCTTTTAGCAAATGTTGATTGGATATCCGACATGAAACTAAGAGGGGGATATGGTATTACCGCAGGTGCAACTAATCAGTTTGTGATTCCATTCATGGA
>Ga0068852_100000911_pt1 | contig 19587 bp, 17 predicted proteins | sample KBSCornC22_FD_66594 | JGI IMG/M metagenome (GOLD analysis project Ga0068852, IMG submission 66594) | Corn rhizosphere microbial communities from Kellogg Biological Station, Michigan, USA - KBS Corn C2-2 | ecosystem: Host-associated > Plants > Roots > Rhizosphere > Soil ... | reverse complement strand
GTTCGCCCCCGTGTCGTGGGACCAGGCCTTCGACATCATGGCCCAGAAGTGCAAGGCGGCCCTGAAGGCGCGCGGCCCGGCGGGGATCGGGTTCTTCGGCTCCGGCCAATGGACCATCTGGGAGGGCTACGCGGCCAACAAGCTGATGAAGGCGGGCTTCCGCTCGAACAACATCGATCCCAATGCGCGCCACTGCATGGCCTCGGCCGCCGTAGGCTTCATGCGCGCCTTCGGCATCGACGAGCCCATGGGCTGCTACGACGACATCGAGGCCGCGGACGCCTTCGTGCTGTGGGGCTCGAACATGGCGGAGATGCATCCCATCCTCTGGACCCGGGTGACCGACCGGCGGCTGTCGAACAAGGACGCGAAGGTCGCCGTCCTTTCCGTCTACGAGCATCGCTGCTTCGACCTGGCCGACATCCCCATCATCTTCCGCCCGCAAACGGACCTCGCGATCCTCAACTACATCGCCAACTACATCGTCGCGAACAACCGCGTGAATACGGCGTTCGTGACGAAGCACTGCAACTTCAAGCGCGCGACGGAGGACATCGGCTACGGCCTGCGTCCCGAGCACCCGCTCGAGAAGAAGGCGAAGAACGCCGCGAAGGCAGCCGACATGGCTGCGATGACGTTCGACGAGTTCAAGGCGTACGTGAAGCCGTATACGGCCGAGTACGTGGCGAAGCTCTCCGGCGTTCCGGCCGACAAGCTGAAGGCATTGGCGGAGCTCTATGCGGATCCGAAGGTCAAGGTGATGTCCTTCTGGACCATGGGTTTCAACCAGCACACGCGCGGCGTCTGGGCGAACAACCTCGTCTACAACATCCACCTGCTCACGGGCAAGATCGCGACGCCGGGCAATTCGCCCTTCTCGCTCACCGGACAGCCTTCCGCGTGCGGCACGGCGCGCGAGGTCGGCACGTTCTCGCACCGGCTGCCGGCCGACATGGTCGTGAACAACCCGAAGCATCGCGAGGTGGCCGAGCGCATCTGGCAACTGCCCCCCGGCACCATCGACGAGAAGCCCGGCTATCACGCCGTGCTGCAGAACCGCATGCTGCGCGACGGCAAGCTCAATTTCTACTGGGTGCAGGTCAACAACAACATGCAGGCCGCCCCCAACATGATGGAGGAGACGCTCCCGGGGTACCGGCACCCGGACAACTTCATCGTCGTGTCGGATGCCTATCCCACGGTCACCGCCCAGGCGGCGGACCTGGTGCTGCCCACCGCGATGTGGGTGGAGAAGGAGGGCGCATACGGCAACGCGGAACGGCGCACGCACTTCTGGCACCAGCTCGTGAAGGCCCCGGGCGAGTCGCGCTCGGACCTGTGGCAGGTGGTCGAGTTCTCGAAGCGCTTCAAGGTCGACGAGGTGTGGCCCGCGGAGCTGCTGGCGAAGGCGCCGCAGTATCGCGGCAAGACTCTCTACGACGTCCTCTTCAGGAACGGCGCGGTCGACAAATTCCCCGCCTCGCAGGTCGAAGCCGGCTACGACAACGACGAGGCGAAGGCCTTCGGCTTCTACATCCAGAAAGGCATTTTCGAGGAATATGCCGCATTCGGGCGCGGCCACGGGCACGACCTCGCGCCCTTCGACGAATACCACAAGGTTCGCGGCCTGCGCTGGCCGGTCGTGAACGGGAAGGAAACGCGCTGGCGCTTCAAGGAAGGCAGCGATCCCTACGTGAAGGCAGGCTCCGGTTACGACTTCTATGGCAATCCGGACCACAAGGCCAACATCATCGCCGCGCCCTACGAGCCCGCCGCCGAGGAGCCGGATGCGGAGTACCCGTACTGGTTGTGCACCGGGCGCGTGCTGGAGCACTGGCATTCCGGATCCATGACCGGCCGCGTGCCGGAGCTCTACCGCGCCTTTCCGAACGCCGTCGTCTTCATGCATCCGGACGATGCGGCGGCGCTCAAGCTGCGGCGCGGAAGCGACGTCAAGGTCGTGTCCAGGCGCGGCGAATGCCGCAGCCGCATCGAGACGCGCGGCCGCGTGAAGCCGCCGAAGGGGCTGGTCTACGTGCCCTGGTTCGACGCCTCGCAGCTCATCAACAAGGTGACGCTCGATGCGACGGATCCGATCTCCAGGCAGACGGATTTCAAGAAGTGCGCGGTGAAGATCGTGGCTGTCGGCGGCGCCGCCGACAGCGGAGGCGAAGCATGAAACGCCGCGCCATCGCGCTCGTCCTCGCCGTTGCGACAGCCGCGCTCGCGCAGCAGGCCGGCATCGTGAACAACCTGCGCGGCCCCACGCCGCTCGGCGAGGAAACGAAACCGGCGCCGCTGCCCAAGCCCGTCAACGACGACCAGCGCCGCGCGCGCAGCTATCCCGCGCAGCCCCCGGTCATCCCGCACCAGATCGACAACTACCAGGTCGACCTGCGCTTCAACAAGTGCATGGATTGCCATGGGCGCTCCCGCACGGGCGAGAGCCAGGCGCCGATGGTGAGCGTCACGCACTACCAGGATCGCGACGGGCAGCTGCGGCAGGAGATCTCGCCGCGGCGCTATTTCTGCACCGGTTGCCACGTGCCGCAGGCCGATGTGCGCCCGCCCGTGAAGAACACGTTCCAGGATTTCTACGACGTGCGCGCCGATGCGCCGCCGCCGAAGAAGGGAGCGAAGAAATGATCCGCGGGGGCGCCGCGTGGCTGCGGCGCTGGTGGGGCGTGGTCTCGCGGCCCGCGGTGCACTACAGCCTCGGCTTCCTCACCCTCGGCGGTTTCATCGCGGGAATCGTCTTCTGGGGCGCCTTCAACACCGGCATGGAGCTCCTCAACGGCGAGTCCTTCTGCGTGGGCTGCCACGAGATGAGGGACAACCCGTTCGCGGAGCTCAAGCCCACGATCCACTACGCCAACCGCTCGGGCGTGCGCGCCACGTGTCCGGATTGCCACGTGCCGCACAACTGGACCAACAAGATCGCGCGCAAGATGCAGGCCTCCAAGGAGGTCTGGGGCAAGATCTTCGGCACGATCAACACTCGGGACAAGTTCCTCGACAAGCGCATCGAGCTGGCGCGGCACGAATGGGCGCGGCTCAAGGCCAACGACTCGCTCGAGTGCCGCAACTGCCATAATTTCGAATCGATGGACTTCACGCGGCAGAGCCAGCGCGCGTCCAACCAGCATTCGACCGCGCTCGCGCGAAAGGAAAAGACCTGCATCGACTGCCACAAGGGGATCGCGCACCGCCTGCCGGAGATGGGGCAGGCTGCCGCCATGCTGGAGCCCTGAAGCCCCGGTGGGGTGAGTCGTGACCCGCTTCATCGTCGTGCGCCACGGCCAGACGCGCTGGAACGTCGAGAAGCGCGTGCAGGGCCAGGAGGATAGCCCCCTCACCGAGGAAGGCCTGCGCCAGGCCGAGGCGGTCGCAAAGCGCCTCGCGCGGGAGCATTTCGACGTCCTCGTCTCGAGCGACCTCGGCCGCGCGCTGCAGACGGCCGCACCCATCGCGCGCGTGTGCGGCCTCGAGATCGTGCGCGACGCGCGCCTGCGCGAGCGCCACTTCGGCGAGGGCGAGGGCATGCTCTACGACGAGATCGATCGCCGCTGGCCCGACGCCTTCTCGCGCATCCGCGAGACCGATCCCGATGCGGTGATCCCCGGCGGCGAGACGCGGCGGCAGTTCCACGAGCGCGTGCATCGCGCCTTCGAATCGCTGGTGCGCGAATACGCCGGCAAGCGAGTGGCGGTCGTCACGCACGGCGGCGTGCTGGCCGCCCTCTACCGCATGGTCCACTCGATCCCCGTGGGACGCCCGCACAAGATCGCCATCTCCAACGCGTCGTACAACGCGATCGCCTTCGCGGCGGACGCGTGGTCCGTCGAGACGTGGGACGACGTGAGTCACTTGCCGGGCGCGGCCCCCTTCGTCGAGAGCTGAGCGACGCTGCCTTCGGGCTGCTCGCCGCCGCGCGGCTCCATGCGCGCGAGGATGTCGTAGAAGTTGCGCACGTTGTCGACGAACTGCAGCGTCTCGAAGCCGCGCGCGTAGCCGTGCTTCGCGTCCATGTACGTTTCCGGCTCCGAGAGGCGGTTCAGCACCTGGCGCACGTCCTGCCACTGGTCGGGATCGAGCTTGCCGGATTGCGCGAGGACGCGCGCGTCCTCGAGGTGGCCCAGCCCGATGTTGTACGCGGCGAGCGCGATGTAGGTGCGGTCGGGCTCGCGGATGCGATTCGGCAGCCCTTCCTTGAGCAGCGCGAGATAGCGCGCGCCGCCCAGGATGCTCTCGCGCGCGTCGAGGCGGTTGGCCACCTGCAGCCGGTCCGCCGTCTCTTCCGTGAGCATCATGAGCCCTCGCACGCCCGTGGGCGAGGTGGCCGTCGCATCCCAATGCGACTCCTGGTAGCCGAGCGCCGCGAGCAGCCGCCAATCGATGCCGGAGACGATCTCCGCCTCGGTGAAATAAGGCTTGAGCTTCGGCAGCGTCGTGGCGATCTTCTCCAGCATCGTTTCGGAGTCGATCGCGGTGAAGCGTGCGGCGTGGCCGTAATGGCGGTCCACGAGCCGCTTGAGCGTCCCGTCCTTGCGGATGCGCTCGAAGAAGGGTTGTGCGGCCTGCACGAGGCGCCGCTTGTCCACGGTCGAGATGAGCCACGCGTATTCGACCGGCTTGCCCACGTTGAACGCGACGTCGAGCTGCGGGAAGAAGCGCCGTGCGAGCGTGAAGCGGTTCGATTCCACCAGCGCGTAGTCGAGCAGGCCATCGTCCACCTGCTCCAGGAGGTCGGCGGTGGACGCGGCCGGCGGCAGGCGCTGGATGTGGTATGCGAGCGTGGAAGGTGTCGCGAGCATGTACTCGGCGACCGATTCGTCGATCACGCCGATGCGCTGCTCCGCGATGTCCTGCAGCGACTTGGGTTTCGCCTCGCCTGCGCGGCCGACCACCTGGTGCTGCGTCGTGAAGTACGAAGGCCCCCACGTGAGGCCGCCGGGGAAGTCGAAGTGGCGTGCGAGCGCCGCGGCGGCAAGGTGCGCCTGGCCCTGGCGAAGCAGCAGGTCGATTTTCGCGGGATTGTCCGTGACGATGAAACGCACCGGCACGCCCAGCTCCTTCGCGAAGAGCGTCACCAGGTCGTACTCCAACCCGGACGGGTGTCCCTGCGCGTCCTCGTAGTAGGTGGCGGGACCGTTGACGGTCAGGACCACCAGCTCGCCGGATTGTGCGATGGGCGCGATCGGTTTCGGTGCTTCTTCGCAGCCCGCGGCGAGACAGGCGAGGAACGCGAGTATCCATCGCGCCGTCATGTCCGCATTCTACTTGAGGCACCGAAATCGGCGATAATTCGCCCCTTCGCTCGAACGCCCCGCCCCGGAAGCATCCCCGTAATGCCGAAAGTTTTCGCCCTCGTTCCCGCCGCCGGCCAAGGCACGCGCATCGGCGATCCCGTGCCCAAGCAGTACCTCGCCATCGCCGGCAAGCCGCTCATGTACTACTCCATTGATGCCCTCGCGCGCGTGAGCCGCATCGAGCGCATCTTCGTCGTGCTGTCGCCGGAGGATCGCCATTGGCAGCAGCACGACTGGGGCCCCGCCGCCGCGAAGCTCGAGACCATCGCCGCCGGCGGCGCGCATCGTCCCGAAACGGTGCTGAACGCGCTGCGCGCGCTCCCGGGCCGCATCGCGAAGGACGACTGGGTGCTGGTCCACGACGCCGCCCGTCCCTGCATCGAGACGGAGCTGGTGGAGCAGTTCCTCGACGAGATGGGCGACGATCCGATCGGCGGTTTGCTCGCCATGCCGGTCGCCGACACGCTCAAGCGCGCGGAAGAGGGCCAGCGGGTGGTCGACACCCTCTCGCGCATCGGCCTCTGGCGCGCGCAGACGCCGCAGATGTTCCGCTACGACATGCTGCGCCGCGGCCTCGAGCGCCGGCCCGATGCCACGGACGAGTCGCAGGCGATCGAGGCGCTCGGCCATGCGCCGCGCCTGGTCGAGGGCGAGAACCTCAACATCAAGGTGACCTTCGCCGAGGACCTGCAGCTCGCCGAGATGATCCTGAAGCTGCGCAGCGGCACGGCCTGACGGTGCGCATCGGGCAGGGCTTCGACGTCCACCAGCTCGTCGCCGGGCGCGCGCTCGTGATCGGCGGCGTGGCCATCCCGTACGAAAAAGGCCTCCTCGGGCACAGCGACGCGGATGTCCTGCTGCACGCCATCTGCGATGCCCTGCTTGGCGCCGCGGCGCTGGGCGACATCGGCCGCCACTTCCCCGACAGCGACGCGCGCTACAAGGGCATCGACAGCCGCGAGCTGCTGCGCCACGTTGCCGAGCTGCTGCGCTCCCGTGGCTACGCGGTCGTGAACGTGGACGCCACCATCATCGCGCAGGCGCCGCGCATGGCGCCGCACATCGCCGCCATGGTCGCGAACATCGCGGCCGACCTGCGGGTGGACCCTGGCGCCGTGAACGTGAAAGCGACGACGACGGAGGAGCTCGGTTTCACCGGCCGCGGGGAGGGCATCGCAGCTTCCGCCGTTTGCCTTCTCGAATGACTGCGGCGTCTTTCCCGCGCTCGCTCCGTCATTCCCGCGTAGGCGGGAATCCAATCATCTAAATGGGGTCCCCGCCTTCGCGGGGACGACGACGCGGACGCGGGCGCGTTCACCTCACCGCGGCGTAGCGAACCTCGACGTGCCTGGGCTTTCCGCCCGCCGGCTCGATGATCGTGACCGTCTCGCTGTAGACGAGGTCGCCGCCGGACTTGGCAAGCCGCTGGTCCACGCGCTCGGTGCGGATGTTCTCGCCGAGGCCGGCGGTGCGCTCCTCGCTGCGCTCGAGCCGGCCGTCGCGGCAGCTCCAGCCCTCGCCGATGCCGATGGTGGCGAGCACCTTGTCGTTCGCATCGTGGAACTCGAACGTGGCGCCGCGCGCCACGGTGGTGAGCCGCGCCGTTTCCGCGAGATGCGTGACCTTCTGGTGGCTGCGCGGCTCCTCGGAGGTGAGTCCCTGTTTCTTCGCGGGCGCCGCGGAGCGCATGAGCTTGCGCCGTTCGGGTCCCAGGGTGAGGTCGCTCAGGTAGGGGGTCCTGCCGTCGACCGGGGAGGCGCCCTGGTAGCGGTAGGTGCCGTCGAGGCCCTCGCACGCGGCATGTGCGACGGGCACGGCAAGCAATGCGATCAGCGCCGGAATTGCGCGAGGACGGAAGAGGTCCATGTGAGGCGTTCGATGAGGGTCCGCAGGAACTCGCGATTGAAGCGCAGCTGGCAGCCTTCGGAGAGCGCCTCGAGCTGTGTCGAGGCGATCTTGAGGAGCTGCACCTCGGACACCGAGATGATCGAGGCCGAGCGCCGCGCCGTGTCGCCGGATAGGTAGGCCATCTCGCCGAAGCAGTCGCCCTCCTTCAGCACGTTGAGGAGCCTCGCGTCCTTCACCACCTTCACCTGGCCGCTCACGATGACGAAGAAGGCCTGGCCGATCTCGCCCTCGAGGAGCAGGTTCTCGTCGCGTGCGTGGTGCTCCCAGACCGCCGCGCGCAGCACCTCCCACAGCTCCGCGTCGCGGAACTCGCGGAAGAAGGGCAGCGAGCGCAGCTTGTTGAATTTCTCCGTGGAGCTGATCTCGGTCGAGTAGCGCTCGAGCTGGGGAAAGGTGTTGGCAAGCTCGCTCGCCATCTGGAACCACGAGGCGTAGCGCACCTTCGGGTCCTTGTGCATCGCCTTGCGCACGATCTCGACCAGCCGGTCGGGGAGGTCGGGGCGCAGCGTCTCGATGGGGATCGGGTCCTCGTTGAGGATCTTGTTGATCATCGAGACCGAGGTTTCCGCGCGGAAGGGGAGCTTGCCGGTGAGCAGCTCGTACATCACGACACCCATGGAGTAGATGTCCGACTGCACGCTCGGGTTTTCCTCGTTGATCTGCTCGGGCGACATGTACGCCGGCGAGCCGAGGAAGCCGTCGATCTGCGTGTGCGTGGCGTGCGAGATCTTGGCGGTGCCGAAATCGGTGATCTTGATGTCGTCGCGCTCGGCGAGGAGCACGTTCGCGGGCTTGATGTCGCGGTGGATCACGCCGTTCTGGAAGGCGTAGTCGAGCGCGCGGCACATCTTGAAGGTCGCCAGCACGGCCTGGCGCACCGGCAGCAGGTTGGTCTCGGTGCAGAACTTCTTCAGCGACCCGCCCGAGACGTACTCCATCACGATGTAGCGCTGGTCGCCCTCGACCACGGCGTCGTACACCGCGACGATGTTCGGGTGGTTGAGCTTTCCGGCGAGCGAGGCCTCGTTGAGGAAGAGCTTCTCGAAGCGCTTGGCTTCCTCCTCGCCCATGCCGGTGTCCTTCTTCGCCACCTTCACCGCGACGCGCCGGTCGTTGAACGGGTCCACCGCGAGGTAGACGACCGCCGAGGCGCCCTGTCCAAGCTCGGAGATGACGTCGTACTTGCCGATTTTGTGGGGACGGTCGGGCACGGTCTGGCGCCGTGATTCGGGGCTTGCCGGAAGCCGCGAGTGTAACCCGGTTTCCGGTCATTCCCGCGCAGGCGGGAATCCAATCACCCAACTTGGGTCCCCGCCTCCGCGGGGACGACAGCGATCAGCTCGCGCGCGAGCGCCCGGAAGCTCGCCCCGCCGATGTCGCTAACCGCGATCGCCTGCGCGCCCTCGGCATCGCGATAGTTGCGGAAGAGCGAGCGGCGATACGCCGGATCGTAGTGGTCGCGCAGCAGGTCGCGCACGAGCGGGTGCCATTCGCCCGCGCGAAGCTGCGCCGTCCACGCTCCGATGCGCTCGGCGCCATGCAGCGGCGTGAGGCACTCCAGCTTCTCGCGCAGGAGCTCCGGGTTCGCCACGAAGTGCGCATATTCCTCCATCAGCAGCGCCACGCGCGCCTCCTCGGTCGCCTCGAGGCGCAAGCAGCGCGAGCCGCGCATGCGCTCGATGAGCGCCTCGGGCACGCGCAGGTTGCCCACCTTCCTGCTCTCGCTCTCCACGAACACCGGCCGCGCGGCATCGAACGAGGAGAGCGCGGACCAGATCGCGGTCTCGAACGACTTCTGCGTGGGCTGCGGCGCGTCGGGCAGCTCGCCCAGTACCGAGCCTCGGTGTGCCGCGAGCACTTCGAGGTCGAGCACCTGCGCGCCTTCGACGGTGAGCGCCTCGAGGAGCCGGCTCTTGCCCGATCCGGTCGCGCCGCAGATCACGTGGAACGTGAAGCGCGCGGGGAGCGTTTCGAGCTCGGCCACCACCTGGCGGCGGAAAGCCTTGTAGCCCCCCTCCAGCTTCTGCGCGTCCCACCCCACCTGCCGCAGCACGTGTGCGAGCGATCCCGAACGCCCGCCGCCGCGCCAGCAGTACACCAGCGGGCGCCAGGTGCGCGGTTCCTGCGCGAAGAGGGCGTCGATGTGGCGCGCGATGTTGCGGGCGACCAGCGGGGCGCCGACGCGCTTCGCCTCGAAGGCCGATTCCTGCTTGTAGATCGTGCCCACCAGGGTGCGCTCGCCATCGTCGAGCACCGGCACGTTGATCGCACCCGGCAGGTGGTCCTCGGCGAACTCCGATGGGCTGCGCGCATCGAGCACCGCATCGAACGCGCGCAGCTGCGCGAGCGTGAGCGGTGTCGCCACCTGCGCATCGGGCCGCTCGCGGTGGAACGGCAGCTCGGTCATTTGCGCCGCAGCAACGGCTCGACCACCGGCCACACGTTGTCGAGCAGCATCGGCTGCGCGGCCGCCGTGGGATGGAGCTGGTCGGCCTGGAAGAGGTCGGGCCGCTCGACCACGCCACGCAGCAGGAACGGCACGAGCGCGACATTCGCCTTCTTCGCGAGCGTGGCGTAGAGGTCGCGGAACTCGGTCGCATAATCGATGCCATAATTCGGCGGGATCATGATGCCCACCAGCACCACCTCCGCATGCGCGGCTCGCGCGAGGCGGATCATCTGCTCCAGGTTCGAGCGCATCGCGGCGATGGGCTGCCCGCGCAGCGCGTCGTTGGCCCCCAGCTCGATCACCACCAGCGAAGGCTTGTGCCGCCTGAGGTCCTCGGGCAGGCGCCGCAGGCCCCCGGCAGTGGTCTCGCCGGAGACGCTCGCATTCACGACGTGCCAATCCAGCCCGGTCTGCGCGATGCGCTGCTCGAGCAGGTGCACCCAGCCCTGGTTCGCCGCGAGGCCGTAGGCCGCGGAGAGGCTGTCCCCGAAGACGAGGATGGTGCGCGCGGCGAGCGCGGCAGGGCCGAAGGCGAGGAGTGCGGCAAGCGCGAACGCGCGGAGGAGAAGGCGGAAGGATGGTCTCAAGGGAAGAGATGGATCGGCGAAAAGTTGCGGAGCAGCGCCTCGCGGCGCCGATCGTGCGGGCCGAAGGCCTCACCAAGCAAGTTACCACGCCCGATCACGAGCTCACGATCGTGAAGGGCGCGACCTTCGTCATCCGCACGGGCGAAGCGGTGGCGATCCTCGGCGCCTCGGGCTCGGGCAAGTCCACGTTGCTGGGATTGCTGGCGGGCCTCGACGTTCCGACCGCAGGCCGCGTGTGGATCGGCGAGGACGACCTTTTCGCGCTGTCGGAGGACGGGCGCGCGCGCCTTCGCGGCCAGCACGTGGGCTTCGTGTTCCAGTCGTTCCAGCTCCTGCCGGCGCTCACCGCGCTGGAGAACGCCATGCTGCCGCTGGAGCTCGCGGGCGGACGCGATGCGGCGGCGCGGGCGCGCTCGATGCTCGAAAGGGTCGGGCTCGGCGAGCGTCTTTCGCACTATCCGCGGCAGCTCTCGGGCGGCGAGCAGCAGCGTGTCGCCGTCGCGCGAGCCTTCGTGACGCAGCCGCGGCTTCTCTTCGCCGACGAGCCCACCGGCAACCTCGATTCGGTCACCGGCGAGCACGTGATCGAGCTGTTGTTCGAGATGAACCGCGAGCGCGGCGCCACGCTCGTGCTGGTCACGCACGATGCGGATCTCGCGCGGCGCTGCGACCGGCGCATCCACATCGCCGCGGGCGAGATCGTGGCCGAGGATTGAACATCCGATGACGATGCCGCTCGCCATGCGGATGCTGCGCCGCAATGCCGCGGCCGCGGAGCTGCGCGTGCTCTTCATCGCGCTCGTGATCGCGATCGCGAGCGTGACCACGGTGGGATTCTTCGCCGATCGCGTGCAGGCAGCGCTCGACCAGCAGGCCAACGAGCTGCTGGGCGGCGATCTCGTGCTCATCGCCGATCATCCGGTGCCCGCGAAGTTTCGCGACATGGCGGCGGCTGGCGGGCTCACGGTCGCGCAGACGCGCACGTTCCCCAGCATGGTGGGCGCGGGGGAGGGCGTGAACCTTGCGGAGATCAAGGCCGTCTCCCCGGCGTTTCCGCTGCGCGGCCGCATTCGCGTGACGGAGGCCGTGGGCGGCGCCGAGCGCGAGGTGGAGGGCGGGCCCGCGCCGGGCACGGTGTGGATCGGCCTGCCGCTCGCCGGGCGCCTCGGCGTGAAGGTGGGCGACAAGCTCAAGGTGGGCCGCGCGCAGCTCGCGATCGCGGAGATCATCGCGCGCGAGCCCGACAGCGTGCTCGATTATTTCGGCATCGCGCCGCGCGTGCTGATGAACGAGGCGGACGTCGAATCGACGGGGCTCATCCAGGTGGGGAGCCGCGTCACGCACCGCCTGCTCGTGCGCGGCGACATGAAGGCGGTGGAGCGCTTTCGCGCGCAGGCGAAGCCCGCGCTCGGCCGCGGTGAGCGCGTGGAGGGTGTGCGCGATGCGAGGAGTGAAGTGCGCATCGCGCTCGAGCGCTCGCAGCATTTTCTCGGGTTGGCGTCACTGCTGTCGGTGGTGCTCGCGGCCGTGGCGGTGGCGCTCGCCGCGCGGCGTTTCTCGCAGCGCGAGATCGATGCCGCTGCGATGATGCGCTGCCTCGGCGCCACCCAGTCGCAGATCTTCCGGCTGCACGCGGCGCAATTCATCGTGCTCGGGATCGTGGCCTGCATCGCGGGCGGCGCCCTCGGCTACGCTGCACAGGCCATCCTCGCGCACTGGCTGTCCGCGTTCTTCACGGTGCAGCTGCCATTGCCGGGCCCGCTGCCGGGTGTTCGCGGCGTGGGGATCGGGCTCGTGCTGCTGCTGGGCTTCACGCTGCCGCCGCTGCTGCGCCTGCGCAATGCATCGACGTTGCGCGTGCTGCGCCACGAGCTCGCCGCGAGCGAGCCCGTGAGCGCGGCCGCTTTCGCCCTCGGTCTCGTGGCGCTCGGCGCGCTGGTCATCTGGCAGGCGGGAGACCTGAAGCTCGGCGCCATCGCGCTCGGCGGCTTCGCGGCGGCACTCGCGGTTGCGGCGCTGGCAGGGTATGCGCTGATCCGCGCGGTGGCGCACCTGCGCGGCGCCGCGAAGGGACCGTGGCGATATGGGCTCGCGAACCTGCGGCGGCGCACCGGGGCGAGCCTCGTGCAGATCGTGGCCCTGGGCCTCGGCATCATGGCCATGCTGCTGCTCACCATCGTGCGCACGGAGCTCGTGACCACGTGGCAGCAGTCGATGCCCCCGGACATGCCGAACCGGTTCGCGCTCAACATCCAGGACGACCAGCTCGCGCCGGTGCAGCGCCTCTTCGCCGACGAAGGGCTCACGACGCCGGATCTCTACCCGATGGTCCGCGGACGGCTGATGGCGATCGGCGACCGCGAGGTCTCGGCGGCGGCGTTCACGGACGAGCGCGCGCGGCGGCTCGTCGAGCGCGAGTTCAACCTCTCCTGGGCGGACAGGCTGCGGCCCGACAACCGCGTCGTGTCGGGCGATTTCTGGAAGCCCGGCGAGCGCGCGGCGCAATTCTCCGTGGAGGAGGGGCTCGCGAAGACGCTCGGCATCAAGGTGGGCGACGTGCTCGCGTTCGACGTGGCGGGCTCCCGCTTCACCGCGAAGGTGAGCAGCCTGCGCAAGGTCGACTGGGACTCCTTCAAGCCGAACTTCTACGTGATCGCCACGCCGCCCGTGCTGCAGGGCTATCCCGCGAACTGGATCACGAGCTTCCACCTGCCCGCCGGGCGCGAGGAAGTCGTGACGCGGCTGGTGCAGCGCTTCCCGAACGTGAGCGTGATCGACATGTCGGCGCTGATGGCGCAGTTCCAGCGCATCACGGACGAGGTTTCGCGGGCCGTGGAATTCGTCTTCCTGTTTGCGATCGCGGCGGGGCTCGTCGTGCTCTTCGCGGCGATCACGTCCACGCAGGAGGAGCGCGTGTTCGAAGGCGCCATCCTGCGGACTCTCGGCGCCAGCACGCGCCAGCTCGCCATCCTGCAGCTTGCAGAGTTCCTCGCGATCGGCCTGCTCGCCGGCTGTGTCGCCGCAGGCGGCGCCGTGAGCCTCGCCGTCGTGCTCGCCGACCGCGTGCTCGGCGTCCCCTACCAGGTGCACGCGCTGCTGCCGCTCGCCGGCATCGTCGCCGGCGGCCTCGGCGTCGCCATCGCCGGCCTGATCGGCACACGCCGCGCCGTCTCCTCGCCGCCCCTCCAAACCATCCGCGCCGTCACTTGAATCGGGACGTACCCGATTTTTCGCGGCGTCAAGCCGGCACGCCGTCCTTCCACGGAAGCTCGACGGGATAGGGCTTCAGCAGGCAGTCCTCGGGCAGGCTCGCGATCGGCGTGAAATCGCGGTGCGCTATGTACTCGGGCCGCTTGAAGCGGCGGATGTGGTTCGAGACGGCGCACAGGCTGAGGTAGACGGAGACGCGATTCCACGGCGAGAGGTTCGAAGTGGACGCGTGCACGAGGCAGCCGTGGAACAGGATCATCGAGCCCGCGGGCCCCTTCGGTGCGACGATGCCGCCGCGCTCCACCAGCTTGCGGATGGTCTCGTGGTTGATCGTCCATAGCGGGTAGCTGGTGGTGCTGGTGTCGTGCTCGGCGTCGAGCACGCCCAGCTTGTGGCTGCCCGGGATGAACATGAGCGGGCCGTTGAACTCGTTCACCTCGTCGAGGAAGATCGCGACGTTCATCGCGCGCGCCTCGGGCATGTGGTCGTCGTTCCGCCACGTGCCGTAGTCCTGGTGCCATTGCCAGACGTCGCCGTCGAACGCGGCCTTTCCGTTGATCTTGAACTGGTGCATGTACACCGGCTCGCCGAAGATCTGCACGACGGGCTCCACCATCCGCGGATGCCGCGCCAGGCGCGCGAACGGCTCGCTGTACATGTGCGCGGCGAAGTTGGTGCGGACGGCATCGCTGCCTTTCTCGCGCACGTTCTCCCGCCGCTGCTGGGCGTAGAGCCTCGGGACCTCGTCGGTCAGCAGGCGAATCTCCTCCGGCGTGAAGAGGCTCGGGAAGAAAAGGTAGCCCTCGCGATCGAAGCGCGCGAGCTGCTCGGCGTCCAGCTTCATGTCGTCTCCATCGAAGTCACGGTTTTGCAATATTCGTTCCTGCCGGCACTCCGCGACAAGATCTAGTCCCGCGCCTCGAGCGTCTCGGGATCGAGCACGACGCGCAGGATGGTCTGCATCCCGTCGCGTTCGCGAGTGGCGAACCACCAGATGCCGGCCTTGCGGAAGGGCACCTCGCCGGAGCCTCCGAGGAGCTGTGCCACGACCTCGCCCAGCGTCGGCTGGTGCCCCACCACGACGATGTCGCGGTCGCCGGCGGGCCACCCGGCTTCGCGGATCACGGCCGCGGGGGAAAGCCCCGGAGCGAGCCCGGGCCGCACCTCGTAGCCCATGCCGAGCGCCTCCGCGGTCTCCTTCGCGCGCTCGGCGGGACTCGAGAGCACGAGCCATCCGGAGACGAGCGGACGCAGCCATTCGCCCATCCGCTCGGCCTGCTTGCGGCCGCGCTTCGTGAGGCGGCGCGCGAGGTCGCCCGCGGGGCCGCCATCCTCTGCATCCGCATGTCGCCACAGGATCAGTTCCATCAGTCCGGTCCCGGCTCGGGCAGCGCCCGGTGCCCGCGCGTGGTGAGGGTAATGCCGGCCAGTATGAGCGCGATGCCGGCGATGTGGAATGCGTGGATGCGCTCGCCGAGGAAGAGCCACGCCAGCAGCGCGCCGAACACGGGCATGAGGTGCATGAAGATCCCGGCGATGTTCGAGCCGACCTCGGCCACGCCGCGGTTCCAGAACACGTATCCCACGAAGGACGGGAAGATGCCCACGTAGAGCATCGCCGCGATCGTGCCCGGCGAAAATTCCAGGACGCCATCGAGGAACAGCATCTCGAACGCGAAGAGCGGCAGGAGCAGCACCACGCCCACGATTCCGCAGCACGCCAGGAGTGCCAGCCCGGGAAGGTCGTCGGGCTTCATGCGCAGGAACACGGTGTACGCGGCCCACAGGAGCATGCCCGTGAGCACGATGATGTCGCCCTTGTTGAACTCGAGCTGCGCGAGGGTCGCGAGGTCGCCGCGGCTGATGATGGCGAGGATCCCCGCAAGCGAGATGCCGACGCCGAGCGCCTGCGCCCGCGTGATGGTGTCCCGATAGATCGCCCAGCCGAGCACGATGATCATCACCGGGATGGCGCTGTTCAGGATCACGCCGTTCGTGGCGGTGGTGTAGTGCAGGCCGAGGTACGCGAACACGTTGTGCAGGCCCGTGCCCCAGGCGCCCAGCCACGCGATGGTCTTCCAGTTGCGGCGGATGGTGGCGCGGTGGGTGCGGACCTGCGGCCAGGCGAACGGCAGCATCACGATCACCGCCACGACCCAGCGCACGAACGCGAGCGCGAACGGCGACACGTGGCCCACGATGGCGCGACCGATCACCCAGTTGAGCGACCAGAAGAACGCCGTGAGGCTTAGCAGGAGATAAGGTGATGCGTGCCAGTGCAAGGTGCGCGCCGCCATCGGGTGATACTCTCACATCTCCCCGGGAGCGCATGGATGACGGTACAGGACCTCGGCCCTCCGCAAGATCCCCAACCGGAAAAGCCCACCGCGTGGGCGCCGCTGCGCCAGCCCGTCTTCCGCATGCTGTGGCTGGTGTGGGTCGCGACCAACATCGCGATGTGGATGAACGACGTGGCCGCGGCGTGGGTCATGACGACGCTCACCAGCTCGGCCACGTTGATCGCGATGGTGCAGACTGCGTCGTCGCTGCCCGTGTTCCTGCTGGGCCTGCCGAGCGGCGCGCTCGCCGACATCATCGACCGCCGCCGCTACCTCATGTTCACCCAGCTCTGGCTCGCGGCGAACGCGGCGGTGCTCTACCTCGTCTCGGTGGCGGGCGGGCTTACGTCGAAGGTGCTGCTGCTGCTGGTGTTCACCAACGGCATCGGCTTCGCGATGCGCTGGCCGGTCTTCTCGGCGCTGGTGCCCGAGCTCGTCTCGCGCACGCACCTGCCCGCGGCGCTCGCGTTGAACGGCGTCGCGGTGAACCTCTCGCGCGTCGTGGGACCGCTCGTGGCGGGCGCCATCATCGCGTCGTTCGGCAGCCCGTACGTGTTCGCGCTCAACTTCTTCATGTCGCTCGGCTCCGGCTTCGTGCTGCTGCGGTGGAAGCGCGAGGCGAAGCCGCCGTCGGTGCTGCCGGGAGAGCGTTTCCTGGGTGCGATGCGGCTGGGCTCGCAATACGTGCGGGAATCGCGGCGCATGAAGGATGCCCTCGTGGTGACGGCTTCCTTCTTCGTGCATGCGGCGGCGCTGATCGCGCTGATGCCGCTCGTCGCGCGCCGTGTCGGCAGCGGGGGCGCGAACACGTACACGCTGCTGCTCGCGTCGCTGGGCCTGGGTGCGGTGGTCGCGGCGACGAACCTCACGCGCCTGCGCCGCCGCTGGAATCGCGACCAGCTCGCGGGCGGGGGCTCCGTGATCCTAGCGGTCATGACGGCGGGGGTCGCGTTCTCGCCTTCCGCGTGGCTCACGGCACCGGCCATGTTCGTGGCGGGCGCGGCATGGATCACCGTTGCGAACTCCGTGACCATCGCCGCGCAGCTTGCGTTGCCGGACTGGGTGCGGGCGCGGGGAATGGCGATCTACCAGATGTCGATCATGGGCGGCTCGGCGCTGGGTGCCTTCATCTGGGGGCGCATCGCCGAATGGAGCAACGTGCCGACGAGCCTCGCGTGCGCGGCGTGCAGCCTGCTGGTGGCCGTGGTGGCTACGCGCAACCGCGTGCTGGAGGGCGCGCAGGAAGAGGATCACACGCCGACGCATCCGTGGGACGAGCCCGTGCCCGCGCATCCGCTCGAGCTCGACGACGGGCCGGTGATGGTGACGCTCGAGTATCTCGTGGACACCGCGCGGCGCGGCGAATTCGAGTCGATCATGGCCGAGACGCGCAGCGCCCGGATGCGCGAGGGCGCCGTGCTGTGGGGGCTCTTCGAGGACATCGAGCAGCCCGGCCGCTTCGTCGAGTACTTCGCCTGCGACACATGGGCCGACTACCTGCGCCGCTTCCAGCGCTTCACCGCCATGGACGAGCGCCTGCGCGAGATGCGCCTCGCCTTCCATCTCGGCGACACGCCGCCTCGCATCACCCGCTACGTCGCACGCCACCCTCCCGCCCGCTGACCTACGAAATGGGGTACGTCCCGATTTTCGGGGTCAGGCGAGCTCGAGGGCGAGGCCGACGGAGGACCACTGCGCGCGCTCGGCGTCGAGGGCGAGCGCGATCAGCGAGCGCTCGGCGAGCCACGCGGCGTCGATCTCGAGGCGGAAGATGCGGCCGCGGCGGGAGGCGCGCACGGCGGGCAGGCGCAGCGTGCGGCGCGCGCGGTAGAAGATCACCGCGAGGCGCAGGCAGAGTGCCAGCTGCGCCATGTGCGGATCCGCCTCGAACTCGCCGCGCATCTTGGCGAGCCCGCCGCGCTGCGCGAGCACGAGCATGGACAGGCGCGCCTGCTCCTGCCGCGAGAAGCCGGGCATGTCCGCATTGGCGAGGATGTACGCGGAGTGCTTGTGGTACGCCCCCTGCGCGATCGAGATGCCGACCTCGTGCACCCGGCACGCCCATTCCAGGAAGGGCGCGAGCGCCTCGAGGTCCCGGTCCTCGCGCGCGAGATCGCGCAGCAGCGACTGTGCGAGCGAACAGACGCGTTGCGCCTGCACCGCATCCACGTGGTAGCGCTTGGCGAACTGCTCCACCGTCACGTCGCGGATGTCGCGATGGTGCACGCGGCCGAGCAGGTCCCAGAGCACGCCCTGGCGCAGCGCTCCCTCGGCGACCGTCATCTCCCGCACGTCGAGCTCCGCGAAGATGCCCGACATGATCGCGACGCCGCCCGCCAGCACCGGCACCCGATCCTCGCGCAAGCCGGGCAGCGACACCTTGCGCAACTCGCCCGCGGCCACGAGCTGGTCGCGCAGCCACGCGAGGCCGAGTGCGGTGATCCCGTGTGTCGACTGGCCGTTACGCAGCAGCACGTCCTGGATCGAACGCGCCGTGCCGGAGGAGCCCACCGCCTCGCGCCAGCCCTCGCGCTCGAAGCGTGCGGAGATCGTCTCCACGTTCTCGCGCGCGGCGAGCTCCGCCGCCTTCATCGCCTTCCGGTCGATGCGCCCGTCGCCGAAGAAGCGGCCGGTATAGCTCACGCAGCCCATGTACAGGCTTTCCATGGCCTTGGGCCGCAGGCGGTTGCCGATGATGAACTCGGTCGAGCCGCCGCCGATGTCGACCACCAGCCGGTTGTGGTTCGCGAGCGGCAGCGAGTGCACCACGCCCAGGTAGATGAGGCGCGCTTCCTCGCGGCCGGGGATCACCTCGATCGGAAACCCGAGCACCTTCTCCGCGCGCCGCAGGAAGTCCGGCGCGTTCTTGGCCACGCGCAGCGCGTTGGTGCCGACCACGCGCACCGCCCCGCGCGGCATGCCCTCGAGCCGCTCGGCAAAGCGCCGCAACGCCGCGATCGCGCGCTCCTGCGCCTGGACGTCGAGCCGCTTGTCCTCCGTGAGCCCGCTGCCCAGGCGCACGGTCTCCTTCATCGAATCGAGCTGGTAGATCTGGTCGTCGACCACGCGGCCGACGGCGAGATGGAAGCTGTTGGAACCGAGGTCGGCCGCGGCGAGGGTGTTATATTCCATGGAGCGCGAAGCATATATCGTCCATGCCCAAGAAGCCGAAGCCCGCGCCGCCGCAGTCCTCGTCGCGGCTTCCCGCCCATTTCCTCAACCGCGAGCTGCAGGCGCTGGCGTTCAACCGGCGCGTGCTCGCGCAGGCGGAAGATGCCGCCATGCCGCTGCTCGAGCGGCTGCGCTTCCTCTGCATCGTTTCCTCGAACCTGGACGAATTCTTCGAGATCCGGCTGTCGGGCGTGAAAGAGCAGATCAAGCTGGGCGCGGCCGCCGCGGGGCCCGACGGCATGCCGCCTCCCGAGGTCTTCAAGCAGGTCGCCCGCGTCGCGCACGAGATCGTGCATCGCCAGTACAAGCTGTTGAACGACGAGATCCTGCCCGCGCTCGCGAAGGAAGGCATCCGCTTCCTGCGCCGCTCCGAATGGACCGACTCGCAGAAGGAGTGGATCCGCGAATATTTCTTCCGCGAGATGATGCCGGTGCTGACGCCGATCGGCCTCGATCCGTCGCACCCGTTCCCGCGCGTCTTCAACAAGAGCCTCAACTTCGCCGTCGAGCTCGAGGGGCGCGATGCCTTCGGCCGCGATTCGCGCGCCGCCATCGTGCAGGCGCCGCGCGTGCTGCCCCGCGTGATCCGCCTGCCGCGCAGCGTCGCCCCCGGC
>Ga0068852_100000908_pt1 | contig 19597 bp, 18 predicted proteins | sample KBSCornC22_FD_66594 | JGI IMG/M metagenome (GOLD analysis project Ga0068852, IMG submission 66594) | Corn rhizosphere microbial communities from Kellogg Biological Station, Michigan, USA - KBS Corn C2-2 | ecosystem: Host-associated > Plants > Roots > Rhizosphere > Soil ... | reverse complement strand
GCGCCGGTGATCGTCACGACGCTTCCGGGCGGATAGTCCGCGGCATCCGTGATGATCGTCGCCGTGCCGGTATTCCCCCCGAGCGACGTCAGCAACACGTTCTGCGTCCCCGCCGCCGACATCGCGACGCCGTCCACTGTGAATCCCGAGCCAGCCCCGGGCGCGAGGAATCCGAACGCCGCCATGTTAGCGTACGCGATCGCGGTGCCGCTCGGATCCTTCAGCAACGCCGTCCCCGTCGGTGTCGTTCCCTGCACGCTCGCGTACGTGCCCACCGTCGAGTCGCCCTGGATCGCCGTCCCCACGATGACGTGCAGCCACCCGTACTGCGTCGCGATCGAATCGGACATGTCCTGGAAGACGACGAGTCCAGCCCCCTTCACCGCGCCGTAACTCGCGGCCGCCCACTTGCCCAGATTCTGGATCAGCGTGTCCTTCTGCGTCCCGTTGGGCGAGCCCAGGTCAGGCGTCCCGGACCAGAGCGCAACGCGCCCAAGGACGGCGTCATGCAGTCGTGAGCCCAGCGCCGTGTCGGACAGCACCGCGTACGGCGTCGCGCCGCCCGACGTCGCGAGCGACGGAATCGCGATCACGGAGTAGCGCCACAGGTCCGCGGTTCGCAGATCCACCGTTCCGCCCGACCCGTCGTAGCCGCGATCGACGCCCGAGGGAAAGACGGGCTGCAGTGCGGCGACGAGATTGGTGCATCCTGCGACGTCGATGCCGACCGGGCAGTACACGAGCGCCTTCTGCGCGCGCGCATGCGACGGGGTTGCGACCAGCGCGAGCGTCGCCACGACAACGAGCGATGCGAAGCGCACCGCGATGGCGCGCAGCGACCTGAGGAAACGCAGCGGATTCATGGGACCGTGAGGCGAAAGGGGAACCGCGCGGCGCGACGCGGGCGCGGGACGTACCACTTTCAATGCGGTTGGAGCGGCGAGACGACGTTCGACAGCAAGTGCGCGCGACGTGCGGGCGACCTGCGGGCGACGTTCGAGACGCGTTGCGAGCGCGCGGACGGATGAACCGCTGCGGGCAGCGTCGCCCTGAGCCGCGTTGCGTCAGTTACACGCGTCGCGTGAAATCGCGTCGAGGTGCGCGACCTCGTCCGAGAGCTTCTGGACGAGGGACTCCGCGGCGTGGTGCTCCTGCGCGGCCTCGAGTCGCATCTCGCCCACCACTCGTCGATGCGCGTAACCGAGGCAGATCGTGGACGGACTGGTCACGACCGGCGGTGCGGCGGCCGTGGCGGGAAGTGCGGTGCGCGCGGGCGCCGTCGGCGTCTGATCCGCGCAGGCACTTGCAGCGGCGACGACCAGAATCGCGGTCGCGCCCATGAGGGTATTGCGCATGGCGACTACTCTCCTCGAAGGGATGAAGGCAATCGCCGCCATGTGTAACAACCGGGCCGCGCGCACGAGGCGCGCGCGATCTCGCGCGCGCCGCGCAGCACGCGCCGCGTGAGCTGCCTAATCTCTTGCGCTGTAACGTCTTACGTTGCATTGGACGTCATGCAGACGGACTGCGACTCACGTGCAAACCGGATGCAATCCCATGCGAGCGTTGCGCGGCCGCTTCATATGTAGCGCGCAGCCGCGGATGTCATCAATGCCTCTGCGAAATCAGGACAGACGCGTGCGCGATGCGGCGTGCTGTGGTGCGTCGTGCGGTCAGATCGCCGACGTGATCCGCGGTCCGAATGCACCCACGCGCGCGCGGTAATCAGCGTAGGCCGGAAAGACGCGCTCGAGCACCGATTCCTCGTAACGAATGCGCGCGAGCGTGAAGGCGAACCATGCCGCGAGCGCGAGCGCGAGCGGCGCCGTCGGGTGCTGCAGCAGGAGTCCGGCGTAGCTGAGCAGGTACGCCAGGTACAGCGGGTGCCGCGCGAGCGCGTATGGTCCGCTCATCACGAGCCCGCGCGCCGCGGGAACGAGACTCACCGAGGCGCGCAGGTACCAGAGGCCCCACGCAGAGAGGAGCGAGCCCGCGACGATCAGTAGCGCGCCGACCGGAAGGAGCACGTACGCACGTGTCGGGGCGATGCTGCTCACGGACGCGACCCATGCGGGGCGTGCGCGATTGGCCAGCGCGAGAAAGGCCGGCACGAGGAAGGAGCCCGTGTATGCGGCGACGCGCGGCCACCATCCGCGCAGCGTCGAGCGGGCCCTCCCCCGGATCAGGAACGCGACGGCGAATGCGAGCTCGTACGCGAATACGGGCACCAGCGCGAGCGAGATGCGAGGCGCGCTCACGACCATCCAGACCGCGAGCAGCAGGAACGCCACCGAGCCCGCGATGTCGGACCAGTGCCGCCCGCCGCGCGTGCGCGCGACCCAGCGCGCGTGCGCGCCTGCTGCGGTCACGCGCCTGCCAGGGCGTTGCTCACCGCGGTGAACAGGCCATTCGTCCCGATCCCGAGGATGGACACGGCCAGCACGCAGACAGCCGCGATGAGCGCGGCCATGATGCTGTACTCGACCATCGTCGCTCCGATGTCGGCGGCGATGAATCGCCTTGCCAGCTCACGAATTGCGTGCATGCATGTGCTCCAGTGAAGTTGTCAGTCGCCTGCTCGCGGTCGTGCGGCGCTGCTCCGCCGCGTGGTCGGTTCCGGTCGTCATGGCATTCCGGTCGCGCTCGCGGCCGCGGCGCTCGCTCCGGCGGGCGCGGTCGGCGGGGCGACGAACCGTCGTTCTCGCTGAACGCCGGGGGGAACCGCGCCGAGGAAGCGCAGCAGCCGAATGGTCTGCACTTCCGTTGCCACATACGGTTTCGCGTCGGGCTCCGGCGTCCGGTACAGCTGCGTCGCGGTGATCACGCTGGGAATGGCGACGCGTGGTGCCATCTCCGCGTACAGCATCGTGACTTGGAGCCGCTGGAATCCATGCGCGACGTCTCCGGAGCGAGTGAGCCGCACGCTGGCCGCGCGGACGACGAACGTCCCCGTATCGAGCGTCACGCTCCCGGCAACGTCGGGCGCCGTGAGTGCTTCGGCGGGCTCGAAGTGGAGCTCGTAGTTGCCGGCGTCGTCGTAGCCGTAGTCGAAGCAGTGCGCCGCGATGAATCCCCGGTCGGCGAAGTCAAGCGTCCCCGGGAGTCGCATCCGCTCCCACGCCCCACGCGGATCGCTCTGGTCGGTGAACACGGTTCCACCGATGCGATACGGCATCGTCGCATCGCTCAGGTAGCCGAGGGTATCCACGACGGCGCGCGCCGTGATGGCACCGCCTTCCGGTCCGGTACGCTGCACGTCCTCCACGAGGTACTCGAATCGGTACGCGCGCCGCAGCAGTGCCTCGCGCAGCGCGTTCTCGCGGACAGCGGCGACGATGCCGAACAGCACCGGCGTCTCCGCGCTGTCGAGCCCGGGCGTGGTGCACTTCTGCGCCTTGCGCACGGTCACGTCCGTGAGCCGGACGGCGAGCGCGCTGAGTCGGAGCACGAGCGTGGGCGAGGCGACGCCGAGCGCGAGGACGACCGTGGTATCGTGCGGCGCGAGGCCGATCTGGCGCGCCCGCAGATGATAGCGGCCCGGCGGCAGGCGGAACGAGAATTCCCCTGCGTCGTTGCTGAAGCGCTTCGTCCCGCCGTCGAGCACCTCGATGCTCGCGTACGGTGCGGGCGTCGTCGAGTCCTGCCGCAGCACGACCCCGCGCAGGAGCACCGACGGCGCTTGTGGCGGCGCTTGTGGCGGCGCTTGTGGCGGCGTGGAACGGCGGACGTGCGGACGCTGCGCGTTCACCAGTGACGGCGTCAGCACCGCAACGGTGAGGAGGATCGCGAGCGGCCGCACGAGAGCCTTACTGGACGAGGACGACGCGCGTGAGCGTTCCGGTCCCGTTCGTAAGCTTGCCACTCCCCACGGTCTTGATGAAGTGACCGACCACTCGAGCGTTGTTGGTGACCGTATCGAGCGAGAACGAGCCGACGATCTTGACCAGCACCTGCGACTTCCCGTTCATCGTCGTCGTGAGGCCGAGCCAGAGTGGCACCTTGACCTGGACGCCGATGCCGCCGTGCCCGTTGCCGCACGCCCCGTTGTTGTAGTGCGGCTGGCAGAGACTGTCGGCGCCCTGCTTGGTCGGGCCAACCATGTTCCCCGTCTCGGTGTTCAGGATATCGCCAGGGCCGACCGGCGTCGTGGTGCACGCGTAGATGCTCTTCCGGTAGATGTTCCCGCCCGATCCGTCGATGTCGACGGGGAGGTAGTTGCCCGGCGAGTACGAGCTCTGCGCGTTGGTCTTGAGCGAGAAGGTGAGGCTGGCGACCGGGAGCGTCGCAAGCTGCTGCGCGTCGTACGCGGTGAGGTCGCGCGACGTGTCGGGGTTGGTGGGATCGAGCGTCTTGGTCAGGAGCGTGTACGGCATGCTCCACGGCTTGACGCAGTCCGACGACAGGACCCCCGGCGCCGCCCACGCGATCGCGGTGCGGCTCAGGTTGATGTTGGCCCGATTCCACACGCCAGCGAAGATGTACTGCGACGGGTCGCTGCCCACGACCTGCACGGCGTTCGCGGCCTTGCCGCACCTCGCCGACGCCGACGAGGTGGTGAACGCCGATGCGACGGGATCCCAGAATCCGCACGTCACGCTGGCCTTGGCGAAGGTGGCGTTGTGCGTCAGGATGGTGTTGCGCCCGCTGAACGCGACCGCGCTGTCCGCCACCCCGATCGAGTCCCCCAGCGCGACCTCGATCGCGCCAGCATGCGCGGCGGCATCGGCCGCGGCCTGTTCCTGATTGACCTGCACGAACATCTGGCTCAGATCCATGACGAATGCCATCATCAACACCAGCAGCACGATGATGAAGCTCGCCATGACGAGTACCGCGCCCCTCCGATTCCTCAACCGTGGCATGCGACCTCCCGAAACGGGTACGGCGCGAGGCGCCGCATCCTCAGTGTTGCGCGAACATCTTCGACACGGCGACGACCACGGGCCCCATGACCACCATGAGGATCGCGGGGAAGATGAACAGCCCCAGCGGGACCAGCATCTTCACGGGCGCGGTCGCCGCCTTCTTCTCGGCCGCCTGCCGCCGCTCGCGCCGCAGCGTCTCGGCGTACACACGGAGGACCTTCCCCGTGCTCGTTCCCCACTTCTCGCCCTGCACGATGTGCGAGACGAGTGCGCGCACCTCGGTGACCCCCGTCCGCTCCCACAGCCCGCGAAGCGCGTCCTGCCGCGCCATGCCGGCGTTCGTCTTCTGATTGATGATGAGGAGCTCACGCGCGAGAATCGGATGCGGCGACCCCATGTCCTTCGCGACACGCAGCAGCGCGGCGTCGAGGCTGATCCCCGCCTCGATGCAGACCACCAGGAGATCGAGACAGTCGGGGAGCGACCGGCGCACCTTCTCCTGCCGTGCCTTCACGGCACGCCCGAGATACCACACCGGGACGAGCCAGCCGATCGCGCCCGCGGCGACGACGTCCATGAAGTACGTCCTGAAGTGCGTCTTTGGCGCGAACGTCATCGCCACGATCACGAGGAACGCGGTGAGGGCGACGCGGGCGGCCGTATACGCCATCGGCGCGGCCGGGCTGTCGTACCCCGCATGCACGAGCTTCTCCGCCGCGGCCGGTGCGCCGGACCAGCGCCGTGGAATCCGGGCGAGGAGCCGCGCACGTATCGACTCGCCCGGACCAGCCGTGATGATCGTGCGATAGTCGGCCAGACTGGCTCCGCTCGGCGCCACGGTGCGCTCGACGAGCTGCCGGCGGGATCGCTCGCCCACGAGCACGTACGCCGCGGCGGCCAGCGAGCCCACGGCGAGCACGATCAGCATGATGAGCATCAGCGGCACGCGCGCCTCCTCGTCAGACGTCGATGTTAGCGATCTTCATCATCACGAAGTAGCCGATGATGATCGACACGATCATGCCGCCGAGCAGCGCATGCCCGATGGCCGTCGTGCGAAAGGCGTCCATGAACTGGTGGTTCAGCGCGCCGAGCCCGAAGAACATGAGCACCGGGAGCACCGCGAGGAACTGCCCCGACAGCCGCGGCTCGGCGGTCAGCGTCGCGATGTGTCCCTTGAGCGCGACTCGCTCGCGCATGAGCGTGGCGAGGTTACCGAGCAGCTCGCTCAGGTTGCCGCCGGTCTCTCGCTGGATCAGCACCGCCGTCACGAACATCTTGAGGTTGAGGCTCGGGACGCGCGCCTGCAGCCCGTTGAGCGCCAGGCGCACGTCCATGCCGAGGCGCTGCTCGTCGTAGAAGCGCCCGAATTCCGGCCCGAGCGGCGCGACGACTTCCTCGCTCAGGAAGCGCGTCGCCGCCTGGAACGAGTATCCAGCGCGCATCGCGTTCGCGAGCATGTCGAGCGCGTCCGGAAGCTGCTTCTCGAATGCGGCCAGCCGCGCGCGCTGCTTTCGCTTGAGCCAGAGCCACGGAACGGCCGCGGCGACGAGCATGAGCGCGAGACGCGCCGTCGCGGCGAGCCGGCCGCCGACCATGAAGCCGACCACCGCCGCCGTGGCCATCGTCATGAAGAAGACACCGGGCGTCTGCGTCGATCCCGCGCGCGCGAGCTCGTCCGCGATGCTCTCCGTGAAGCCGCGCCCGCGGAGTAGCCGGTCCAGCGCAGGAATGCCGCTCACCGACTGATCGCGCAGGATGTCGCGCGTCTCCGTTGGCGCGCCGGCGACGCCGAGTCGTGCGCGCGCCAGCTCGGCAGCGGCGAGCTGGCGCCGGTTCGCGAAGAGATACGCGCCCACCACCACGCCGGTGGTCGCCACGAAGACGGCGAGGAGGATGAGGATCACGGGGACATCACTCCAGGAAAGTGGCCACGGGGAGCTCGATGCCGGCGAGGCGCAACCGCTCCATGAACGTCGGTCGGATGCCGGTCGCGCGGAAATCGCCCAGCACCGCACCCTCGGCCGTGACGCCGCGCCGGCGGTACGTGTAGATCTCCTGCGTCGCGATCACCGCCTCCTCCATCCCCGTCACTTCCACCACGCTCGTGACGCGACGCGTCCCGTCCGACATGCGCGACACCTGGATGATGAGGTCGAGCGCGGAGGCGATCTGCTCCCGCATCGCGCGGTTCGGGAGATTGGTGCCGGCCATGAGGATCATCGTCTCGAGACGCGAGATCGCGTCGCGCGGCGAGTTGGCGTGCACCGTCGTGAGTGACCCTTCGTGGCCCGTGTTCATCGCCTGCAGCATGTCGAGCGCCTCGCCGGAGCGCACCTCGCCGACGACGATCCGGTCCGGCCGCATGCGCAGCGCGTTCTTCACCAGATCGCGCGCGACGACCTCGCCCTCGCCTTCGGAGTTCGGCGGCCGCGTCTCGAGGCGCACGACATGGCTCTGCTGCAGGCGCAGCTCCGCGGCGTCTTCGATGGTGATGATGCGGTGATCGGCCTGGATGAACGACGCGAGCGCGTTCAGCAGCGTCGTCTTCCCCGAGCCGGTCCCGCCCGAGATCAGGATGTTGAGCCGCGCCGCGACGCACCCGCCGAGCAGCGCCATCATCTCCTCGCTCATCGCACCGTTCGCGACGAGTTGCTCGATCGAGAGATCCGCGCCGAAGCGGCGGATCGAGAGCACCGGCCCGTCCAGTGCGAGCGGCGGGACGATCGCGTTGACGCGCGAGCCATCGGGGAGCCGCGCATCCACCATCGGAGACGACTCGTCCACGCGCCGCCCGACGCGACTCACGATCCTGTCGATGACCGACAGCAGGTGCGCGTCGTTCCGGAACGTGGCGGCGACTTTTGATAGCCGTCCGCGCCGCTCCACGAAGATCGTCTTGGAGCCGTTCACGAGGATGTCGCTGATGCTCGGGTCGCGGAAGAGCGGTTCGATGGGGCCGAGGCCGATCACCTCGTACACGATCTGATCGACGATCTCCTCTCGCTGGGCCTGGCTGAGCGGCGTTGCCTCGTCGCGCAGCAGGGTGGATGCCGCGCGCCGGATCTGCGCCGCGATCAGTGCCTCGTCCTTGATCGCTTCGAGCGCTTCGAGATCGAGTCGCTCGATCAACCGGTGATGCAGGTCGCTCTTGAGCTGATCGACGACGCCGAGCCGCTCCTCCTCGATGACGTGTCCGAACATGCCGGACGCCGTCGACGCACCGGCGGCGGGCGTCCGCGACCGCTGCGGCGGTGCGTAACCGGGCGCGGCATTCGGCGCAGCCGTCGGATGCGCGCCGTTGGTGGGCGGCTGTGCATCCGTGACGGCCACCGGCCCCGTGACGGCGCGACCAGTCAGCCGCTCCCTAAGCGACACGCGGCCGTCCTCCACTCTTGCCGAAGAGACTCAGGATGCCGGCGCGCTCATCGCGCCGCTGCGCCGGCATCGCGCTCTGCTGCGGATTCTGCCGCAGCTTCGCCGCCAGCTCCACGTAGCTGCGCGCGAGCTTGGAGCTCGCATCCTGCTGGCCGACGCACACGCCGCGATTGAGCGACGCGACCGACGTCTTGTAATCGTTCGGGAGACTCGCGAAGACTTCGTGTTCCAGCGACTCCGTGACCGTCGCGAGCGTGAACGCATCACCCGATTGGAACCGGTTCACCACGACGCACACCTTGCTCTCCGAGTAGCCCAGGCGCGCGAAGAGCGCCAGCGTGCGTTGCGCACTCCGCAGCGCCGGCACGTTCGCCTGCGTCACGAGCAGAATCCGGTCGGCGGAGTCGAGGATCGCCAGCGTCCGCTCGCTCAGGTGATGCTCGCAGTCGGCGACGGTGACGTCGAAGTGCTCACGCAGTCGCTCGAGAATCGCGACGGCCGTCGCCGCATCCACCGACTCGGCGAACAGCGCGTCCTCACTCGCCGGGAGCACCGACACGCCCGCGGGGCCCGGCGTCAGCAGCGAGTCGAGCATGGGGCGATCGACGTCGTCGAGCTTGGTGATGAGGTGCTCCACGTCGTAGCTCGGACGCAGGTCGAGAAACAGCCGCACGTCGCCACCCGTGAAGACGCAATCCACGAGCGCCACGCGGGTCCCGCGCGAGCGAGCGGCGCATGATTGCGCCACGTTCACGGCGATGCTGGTGGCGCCGAGCCCGCCCTTCGCCGTATACACGGCAATGAGCTGTCCGGCCGACGTCGACGTCCCCGAGCGTCGGAAGAGTCGATCGACCGCGCTCGCAAGCTCCTCGGCACCGGGCGGCTGCACCAGGAACTCGTGCACTCCTGCGCGCATCGCACGCACGATCAGCTCGGGGTCCGCCTGCGGTGCCGTCCCGATCACGGAGATCTCAGCGCGCGACCGGATCTCGCGCTCCAACGTCGCGAGTCGGATGGGGTCCAGTCCCTGGAGCGGGATCACGAGCAGATCGGGCTGCGACGCGCGCAGTCGCGCGAGCGCCTGGTCCAGTCGCGGTACGCATTCCACCTCGGCGAAGCCCACCCGCGCGAGCGCGGCACTCGCCTGCTCGACCGGTCCGGCCGCATCCCCCACGATGATCGCTCGACGTTGCTTCATCCAGCTTGCCCGGTAAGACGGTGAATCGCCCGGCCCTGCTCCCTGCCTGCGTCACGTGCTCCCACGTTCGCGCGCCGCACGCGCGCGCTGCGCGCAGGCGCGGTCACGGCGTCTTCCGCGTGCTGTCGCCGCCCTGCATCCGCGCTCGGATCACCTCGCGCGCTGGCAGCGTGGTGTCGGGGAGAAGCGGCAGCACGTCCTGCTCGCGTGGGTGCATCGGATCGATGAGCACCGGCGTCACCACGATGAGCAGCTCCGTCTCGTTGTTCTGCCAGCGTGCACTCGAGAAGAGCTGTCCCAGGATAGGGATGTCCTGCAGGAACGGCACGCCCGTCTTGACGAGATCGCGCGAGTTGCTGAACAACCCGGAGATGATCAGACTCTCGTCCCGCCGCACGTCCACCGTCGTCGACACGCGTCGCGTCTGGAACGCGGGAATGCGGAAGCCGGAGAGCGTGATCGCGTTGCCGTAGTCCAGGCTCGATACTTCCGGCTGCACCGTCAGCTTGATGAGGCTGTCGCTCAGCACCTCGGGGACGAAGCGCAGCTTCACGCCGAACTCCTTGAAGAGGATCGTGACGCGGTTCCCATTCACGTCGTTCGATCCCCCCTGCACGATGGGGATCGGGATCTCGCCGCCCGCGAGAAACGTCGCTTCCTCGTGGTTGGCGGCGAGCACGTCGGGCTCCGCGAGCGTCCGCGTTCGCCCCTTCTGCTCCTCCGCATCGAGCAACGCCAGGAGCCGCTTCGTGTTGAAGTCGGTCAGCACGGTGAGGAAACCCGTGGTCGACGGCAGCGTGATCGACCCGTCCGGGTTGAAGGCCGCGTCCGTGTTGAAGTTGCCCGTCCCGCCACGAAAGTGTCCCTGCGCATCGCGGTACCGCAGCGAGACGCCGATGTTGCGGAGCAGGTCGCGCCGTACTTCGGCGAACTTGATGTAGACGGCCACCTGCTGCCGGTCGGCGGGCGAGCGTACCGTGATCCGCAGATGCTGCCGCGTTCCGTTCGACAGCCACAGCATCGCGTCCGTCTCGCCCGCTGCCTTCGCATTGATCACGAGCTCGCGCGCGCTCACGACCACGATGTCGGCCACGTCGGGCGTCGCCACCGAGGCCTTCGTGAGCGGCACCGGCGTCGTGATCGGAAGCGACCGTCCCACCGAGAGCCCTACGGCCGTGATCGGATCCGCCCGCCCTTGCGTCTCCGGGCCGTACACTGCGACGCTCTGCGCGCGCGCCGCCGACGTCGCCAGCAGGAGCACCGCGGCGAGGATCGGGATCGTCATGCACGTCGGATCGTGACGGAACACGGAACGCTCTCGGGCGGGAGATGATCCCCGCGCGCGGAATGCGTCGCGGTGTGGAATCGCGTTGCCGCGGGACGTCACGGCGTTCTGCTTCCGGCCTGGGTTGCACTCTTCTCGAACGCCTGACGTGTGGGCTTGTCGCCGTGGTACACTTCGATGCGCACCGAGTCGGGAAGGACCGGCGCCGCCGCGACGAGCACGGGCCGTGCCGGCGCCGCGCGTGCGACGTGACGCACCGGCGTGGCGGGGTGGGCCGGCGCGATCGGCACGCCGCGCAGCTGTGCCAGCACGTCCTGCGACGTCGCGCCCGCGGTCCGGACCGTGTCGGGATCACCGTAGCCGCGCATCACCAGCTGGATGCTCCCGCGGTTCATCGCGACGGCGAGGCGCTCTGCCTCGTCGGGCGTGACGCCGAGCGTCACGGTCGTCGCGCTGATGGGCTTCCCGTCCTGGTCCCGCTGCACCGCGGTCCCCACGGAGAGCACGCGCATGTTCTCCATGAAGATCTTGGCCATCTGATTGTCGCGGTCGCTCCCGTCGGGGAGCGTCACAAGCACATCCACGCGACTGTTCGGTTGAAGCAGCCCGCTGATTCCCGCGACGTCATTGATCTTCACCGCCATCGCGCGCATCCCCGGCACGATCTTCGTCTCGAGCCCCGCGCCGACGCCCGTGGGGGCGAGCCGCCCGCCCACGATGGCCTCACCCGCGAACACCGGAATGCGCGTCACGCGCCCGACCAGCGAATCCATGCTGGTGAAGGCGCTGTCGGGAATTGCGGCGACGGGAAAGACGCGCGTTGTGAGCGCGATGCGGTCGATCGCGACACCCTCGGGAAGATCGCGCGAGGCGACCACGATGGCGCGCGTCGGCACACGATTCGCGTCGCGCGCGGTGCTGAGGATGTGGTACGCGCCATAAGTCGCGATCCCAGCGACGACGAGGGCCCCGTACAGTACGAGCGTGTATCGACGTTCAGCCACCGGAGAACCCTCGAAGTGTATGTACCGGTCCCGAGTCGTGCGCGCGGCGATTCGTCGCGCTGTTCGTGCTACCTCCGTCCCAAGGTGCGTGTGTGCCGTGCCGGTGACGTCACGATCGCTCCCGCCGGAAGGTCGACTTCCGCGTCATCGTCGACGTGGCGCCGATCAGGCGCGAGAGCGGCGTCAGGACGGGCGCCGGGTATCCGGTCACCGTCACGATCACGCCCCCGGGCACGGTGAGCGTGTCGATGCTGATCTCGGCGTCGGTGATCGCGGGCCCACCGAAGGGGACGAACGCCGACTTCACCTGCGCCTTCACCTGCGCCGACGAGGCGATGGGATCGACGAGGACCGCGGCGTAGCGAGCGCCCTCGCGTGTCGCGTTCGCGAGGCTGTTGGAGGTGAAGAAGAGTCGGCCGAAGTCGATCACTCCCCACGTGATGAGAAGGAACACGGGGAGAACGATCGCGAACTCGACCATCGCGGCGCCGTCTCTGCCGCGAGCCAGTGCGCCAAGCATCCGTCTGGCGCGAGTTGCGATGTGCATGTCACCCTCCTCCGCTGATGAAGCGCGGGAGCCATGCGGCCCCTGCAGCGCCGAGGGCCATCGCCACCCCGTACGGGAGGGGGCGCGATGACGAAGTGTCGACGCCTCGGCGCGCCGACGGTCGGAGTGCTGTCGCGAATCGCGCGCGCCCTCTAGCGACGCCGTGGGTGCGGAGCAGCCACACGACGCCCAGGGCGCCTCCGACCAGCGCGGCGAGCAGCGCGCCGACCAGCGCTCGCTCCGGCCCGAGCCACGCACCGGCAGCCGCGAAGAGCTTCACGTCACCCGCGCCCATCGCACCGATGACGAAGAGCGGAAGCCAGAGCACGAGCCCGGCACCGAGACCGGTGAGACCCGCGACGAGTCCACCCTCGACGCCCCGTGCCGCAACGGAGAACACGACGCCAGCGAGCGCGAGCAGCGCGACGATCCTGTTCGGGATGCGGCGCGTTCGCACGTCCGACGCAACGGCGGCGGCGAGCAGGGCGAGAAAGACACACGCCCCGACGACGCCGAGCGGCGCGAATGAAAAGACGGAGGCAGACATCGAGGGCGGCGACAGGCGTGGACATGCACGTGTGGAAGTGCACGCGACCCGACCGGTGACGAACGGCGTGACGGGACCTGCAGCACGACTCGGACGGCCTCGCCGAATCGCCCGCCGCAGGTCGTCCGTCCGCGCGCTCGTTACAAGGCGGTGCTGACCGTGTTGAAGGCCGTGCTCACCTGACCGCCGAGCGTGCCGACGATCACGATGCACACCGCGGCAATGAGCGCCACCATGATTCCGTACTCGACCATCGTCGCTCCGTCCTCGTTGCGAATGAACGAGCGGCCGAGCTTCGCGAGCTGCGACATATGAAATGCCTCCAGAGGGGATGTGCGTCCTCACGCGCGGCAGCCTGACAGGAGGCCGCAGCGCTTCCGAGAACTTGACTGAGCGGGGCGCGTCGCTTAGCGCGTGCCATTGCCAAAAAAACGCCAACGCACTTCCTACTGGTGTTTGCGTGGGTACCAACGCAATCGCAAGCAATTGCTGCGGATGGACTTACACTTCGCCGACCGAACTCGGCGATGCGTAGTGAGAGCGTCTATGCGTGCGAGTTTTGTAGACCGAGTGCCACAGATGTCGCACACCGGCCCCAGCGATGCAGCGCGCTGCACCACGCGCGCACGATCACGCACGACATTTCATGCGAAGACATGCATGCGACTGCATGTATGCGACTGCATGCATGTGCGACCACATGTCTTCGTGCGCACGTCTCCAACGGTTCGCATTGGAGCGCGCGACGGACGTAGCATCTCGCGCGATCTCGATCGCCGCGTTGCGAACGTCGGTTTACGCCGTCGCACATGGAAGGTCTGTCCCATCACAAGGCGACGATCGCACCCGTTTCGGGAAGGCGACAAGGGCATACCCGGCGAAAGCCGGCGACGCAAAGCCACGGGCTACCGTGCGCGCTCCCGCGAGCGCGCGCCATGCCAGTCGGGTTGCCGAACATCTCACGGAGGACGATCCATGTTCACGCCCCTGAACGACCCCGGCGCGCCTCGACCTTCCCACCCGTTCGCTCTGACGACGCAGGCCGCTGTGCGCTCGACAGTCGCGTCCGTCGCCACGCTGCTGCTCACGCTCTCCGCGTGCGATGATCGCAGCGCCGTCACCGATCCGGGCGTCGCTCGCGTTGCGGCTTCGGTCGGCGCGGTGAGGACCGCGGGAGTACCGGTGCCGGGGCAGTACATCGTGACGTTCACGCACGGGGTGAGCGACGTTCCGGGGACCGCACGCCGGATGATGGCGCAGGCGGCCGCCACGGAGCTCTTCACCTACACCGCCGCGCTGCACGGCTTCGCCGCGCGCATGTCGCCACAGGCAGCGGAGGCGCTCGCGCGCAATCCGAACGTCGCCCACGTCGAGCCGGATGCGTTGGTCCAGAGCGCCGACGCGGAGATGGCTGCGCCGTGGAACCTCGATCGGCTCGATCAACGCACGCTGCCACTGGACAACAGCTACGGCTATGCGGCGACTGGCGCGGGGGTGAGTGTCTACATCCTCGACACCGGCATTCGCACGACGCACGCCGAGTTCGCCGGGCGTGCATCCGGTGCATTCACCGCTATCAACGACGGTTACGGCACGAGAGACTGCAATGGGCACGGCACCCACGTCGCGGGCATCGTCGGCGGCGCACGCTACGGCGTCGCCAAGGCAGTGCGACTCCTGTCCGTTCGGGTTCTCGACTGCGCCGGTGGCGGCGCTGTGAGCAGCGTCATCGCGGGCATCGACTGGGTGACGCAGCATCGCGTGCTCCCGGCGGTTGCGAACCTGTCATTCGAGGGGGCGCCCTCGTCCGCGATGACGTCGGCGGTGCAGGCCTCCATCAACTCGGGAGTGGTGTACGCGGTGGCAGCCGGGAACAACGCCGCCGATGCCTGCAGCTATTCGCCCGCGAACACGCCCGAAGCGCTTACCGTGGGCGCCACGTGGAACGGCGACGGGATGTCCGGCTACTCGAACTTCGGCAAATGCGTCGATCTGTTCGCGCCGGGTTCGGCGATCCGTTCGGCCGCGATCGTGGACGACACCAGCTCGGTGATCAAGGGCGGTACGTCGATGGCGGCGCCACACGTAGCGGGGGTCGCCGCTCTGTTCCTGTCCGTCAACCGGAGCGGAACGCCGGCTTCCGTCGCATCCGCAATCGTGGCCGGCGCGACGCCGAACGTTCTCACCGCAGTCCCAGCCGGCACGCCGAACCTGCTGCTCTACTCGAGCATCACGAGCGCGGCACCGATGCCATTGCCGGCACCCGCCCCATCACCGGATAGCACGATCGCATCGCCTCCCCCCACGCAGGGACCCTCCACGCAGCCGCTGGACGCACCACCGGTCGCAGCATTCACGTCGAGCTGTCCGCGTGGCCGGTGCAGCTTCGACGGCTCTGCCTCGGCGGACGACCACGGAATCGTGTCGTACGCGTGGAGCTTCGGCGACGGTACCTCCGCGGCCAGCTCCTCGTCGGCGGTCGCCGTGTCGCACCGCTATTCGGTCGCAGGATCGTACACCGTGACCCTGACCGTCGCCGATACCGGCGGCCAGCAGAGCTCGAAGTCGATCGTGCTGACGTTCAGGAAGTTGTAGCGGGCGTCGTATCGCGTGTGACCGCTGAGTTGCACGAGGGGGCACTCTTCACAGAGTGCCCCCTCGTGTCGTACTCGGCGCGGCTCACCCGTTCGTGAACGGACGGATGAAGAGCGCAGCCCGGCTTAGGGTGCCTGGTAGGCGATGCTGTTGTTGATCGCGTCGAAGGCGTCCTTGGCGAGACCCTGCGTTGCCTTCACCTGCGCGTACCACGTGCCGCCGCCGCTGTTCGACTGCAACGCCGCGTACGCCAGCATCTGACTCACGCTCAGACTCAATGCACCGCCGAAGGCGGCTGTCACGTTCTCATTCGCCGCGTCGAGGTGCACGAGGTCGATGATCACGCCGCCCACCGGCGCGGGCGCGTTGATCCGATTGCCTCCGAGCGATGCGGAGCTGAAATACACGTCCAGCGCTGTCGCGAGCATCTGCGCCTTGAGCATGGCGTTCATTGCCGCACCGCCCGCGTTCGCATCCTTGATGATGCCGTAGACGTATGCCGCCTCACCCGCGCATGTCGTCGCAGTGAGGTCCTTGAACGGGTTGTAGCTGGTGAGGAACGTCTTCAGCCCGCCCGGCGCGCCGCAGTAGCTCGTAATGATTCCCTGCCCGTTCTTGTTCTGCCAGAAGCCCATCGTGAGTGCGCCCGTTGCCGGCGGCACGCGGCACGCCTGAACCGACTGACTGGCGCTCCCGGTCGTACCGGTGGTGCTCGTCGTGAAAGTGGCTGTGTTCGGGTATGTCGCGCACCCCGATGCCGGGATCGGCACCGTGCGAGAGTACGTGAACGCCTTCGGGCTGGCGTCGGTATTGGACATGCTCCCCAGCGTCCCGGCGTACGTGTCAGTCACCGTGACGCTCGGATCGATCAGATGCTCGTCGGACGTGACGGCGATCTGGAAGCTGTCCGAGCCCGCGTCCAGCTGCCCGGCGCCGAGCGTCTGCGCTCCCCACGTGACGGTCGCCGTGTTGGTCACGGCGGGGTTCGGAACCGCGGTCCAGCTCACGGCGCATGTGTACGCGAAGGTGTTTTCCCCGGGCGCGAGCGTCGCGCTCGCCCCGCCGGTCACGCTACAGGAGGTGCCGTCACTGAGCGCGTCGGTGATCGTCGCCGTCATGTTGTCGGTGTTGCTGTTCGTCACGCTGATGTTACCACCGACCACGAAGTTGCTCAGGCCGCCATCGGTGCGCGTCACGGTGACGGTGTAGTTGAAGGTCGCGTTCCCGTTGACCGCGCTCACCTTCGTCTTGTCGACGTTCTTGGCGATCCCCCACCGGAAAGTGTGATCGTACGACGCGCTCACGTCCTTGGTGATCGTCGGTGCTTCGGCGATCACGACAGTTCCCGCCGGTCGGACCTTGAACGCGTCGTACTTGCACTTGCTGGCGGCGACGGGTGGCGATGCGAGATGCTGCGCGTCGGGGCCGAGATAGCAGATCGCCATGATGTACTCGCCGCCGTTGTTCGGCGTGTCGTCGTACGGCATCAGGCGGATCTTGTTGCCCGAGAAGTCATGCGACCCACTGTACGAGATGGTCCCGGCGTTGACCGAGAACATCCGGTGCGTGTACGCGTCGCCGGCGCCCGTCCCGCTCGACGGGGACACGTCCGAGAGGTTGTCGGTCGCGCCATCGTTGGGGTCCGACTGGCCGCCTGGTGCAAGCACGGCGAAGAAGTACACGCCGTTGCCGATCGACGCGGTGGATGGACCTCCGTTCAACCACACATAGCTCTTCGACGTGTAGATGTTGCAGTTGTTGTTCGGGTTGCCGTTCCTGCACAGGTCCGCCTGCGTCAGGCCGCCGACGGCGTCGACCGGCGCGTTGATTGACGTGAAGCCGGCGCCCGTGACCGGAATCGCGTCCGCGTGCGCATGAGCAACCGGGGCGGTCGGGCTCTTGTCCGGGTTACATCCCCACACCGTTGCCGCCGCAACAAGCGGCAGCGCGTAATACCATCTCTTCATACAACCCCCGTGATCCGAAGTGGCCGACGCGCTGGTCGGCAGGAAGTCGGCGCACCCGGACGTCGGGCGCACGCGTTCGCTGCACCGTGCTCATGAAGCCGGCGCTGCTGGATGTGCTCACGGTGCCGGCACTCGGGGCGGCATCGCATGAATGTCCGGCGACCGCATGGGGCGAGACGGCATCAGCGACGTGACGGCGCGACGCCAGAACACAGCATGCACGGCGCATCGAAACGTGCCTCGCGTGCGAGGCGCGTTCTGGTGGCAATTGCACGCGCCGAACGCGTAAGGCGTGCCGCGCCGGCGTGCGACGCGCGGCTACGCGATGCATGGGAAGTTCGCTAAATCAATGCACCGTCGTAACTTGTGCGCTCGCACCGCATTACACGGCGGATGGGATTCCACGCATGCACATTGACGCAATCGATGACCGCAGCTCGCGCACGCGACGCATGCGCTGGACACGCATTCGATGCGTTAAGTGTTGCGCGCGCGCAACGCGCGATCACGAGTCAGATCCATGGTGGCTGCCTTTGCGCGAAGCATTCTCCGCCGGCCCGCGCGAAGCGACGTTCCACGCGACGGTCCGAGCAGCGAAGCGCCCGCCACGCGTGTTGCGTGGCGGGCGTTTCGAGGCGTTTCGAGGCGTTTCGAGGTGTTTCGAGGTGTTTCGAGACCCAGATGCGTGCTCCGTGCCGCGTACGCGGCACGGAGCACGCGCTACGGCGTCGCGGAGTCGCCGCCGTTTTTCTGCGCCCGCAGCTGCCGAGCGCGCTCGCGCAGCCTCGTCACCAGCCCTTCGTACTGCGCCTGCTGCACAGGCGTCAGGAATCCAGAGAGCTGCTGCAGCTCCTGCTGCTGCAGCGAGAACCGCTGCTGCTGCAGGTCGCGCACCTGCGCCATGAGCTGCGACACGCGTCCCTGGTCCGCGCTCGAGCCGCGCGCGATCTCGTTCCGGAGCGCGACGCGTGCATCGCGCTCCTGCTGCACCAGCCCGCGCCGCTGGCCGTCGAAGCGGCTGTTCACGTCACGCAGCCTGCGCATCTGATCGTCCGACAGGTTCAACTGCCGGCGCACGATCTCCTCGCCACGCTGCCGGAACTGCTGCTCCAGCTTCGCGCGCTGCTGCGGCTGCGCGCGTCCCGGCGCGCGACGCTGTGCCAGCGCCGGAGCCGCCGCCGACACGGTCAGTGCGACCGCCGCGACGATCGTCCGCAACATCCCTCGTGCGCCATACTGCCGCATCACACTCCTCCATCCACTGCCGGCGCGATCGGCTCCGGCTCCGCCGGAGGAAGCGCCTGCATCGAGTCCATGTCCTTGATGAGCGTCGCCAGCTCGGCGTCGCTGAGATCCGCGGTCGCGACGAGCGCGACACCCTGATCGGCGCGCGCTGCCGTCGCGCCCACGGCGGCGACGCTGGCCTGCTGCTGCGCTCCGTTGTGCTTCACGACCGCGACCGTCGAGATCCCCGCGGCCGCGATCGCGAGCGCCGCGGCAAGCTGCAGTCGCGCAGAGCGCGAGCTCCAGCCACTCGCCCATCCCGCACGTGGCCGCATCGGGATCACACCCGAGCGTGCGTCGACGCGCGATTCCGCATCGGCAACAGGGCGATAGCTCGGAATCGCCATCACGATCCGCGTCACGTCGACCGCGGGCGCGGGCGCGCTGGCGAGGACGGCCTCCAGGATGGCCAGCTCGTCGGTGCAATCCACACAGTCGACGAGATGCGCCTCCACCAGGCGTCGCTCCCCATCGGCGAGCCGCCCATGGAGGAGCTCCGGGAGCGCCTCGCGCATCGTCACATTCTGGCAATCAGTCATCCTGCACCGCCTCCTTCACCGCCCGCATCGCATTGTGATAATGCACTCGCGCGGCGCCTTCCGTCGTGCCGATCAGATCGGCAATCTCCTTGTACGACAACCCCTGCTCCACCCGCAGCGCGAACACTTCCCGCTGCTTCGGCGAAAGCGCTTCCATCGCTCGCCGCACCCGCATCATCGACTCGTCCGCGACCATCGTGTCCAGCGCGTCGAACTGCGTCACGGCGTCTCCCTCATCCACGGTCGCCACCATTCGGCTCCGCCGCTCGGCACGCCGCCGGTCCATCAGCAATCGTCGCGCGATCGTGAACAACCATGTCCTGAAAGCGCTCTCGCCGCGAAACGAATCGATCGCCCCGAAGGCTCGTACGAACGTGTCCTGAACGAC
>Ga0068852_100000905_pt1 | contig 19632 bp, 17 predicted proteins | sample KBSCornC22_FD_66594 | JGI IMG/M metagenome (GOLD analysis project Ga0068852, IMG submission 66594) | Corn rhizosphere microbial communities from Kellogg Biological Station, Michigan, USA - KBS Corn C2-2 | ecosystem: Host-associated > Plants > Roots > Rhizosphere > Soil ... | reverse complement strand
CATGGAACAATCAAATCCATTTTCATGGCTTCCGAACCGCCGGTGGAACCCATAGATTGTCTCCATCAGCAGTGTTTCCCGCGATCGGAGTCCGAAATGAGTTTCTTCCACCGCAGTTCCAGCCCCGCGATCGGTGTGGCCGTGGCGCTCGCCGCCGTGCTCGTCGCGCTCTTCGCCTGAGGACCCGCCATGAATACGCTCCTGCACATCAACAGCAGCCTGTTTTCCGACCAGGGCCAGTCGAGCCAGCTCGCGGCGCAGTACGTCGCCGACTGGAAGGCGGCGAACCCGCGCGGCCGCGTGGTCACCCGCGATCTCGCCCGCGACCCGGTCCCGCACCTCACCGCCGAGCGCTTCCAGGCCTTCCTCGCGAATCCGGCCGAGCGCACCCCGGAGCAGGCCGCGCACGTGGCCTACTCCGACGCGCTCGTGGAGGAGCTGCGCGCCGCCGACACGATCGTGCTGGCTCTCCCGATGTACAACTTCGGCGTGCCCTCGGCGCTCAAGGCGTACTTCGACCACATCGCCCGCTCCGGCGTGACCTTCCGCTACACCGCGAAGGGGCCCGTCGGCCTCATGACCGGGAAGCGCGCGGTCGTGATCGCGACCCGTGGCGGCCTCTACGCCGGCACGCCGCTGGATACGCAGACCGGCTACGTGCGAGACTTCCTGCGATTCATCGGCATCGGCGACGTGGAGTTCGTCCATGCCGAGGGCCTCGCGATGGGTGAAGCACCGAAGAGCGCCGCGATCGACAAGGCCAGGCGCACGCTTCGCGCGCTCGCCATGCCGCTCGCAGCCTGACGATTCACGACAAGGACAGACGATGACCACCGCCACTTTGGAAACCGTGACCCGCCCGCGCGCCGTCGAGCAGGTCCTCGCCGGACAGCCCACTTCCGACGGCGCGGGCGTGAAGCTCACGCGCGTGCTCACGCAGCCGCTGCAACGCCGCCTGGACCCGTTCCTGATGCTCGACGCCTTCGGCACCGAGAACCCGGAGGACTACATCGCCGGCTTCCCGGACCATCCGCATCGCGGCTTCGAGACCGTCACGTACATGATCGCCGGACGCATGCGCCACCGCGACAGCGCCGGCCACGAGGGCCTGTTGCAGAACGGCGGCGTGCAATGGATGACCGCGGGCCGCGGCGTGGTGCACTCCGAGCTTCCCGAGCAGGAAGAAGGCGCCATGGAAGGCTTCCAGCTCTGGCTCAACCTCGCCGCGAAGGACAAGCTGCGCGACCCGTGGTATCGCGACTTCCAGGCAGCCGACATCCCCGAGGTCACGACGCCCGGAGGCGTGAAGGTCCGCGTGATCGCGGGCGAGAGCCACGGGGTGGCGGGCGCCATGCGCCGCGAGGTCACCGAGCCGATGTACCTGGACCTGGAGATCCCGGCCGGCGCCACTTTCGAGCAGCCGCTTGCCGCGGGACACAACGCCTTCATCTACGTCTTCCGGGGGGCGGTGCAGGTGGAGGGCGTGGCGGTGCCCAGGCAGCGCATGGCGATCCTCGCCAACGATCCTTCGAGCGACGGCGTGGCGCTGCGCGCGACCGAGCCTGCACGTGCGCTGCTGATCGCCGGGCGGCCGCTGCGCGAGCCGATCGCCCAGTACGGCCCCTTCGTGATGAACACGCAGGCCGAGATCATGCAGGCCTTCAAGGACTACCAGGCCGGCCTCTTCACCTCGAAGTGACCGGGATGGCGGCGGGTCGCACCGCCGCCGGTCCCCCCCAGCCGTAGCCGGGTGCCCCGGCGCCGCAGGCCATCGCATCCCCGCCCCAGCGGCGCGCGCGAAGCCGCTACTATCCCGGCATGCAAGCGGCATTGCCACAAACCCCGCATCGCGGCCTCTGGCGCGTACTGAGCCCGCGCCGCGTGCTGTCCACGCTCGCCGCGTGCGCGCTCGGCGGCCTGCTGGTGAGCCCCATCTGGGTGATCCCCGCCGTCGAAGTGATGGCGCGCGCCATGCTGGTGGGCCTCGTGGCGCTCGTCGTCTTCGGCGTGCTCGAGCAATGGCCGGCGGTGCTGCCCGGATGGCTCGCGCGCTGGGTCCTGCAAGTGGTGGCCGTCGTGGTCGCGATCCCGGCGGCGGTGCTGCTGCTGTACCTCACGATCACCATCGGCGACGAGCTGCCGTTCTGGCGCAGCGAGGCGCGGCTGTCGGGGTTCTTCGTGCTCTCGATCACCGGCGTGCTGGTCGCCTCGTGGATGGCGATGTCCGCGCTGCTGCGCCAGCGCGACGAGGCGGCGCGCAACCAGGCGCTGGCCTTCAGGCTCGAGCGCAGCGAGCTCGAGCGCAAGGCGATCGACGCGCGCCTGCGCCTGCTGCAGGCGCAGGTCGAGCCGCATTTCCTCTTCAACACGCTCGCCAACGTGCGCGAGCTGGTGGACTCGGGCTCGCCGCAGGCCTCGCGCGTGCTCGACACGCTCATCACGTACCTGCGCGCCGCGGTGCCGCGCCTGCACGACACGACGACCACCATCGGGCAGGAGGTGCAGCTCGTGCGCGCCTACCTCGAGCTCATGCAGTTGCGCATGCCCGACCGCCTGCAGTTCTCGCTCGATGCGGAAGAAGCCGCGCTCGGCCTGCGCTGCCCGCCCACGACGCTGCTCACGCTGGTCGAGAACGCCGTCCGCCACGGCATCGACCCGAGCGAGCAAGGTGGCCGCGTGGAGGTGCGTGTGCGGTTGCACGATGCGCGTTGCCAGGTCGAGGTGCGCGACACCGGCGTGGGCATCCGCGACACCGGGCCCGGCGGCTCGGGCACGGGGCTCTCCACGCTGCGCGAGCGGCTGCAGCTCGAGTTCGGCGGCGATGCGGACGTGCGGCTCGCTGCCTTGCAGCCCCATGGCGCCGTGGCGACGATCGACTTTCCCGCGCGCGCCGGGGCCCCATGAGCGCCGCGCGCCCCACCGCCCTCATCGCGGACGACGAGCCGCTGCTGCGCTCGACGCTCACGCGCCTGCTGGGCGAAGCGTGGCCGGAGCTGGAGGTGGTTGCCGAGGCGCGCAACGGCCGCGAAGCGATCGAGATGTTCGAGGCGAGGCAGCCGCAGGTCTGCTTCCTAGACGTGCACATGCCGGGCTTGAGCGGCGTCGATGCGGCACGGGCCATCGGGCGCCGCGCCCATGTCGTGTTCGTGACAGCCTACGACCAGTACGCGGTGCAGGCCTTCGAGCATGGCGCGCTCGACTACGTGGTGAAGCCGGTGGAGCGCGCGCGGCTCGCCGATACCGTCGCACGCCTGAAGGACCGGCTGCGCGCCAGGCAGCCCGTGGCGGACCTGGAGGCGCTGCTCGAGCAGCTCGCGGCGCGGCTCGGGCGCGACAAGGCGGCGGCCCCGCTGCGATGGCTGCACGCCTCTGTCGGCCAGGCGCTGCGCGTGATCCCGGTCGAGGAGGTGGATTTCCTGCGCTCCGACGAGAAGTACACGCTGGTCGCTTGGCGCGATGGCGGCAAGGCGAGCGAGGCGCTGATCCGCACGCCCCTGAAGGAGCTGGCCGAGCATCTCGATTCCGGCGAGTTCATGCAGGTGCACCGCTCGGTGGTGGTGAACCGCCGCGCCATCAGCCACGTCACCCGCGGCGCCAACGAGACCGCCAACATCCACCTCAAGGGCCGCGACGAGGTGCTTCCCGTGAGCCGCAGCTACCTGCACCTTTTCCGCCAGATGTAGCGGCCCGTTGCCGCGCGGCGACGCCCGTGCCCCTTGGTGCCATTCCGGGCGCCGCGCCCGCACGGCTAGGATGACCCTCCCCGTGAGAGGATCACCGCCATGAAGAAGCACATCGTCGCGGCCGTCGCCGCACTCGCCTTCGCGCAGGCCGCCATAGCCGCCGACACCCTCGGGCGCATCAAGTCGTCGAAGGTGATCAACGTCGCCTTCTCGTCGGACTCCCTGCCGTTCTCCTGGTCCCAGGACAAGGACGAGCCGCGCGGCTACACGATCGACCTGTGCAAGCGCGTGATCGCGCAGATCTCCAACACGGTCGGCGTGCCCAACCTGCAGGTGAGGTGGCTCGCCGGCACCACGCCGGAGCGCCTGCAGATGATCGCGAGCGGCAAGGCGGACCTCGACTGCGCCAACACGTCCCAGACCCTGGCGCGCCTGGCCGAGGTGGACTTCTCCGCGCTGATCTTCCTCGAGACCGGCGGCTTCCTCGGCCGCGCGGACACCAATGTCCATCGCCTCTCCGACATGACCGGCAAGAAGATCGTGGTGCTCAAGGGCACGACCACGGAGAAGGCATTGCGCGATGCGTTGCACAAGCGGCTCGTGAACGCCGAGGTGGTCGCGGTCGACAAGCCCGCGGACGGCATGGCGATGCTCGCATCCGGCGACGCCACCGCCTTCGCCGGCGACACCATCAAGCTCGTGGGGCTCGTGGTGCAGGAGAAGGATCCGGCGAAATACGCGCTGCTGCCGGACCAGCTCTCGTACGAGGCGTATGCGCTCGCCCTGCCGCGCAACGACTCGGCGATGCGCCTCGAAGTGAACCGCGCGCTCTCCCAGGTATATCGCAGCGGCGACATCGGCACGATCTACGGGCAGTGGCTGGGCCCGCTCGGCAAGCCCACCGACCTGCTCACCGCGATGTACCTGCTCTACGCCATCCCCGAATAAGTGGAGCCCGGCACGCCCAGGGCGCTCTTCTTCGACGTCTTCGGCACGATGGTCGACTGGCGCCGCGGCGTCGCACGCGAGGCGCGCACGCTGCTGGCACCCCTCGGCCACGACATCGACTGGACCGCCTTCGCCGACGCGTGGCGCGGCGAGTACCAGCCCGCGATGGAGGAAGTGCGCGATGGCCGCCTGCCCTTCTCGCGCCTCGACGTGCTGCACCGGCGCATGCTCGATCGCGTGCGGCCCAGGTTCGGCCTGGACCGCCTCGAGGAGGCGGTGCTCGCCGAGCTCACCCTCGCCTGGCATCGGCTCGACGCATGGGATGACGTGAAGCGGGCGTTTCCCCGCCTGCACGAGCGCTTCCTCATGGCGCCGCTGTCCAACGGCAACATCTCGCTGCAGGTGGACCTCGCGCGCCGCAACGGCTTGCGCTGGGACGCGATCCTCGGCGCCGAGATCGCCGGCGACTACAAGCCCAAGCCGCGCGTGTACCTCGCGGCGGCCGAGGCGCTCGCGCTCGCTCCGGCGCAGTGCATGATGGTCGCCGCGCACAGCAGCGACCTCGCCGCCGCGGCGGCGCTCGGGCTGCGCACGGCGCACGTCGCGCGGCCCGGCGAGAGTCCCAGGGGAGAAGCCGCACCCACGGTCGCGGTCGACATCGCGGCGAAGTCGTTCGACGATCTCGCGGACAAGCTGGGCGCCTGAGCTCGATGACCAAAAGGCCTTTCGACGCAGATGAACACAGATAAAAGCGTGGAATGTCTCGTGCCCGGGATGATGGCCACGAAAACACCGAGCAGGTCTTATCTGTGTTCATCTGCGTTCATCTGCGTCAAAACGCTTTCCCCCGCGTAACTCCCTTACGAGCGCTTGTCCGGGATCATGCGCAGCCGCGAGGAGCGCGACCCCGACGCCGTTGCGGCGATTTACCGCATCGACTTCGGCATGACCTTCGGCGATCCTGAAGTCGCCACCCGCTTGCGCTTGCAGTGGGCCGAGACGAGGGCCTGCGCGGCCGCAAGATCGAGCAGTGGCCGAGGGAGGGCTTCGATGTTCCGGATTTCACGCTCGTGCCGCGGCCTGGCGGCATCCCCGCGCCGACGCTCGTCGTCCCTGGCGAGAACCGCGTGGCACCGCTCGCAGCCGTGCCTCGCGTCGTCGATGCGCTCCCCGGTTCGTGCCTGGCCGTGCTCGCCGGCGCGGGACAACTGTCTCATCCCGACGCGCCGGAAGGATTGACGCTGCGGGATTACGTGGGATGTGAAGGCGCGCAGGAGCCTCCTCGCGCAGGAGACCGCTGGTGTTTCCGCGTCAGGCGAGGAACTTGACGATCGCCGCGTAATGCACGGCGCTGCCGGCGATGACGAACAGGTGCCAGATGCCGTGCCAGTGGGGAAAGCGCTCGTCGAAGAGGTAGAACACGATGCCGACGGTATAGATGATGCCGCCGCCCAGCAGGTAGAGGAATCCCTGCATCGACAGGGCATCGGCGATCAGCTCGCCGAAGACCACGCCCATCCAGCCCATCACGAGGTAGATCACGAGCGACGTGATGCGTGCGCCGCGTGCGACCAGCACCTCCTGCACGATGCCCAGCAGCGCGAGTCCCCACGCCGCCTCGAGCAGGCGCCAGCCCCACGTTCCCTGCAGCGCCACCATCGCGAAGGGCGTGTACGTGCCGGCGATCATCAGGTAGATCGAGATGTGGTCCAGTCTCCTGAAAATCTCCTTCGTCCGGCCGCGCGTGCTGTGGTAGAACGTTGAGGAGACGTAGGTCAGGAAGAGCGTGAGGCCGTAGATCGAGAAGCTCGCGAGGCGCCATGGGTCGTGCCGCGAGGCGGCCATGGAAACGAGCGTCACGCCGCCCGCGAGCGCCAGGACCGAGCCCGCGAGGTGCGTGTAGCTGTTCAGCCGCTCTCCGTGATACATGGGACCTATTGTCGAGCCACCGCACCGCAACAAGGCGTAGTTCGCCGGCACGACTTCGTGCCGGAAGCCTGCTCATTTCGGTGCAGGACAAAGCCCGACACGCGAATCGTCGCCCGGGGGGTGGTCGCGTGGGACGGATGTTGTTTCAATGCAGCAGGAACCACCATTGGGGGTCGAAGTGAACATTTCCGCTCGGCTGCACCGGGCCGCCGTCGCGGCTGCCTTCGCGGTCGCATCATTCCTGGTCGCGGGCAGCGCGCTCGCGCAGTCCATGCCGTCGGTCGAGGGCCCCACGCACGAGAAGGCCTTCGTGGTGAGCTCGCTGCGCGTCCCGCAAGCGCCCGCTACAACCGTGGCACTGCCCGCCCCGGAAACCGCGACGATCGACAAGCTGAAGCGCGACAACGCCGCCACCCTCACCAAGCGCCTGCAGATCGGCATCGATCGCGCGGTCGATGTCCCCAACGCTCAAAGCGGCGCGCTCACGTGGACGGGCGTCGACGGCGGCTGGATAGCGCATTGGAACGTGAGCTCCGACGGGGCTGCTGCGCTGCGCGTCGCGATCGTCGCTTCGGCCACGGTGCCTTCGCTCGAGCTGCGCTTCACCGGAAGCGCGGACGGCGAGACCGTCTACGGCCCGTTCACGCAGCGCGACCTGCTGGCCGCGGGCACGAAGTTCTGGAGTCCCGTGCTCGAAGGCGGCAGCGCGACCGTGGAGCTCTTCGTGGCGGGGCGCGACTCGCCGCAGGCACTGGCCCTTTCGATCGAGACCGTGGCGCACCTCGTGGCAAGCCCCGGCGCGGCAAACCTCGAGGCGCTGCTCAAGGCCGCGGGCGCGTGCGAAGTGAACCTCATCTGCCGCTCGGCCAGCGATGCGGCGCTCGCCTCGGCCGGCAAGGCCGTCGCCCGCATGACCTTCGATTCGGGCGGATCGACCTTCCTCTGCACCGGCACGCTGCTCAACTCCGGCGCGAATTCCTTCATCCCCTATTTCTACACGGCGAGCCACTGCGTCTCGACGGACTCCGAAGCGGCCTCGCTCACGACGTTGTGGTTCTTCGATTCCACCACGTGCACGGGCAACACGCCGAACCCGAACCAGCAGCAGCTTGGCGGCGGCGCCACGCTGCTCTTCACGGACGCCGAGCTCGACGGGACGCTGCTGCGCCTGAACCAGCAGCCGCCGTCGGGCGTGACGTTCGCCGGCTGGGATGCCGCGACCATCCCGGTGGGCACCCCGCTCACGGCCATCCACCACCCCGCCGGCGACGTGAAGAAGGTGAGCCTGGGCACGATGGGCGGCTACACGCCGCCGCCCGACCACACCACGCCCTTCATCCAGTCGAACTGGAACAGCCTCGCCACGGGCGTCACCGAAGGCGGCAGCAGCGGCTCCGGCATCTTCACCTTCTCCGGCAGCGACTACCGGCTGCGCGGCGGCCTGCTCGGCGGCCCGTCGAGCTGCACCGCGTCGGCCGACAGCCGCTTCGACTGGTACTCGCGCTTCGACCTGGTCTTTCCCCACATCGCGCAGTTCCTGACCCCGTCGCAGCCGAACCACACGGCGCTGTGGTGGAACCCGAACGAATCGGGCTGGGGCATCAACGTGGAGCAGCAGGGCGACATCCTGTTCGCCACGCTCTTCACCTACGACGAGGATGGCTCGTCCCTCTGGCTGGTGATGTCCAACGGCGCGCGCCAGGGCACTTCGGAAACCTTCTCCGGCGATCTCTTCCGCACGCAGGGCACGCCGTTCAACCAGACGTTCGTGGGCTTCACGCCGACGCGCGTGGGCAGCATGACGCTCACCTTCAACGGCGACAGCAACGCCACGCTCACGTACACGTTCGACAACGCGACCGTCACGAAGCAGGTCACGAAGCAGCTCTTCGGCGCCAACGGCGCCGCGGTGTGCTCGTTCACGACCGGCAGCCGTGCGGGCGCCACCAACTTCACCGACCTCTGGTTCAACCCGAACGAAGCAGGCTGGGGCATCAACCTCACGCAGCAAAGCAACATCATGTTCGCGACGCTGTTCGTCTACGGCGGCAACGGGCGCACGCAGTGGTACGTGATGTCCGCGGGCCAGCGGCAGAACGACGGCTCGTTCAGCGGCGCGCTCTTCCAGACGCAGGGGCCCATCTTCAACTCGCAGCCGTTCCCGCTGCCGCAGGTCACGCAGGTGGGCAACATGTCGCTGCGCTTCAGCAACGGCGAGACCGGCACGCTCACCTATACCGTGAACGGGACCACGGTGAGCAAGCAGATCATCCGCCAGGTGTTCTCGAGCCCCGTGCCGATCTGCTCGGGCTGACCCTGCCCTGGATCGTGGTCCCCGCGAACGCGGGGACCCGGCTTCCCTAACCGGCCGTTTCCGGCGCCGGCCGCTTCCAGTCGAACACCACGCGCTCGCGCTCATCGCCGATGGTGACGGGGCGCGAGAAGGTCCACGCATCCCAGCGCGTGGTGACGGTGTAATGGCCGCGCGGCAGGCGCGCGAGAAGGATCGGCCCTTCGCTCAGGCCGTCGAACACGACCTTGCCGCTGGCGTCCGTGATGGTGATGGGCATGCGCTCGAGCTTGCGATCCGTGCCGCGATCCTGCTCCTCGAACACGACCTCGAGCGGCCATTCCTGCGCGGCGCGCTTCACCGCATCGGCTTCCTCGGGCGTCTTTCCGCCGGTGATGAAAGGGATGCCGTCCAGCTCCCGCGCCTGGGGCAGGTGCGCCTGGTAGGCGGGCGGGATGGCCCCGAGCGCCGTACTGGCGCCCAGGGCCGCGGCGGCACCGAGTGCTGCAAGACTTCTCATCGGTAGCCTCCTTCACTGCGTACAACGTGTTGCACACGACTGACTGCGACAACGTGTTGCACACCACTTGCTGCGAACTGCGTGTTGCACACGACTTGCTTCGAGCTACGAGTTGCACACCACTTGCTGCGAGCTGCGAGTTGCACACCACTTGCTGCGAATTGCACGCGGGCTCCCAACTGCGCGCCGCGTGCGGACTCCACCACCACACCAGCAACAGCTACTGCAACCGGTACTGCAAATCAGCCGATCTCCACCGGCACGAAAAGCTGGCGATCCTCGCGCTGGATGAGGAGCGCGACACTCTTGCCCGATTTCGACGCCTGGGTCTTGAGCTCGTCGGGCGACTTCACGGGATAACCGTTGATGGACAGGACCACATCGCCGGGCATGACACCCGCGCGCTGTGCGGCGCCACTGACTTCCTCGACCACCACGCCGCCCTTGCCGTTCATCTCGCCGCGCTCTTCCGGCGACAGCGGCCGCACGGCGAGGCCGAGGCGGCCATGGGCCGCGGCCTTCTCCGCGCGCGCTTCCTTCGCATCGCGATTCGCTTCCGACGTGGCGACGGTGAGCGCCCTGGTGCCGTGGTCGCGCCAGACTTCCATGCTCGACGTGTGGCCCGCGGGCTCCTCGCCGACGATGACGGGCAGGTCTGCCGAGCGCTCGATGGGCTTGCCGTCGAACTTGAGGATGATGTCGCCCGCCTTGAGGCCGGCCTTCTCGCCGGGGCTCTTCGGCTCGACGGAGGAGACGAGCGCGCCGCGCGGACGATCGAGCCCGAAGGATTCGGCCAGCGCCGCGTTCACTTCCTGCACGGTGATGCCGATGCGGCCGTGGGACACGTGGCCGCTCTTGAGGATCTGGTCCTTCACGTTGAGCGCGGTCTCGATGGGCACGGCGAACGAGATGCCCTGGAAGCCGCCGCTGCGCGAGTAGATCTGCGAGTTGATGCCGATGACCTCGCCCGAAAGGTTGAACAGCGGCCCCCCCGAGTTGCCCGGGTTCACCGCGACATCGGTCTGGATGAAGGGGACATAGCTCGAATCCGGCAGCGAGCGGCCCTTGGCGCTCACGATGCCCGCGGTCACGGAGTTGTCGAAGCCGAAGGGCGCGCCGATCGCGACGACCCACTCGCCGACGTTGGCCTCGCGCGAGCTGCCGAGGCGCACCGTGGGAAGATCCTTCGCGTCGATCTTCAGCAGCGCGACGTCGGTTTGCCTGTCCTTGCCGACCACTTTCGCGCGGAACTCGCGCCGGTCGGTGAGCTTCACGTTGACGCGATCCGCATTCTCCACGACGTGCGCATTGGTGAGGATGTAGCCGTCGTTGGAGATGATGAAGCCCGAGCCCTGGCCGCGCATGGGCACGGCGCCGCCACCGTGCGGCATGGCGCCGCCGCGGCCGCCGAAGCCGCGGAAGAATTCCTCCAGTCCCGGCGGCAGCCCGGGCGGGAGCTGCTGCTGCTGTTGCTGCGCGGCATCGTCATCGTCATCGCCGCCCTGCATGCTCACGTGGCGCGTGCCCTCGACCGTGATGTTCACGACGGCGGGGCCGTAGCGCTTCACGAGATCCGTGAAGCCGTTCAACGGCAGCGTGGTGGCGCCGGGGTTGGCCGCGGGTGCCGCGACCCCGGTGGATGCCGCGGTTGCGGCCTGCGCGCTGCTGAAGGGAATATCGAAGTGGCCGTGCCACTGGGCCGCGCCCGCGCCGATCGCGCCGGCCGCGATGAGGGCACCGACGAGCGTCCTGGTCTTCATCTGCGTATTTCTCCTGTACAAAAGTAATTCGGGGATGGCCCCTGTATGTATGTACAACGCCCCGTGGGGGCGCCTGGTGCACACGCGCCTTGCGCGCGTTGTATGTCGGACTACTCCGACAGCGCAAGGTTCATTGCCGGGGTGCGGTTCATTGTCTCGGTGCGCCCGGCGAAAGGTGGACGCAAGGCGCGGGTTTCCCTAAGCAAAAACCCGTATTGCGCGAGCGCGAAAAGCGCCGCTACGGGGCCCGCGCGTGCGGGCCCCGACATTCCTTAACGTGCGGTCTCAGGCGACGTTGACCGGAATGCGGCGCGGCCTCGCCTGCTCGCCTTTCGGCACGTACAGCGTGAGCACGCCGTTCTTCATCTTCGCGTCGATCTTCGCGGTGTCCAGGTCGCGGCTCAACGCGAACGTGCGGCGATAGTGCGCAACGCGGATCTCGGCATAGACCGAGTCGAGCTTCGTGCTCTCGCCGAGCGTGACGTGGCCTTCGATGGTGAGCTGGTCGCCCTCCACGTGCACCGAGAGGTTCTCCTTCGGCACGCCGGGCAGGTCCGCCTTCAGCGTGATGCCGTTCTCGTCCTCGAACACGTCGACGGGCGGCGTGATGGCGGGCGCCTGCTGCTGAGCGCCGCGCGCTGCCTGTGCCTGCTGCTTCACCGCGCTCGCGGCGGCGTCGCGATTCATCGGGCTCTGGTTCGTTTCCATGTGTGTCTCCTCGTGCAGTGCGTTACGCCGTTTCCATGACCTCGATGCGCCGCGGCTTCGAGCGCTCGAGCTTCGGGATGGCGATGCGCAGGATGCCGTCGCGATACTTCGCGTCGACGCGCGCGCTGTCCACGTCCTCGGGCAGGCTGATCACGCGGCGGAAGGCGCCGGAGAAACGCTCGCTCGCATAGATGTTCACTTTCTCGGAGGCCTGCGGCAGCTCGCTCGCGCGCTCGCCCGTGATGGTGAGCAGGCCCTTGTCCACGGAGACCTCGAGCTTCGCGGGGTCGAGGCCCGGGGCGAAGGCGTAGATCTCCACCGAATCGCCGGTGACGCCGACGTTCAGTGCGGGGAATGCGCCACGGCCGGTCGCACGAATGCTCGACGGCCACGGGAGCGGGCCGAGCAACTGCTCCACCTGGCGCTGGAGCGCGTCGAAATCGGCGAACAGGCCGCCGGGGAATCGCGTCAGGGAAGGATACATAGCGGTGTCTCCTCTAAAGTTCGTAATCACGAATCTAGGGTGGAGAGCCGGCTTTTCAAGCCCCCGCTGCGCTACGCCAGCGCCTGCGCGATATCGGCCAGCAGGTCCTCGACGTGCTCGACACCGATCGAGAGGCGCACGAGGTCGGCCGGGCAGGTCGTGCCCGGGCCCTCCACGCTCGCACGGTGCTCCGCGAGGCTCTCCACGGAACCCAGGGAGGTCGCGCGCTTGAAGACGCGCAACCGTCCCGTGAACGATATGGCGGCGGCTTCCCCGTCCTTCAAGCGCAGGGACAGCATCCCGCCGAAGCCGCCCTGCATCTGCCGGCGGGCGACGGCGTGGCCGGGATGCGAAGGCAGGCCCGGGTACAGCACCTGCGAGATGGCAGGGTGCTCCGCGAAGCGCTCGGCGATGGCCATCGCGTTGGCGCACGCGGCCGCCACGCGCAGCGGCAGCGTACGCATGCCGCGCAGCAGCAGCCACGCCTCGAACGGTCCCGGGACCGCGCCGCCGGAGCCGCGCACGTAACGGATGCGCTGCCACAGCGCATCGTCCCTGGCGGCAGCGAGCACGCCGGCGATCACGTCCGAGTGGCCGTTCAGGTACTTGGTCGCCGAATGCATGACGATGCCGGCCCCGAGCTCGAGCGGGCGCGTGAGCATCGGGGTGGCGACGGTGGAATCGACCGCCACCACGGCCCCCACCTCGCGCGCCACCTGCGCCACCGCGGCGATGTCGGTCACGTCCCATGTGGGGTTCGCTGGCGTCTCGATCCAGATGAGCTTCGGGCGCGAGGCCCGTGCCCTGGCAGCGACGTCGTCGACGGACGCGTTCTCGTAGAGCTCGATCCGGAGGCCCCACGGCTGCATGTACTCGAGCAGCCACTTGCGGAATCCCCAGTACATGTTGCGCGGGACGAGCGCCGCGTCGCCGGGTGCGAGCGCGAGGAACACGGAGGCCGCCGCCGCCTGGCCCGAGGAGAAGAGCATCGCGCCGGCGGCGTGCTCGAGCTGTGCCAGCAGCGCCTCGGCCTGGTCGTAGCCCGGGTTGTCCGCGCGAGAGTAGACGCGCTTGCCGGGATAGGCGAGGTCGGCCGCCCGTTCGTAGGTAGTGGATACGTGGATCGGCGGCACGACCTCGCGATAAGGTTCGGCGATGCGGCCCAGGCCCTGCGCGGCCAGGGTCTGCGGTCGAAGGCTCGATGTCATGAGGCACCTTTGGGCTGATGTTGTCGGGGATCGATTTCAGGTTGCCGCAAGTATGGTCGGCTAGGCTGGATGTGCGATTTGCAGGGCGATTCTCACCCGGGTCTCTCCTCCGTTTGCCGGGTGGATTCGTTGAAGGGCGTCCCCATGGGGCGCCCTTTTTTTCCTGGTGTTGTAAGCAAATGTAAATCGCGCGCGGCCGCAAGCCGAATGGCGCCGATTGCGGTCTGACCGCCAATACCGCAAGCTGGGGCAGCCCATGAGCGCCGTCGCCGCACCCCACACCGCAGCACCCCGCTGGTCATGGCTGCCCACGCCGGGCACGTGGAAGTATCACGCATTGCTGCTGGTGCTCGGTGCGTTCGTGCTGGGACCGCTCGGCGGCGTGACCGCGTCGTACATGAACTTCTCCATCGGGTTCTTCATCGGCGGCCAGGTGCTCGCGGGCATCCTCGGCTCGACCGTCACGTACGGCTATGGCGCCGAGGGCAAGCACGGCGCGAACTACATCCAGACCGCCGCCGCATCGGTCGCCGGCATGAGCGCGATGGGTGTGCTCATCCAGGCCATGGTCTGGATGGGCCTGCCGCAGCCGCCGGTGTGGGAGCTGGTGCTTTTCTTCCTGTGCATCGGCATGTTCGCCGCGGGCGTGGGCATGATGTATACGCCGATCCTCGTCGACCGCATGCAGCTTACCTATCCGTCCGGACTCGCGGTGGCGAACATCCTGCGCGCGCTCACGGACCCGGTGCTGCTGCGCCAGTCGGTGAACAAGCTCGGCACCGGGATCGCGATGGGCATCGCCGGCGGCATCGCGGCGGCGAAGGTGGCCGCGCTGGGCGCGATCGAGCTTTCCGCGTCCACGTTCGGCGCGGGCATGGTGGTGGGTGCGCGCATCGGCATTCCCGCGATCGTGGGCGGCCTCATAAGCATCGCTCTCATGCCGTACATGGTGTCGATCGGCTGGCTCGGTCCCGAGGACCCGTTCCGCAAGATCATGTTCCTCATCGCGCTCGGCACGATCATCGGGGCCGCCGTGGTGGACGTGGCGTTGATCCTCTACGAAGCCGCGCAGCGCCTCCTGGGGCGGCACGTGGCGGCGGCCGCGACGGACGGCAAGCAGCCCGGCGAAGGCATCGTCCGCATGGCCGCGCAACGCGATGACGGCGAGACGCACGAGCCGGGCTGGAAGCGCTTCGACATGAAGCGCCTCGCGCTGTGGACGATTGCATGGGGCATCGGCGTGGTGCTCACGGGCCACGAGGTGCTGCGCCAGCCGCTCTTCTTCCTCGTGCTCGCGGTGGCGCTGGTGTTCGTGTTCGCGATGGTGAACGGCATCTCGCTGGGCATCAGCGACAGCAACCCGATCTCGTCCGCGTTCGTGGTGAGCGTGGTGATCATGGCGGCACTCGGGCTCAGGGACCCGGTGGTCGGCCTCATGGCCGGAAGCATCCTGCTGCTGGGCACGACCGTGGGCTGCGACATGCAGCAGGACCGCTCCACCGGCTGGCGCCTCGGCACCAACCGCACGATGCAGTTCCGCTACCAGGTCGCGGGCATCCTGATGGGCGCGGTGATGGCCGTGGCGTTCGCGAAGCTCTTCATGGCCGCGTATCCCGTGCTGCTCCAGGACCAGACCACGATGACCGCGGCCGAGCAGCCCGCGAACTGGGCGAGCACGATGACGTACAAGTTCGTGGGTGTGCTGCGCAGCCTCACGGAGCCGAAGCCCTACCAGATGACCGCGATCTGGATCGGCGTGGCAGTGGGATTCGCGATCGAAGTCGCGCGCAAGATCATCAAGGCGAACGCACGCTACCGGCGCTTTGCGAAGGCGGGCCGCACCGGATTCGCCGTGGACTTCGTGCTCGATGCGTTCCTGCTGCCCTCGCCCTATGCGCTCTCTTTCGGCGGTTTCGTGAACCTGGGCACGTCGCTCTGGTTCGGCGGCGGCGGCATCGTGGCGAGCGCGATCAACACGCTATCCAGGCGCAAGGTGCGCACGGCGCATTCGGAATTGCCGGAGGACATGAGCGCCACATCGCTCTTCGGCGGCGGCCTCATCGCGGGCGACGCGCTGGCCGCCCTGGGCATCGGCGTGGCGGGGCTACTGGGGACGCTCGCAGGCCACTGAAGGCCGCCGGGCCGGCAGCTAGCGGCCGCGCCGTTGCGGACGCGAAGATCCGCCGCGCTCCGGGACAGGCGTGTCGCGGGGGACGAACGGAAGCGGATAGCCCGGCAGTCGAAGTTGGCAGTCCATGTTGTTTGCTCCGGTCTCTGATCCCTGAGGTATGAGACCAGATTACGACCATGCCGGATGGACTACTATCGACCCCCGCCGGAATGCTTTGTAGGACTACGCCGATTCCCTCGTCATGGGGCCATCCACGCAACGACCCCGTTTTCCGGGAAGTCGGTCACCGGCGCCGCGTCCCGCCGATGGCAGCGGAAACCGACGCCGACGACAGCGCTCAGGCCGGCGGGAGCAAGCGCAGCCGCGCGAGCACCGCTTCCGTGATGCGCTCGCAGCGCTCGCCGGCGAAATGGAAGGCGTCCGCGAGCCCCATGTCGAGCTCGCGCGAGATGGACTCGCGCAGCAGGCCGCGCGCGCGGAAGAAGCGCGTGCGCACGGTCGCCTCGGGGATGTCCAGGACGGCGGCCGTCTCCTCGACGCTCATCTCCTCGACCGCGCGCAGGACGAAAACGGTGCGGAACACGTCCGGGAGCGCGTCGATCCGGCTTTCGATGACGCGGCGCGCCTCGCCCCGGAGGGCATGCTCCTCGGGCGTGGGCGTGTGGTCGTCGGTCATGTCGGTCATGCTCTCCCCCCCTGGAAGGTCGCCCGCAAGCGGGATCACCGCCGCCGTGCGGCGGTTGCGCCGCAACTTCGCAAGCGCCTCGTTCACCGTGATACGCACCAGCCACGTCGACAGCTTCGCGTCGCTGCGAAAGCTGGCGATGCCGCGAATGGCCTTGATGTAGGCCTCCTGGACCGCGTCCTCCGCCTCGCTGTCCTCGCGAAGGATGGCGCGTGCGGTGCGGAAGAGCGTCTGGTTGTGCCGCCGCATGAGCAGGCGCAGTGCCGCTTCCTCGCCCTCGCCGACCCGCCTGGCAAGCTCGGAGTCAGGCATCCGCGGATCGAGTGTGGAAGGGACGGCGTGGAGCGCTGTGGTCATGTCTGTTTTCCTGTCGTCTGGCCCATTGGATGAACGGCTCATCTTTGCCGTTCCCATGATAAAGGGCCCGGCCGGCGGCTGCCGGTCGGGCCCTTCGCGATGCAACGCCTGCGTCAGTAACGGATGATCGGGTCGTCCGGCATCTGGCCGGTGCGATCGTTGTTCGTGCGCGGCGCCAGCGCATCGACCGGCGAGCTGCGCTCCAGCGTCTGGCGCTTCACCTGCGCGCTGCCACGGCGCGCCGCATCGTCGAAGAGCGGCGTCGGCGTGCGCGCGGTGTTCGCGATCGCGGTGGTGCTCGAGGGATTCACGTTCACGTTCACGCCCCCGCCCGCCACGCCGCCACCGCCCACGACGCCGAGATCGCTCACCACGCCGCGGCCCAGGGTGCCGACGCCGCCGAGGGTCGTGGTATCGGCGCCGCCGGTGGCCGTCGCGGGAAGCCCCGAGTTGGTGGTGCCGTTGATGCCGAGGGTCGCGGCATCGGCCGGGACGCCCAGGCTGGAGGTCGCGTCGGCGGTGCCTGGTGACGTCTGTCCCGGGGAAGTGCCGAGCTCGCGGTTGCCGCTATCGTTGGCGAAGCTGGAATTGCGGTCGAAGGACGACTGGCTTTGCGTCGTATCGACGGTGGTCACGTTCGAGGGCGCCGTGCCGGTGGCGGTGCCCGTCGACGTGTTGTTGACGGTTGCCGTCGTGCCGCTGGTGCCGCTCGTCGCGGGCGCGGCGTCCGCGGGGCCGCTCATCAGGCCGGTCGCCGGATCCGTCGTGACCGTGTTGAGCCCGGAGGCCGTGCCGGTCGTCGACGTGCCGGTGGTCGACGTGGTGCAGGTGCTGCCGCCGCTACCGGCGCAGCCGCCCGCCTGCGTCGTCGTGCCGCCCGGCATCGTCGCCGTGGTGGTGCTCGACGTGCCGGTGGCGGCCGGGCGCGTTGCGGTGCCCGGGGCCGCGACGTTGCTTCGGGCAATGCCGCCGGCGGGTGCGCTCGTCGCGGCGAAAGTCGTCGCTGCCGCAAGTGACAGCACGAGCGCGGGCAGCAGGTAAACGGGCTTGGGCATGTTCATGGCATCCTCCAGGCGAATCGATCGGTTGACTGTTCGATCCTTCGCGGAGCAAGCCGTTTGCCCGCGCCAGTAGTCTGTTCAGCCTCAGTCGTCGAATTCGGTGGGCCAGTCCTCGAGGCGGACCTCGGGAATCTCGCCATCCGCCGACCACCGCGGGCGCTGCCAGGTCTCGCGCTCGTTCACGGGAAGGCCGAACTCGTCGATCTCCAGGATCGGGGGAAGCTTGGCGCGGCGGATCATGGCTCGTTGTTTCATGTTGCGTCTCGTGGGTGGGTTGTGTGTGGAAACGAATCTAGTCCCCTCGAAGCCGCGCGCCCACCCCTGCTTTCCCATCTTCCGGTAGGACGAGGACGACTCGTGGCGTCGGAAATTCGCCACCGGGCTTTGATCTTGCGCAAGCCCTTCGGGGCACTTCCGCGTTTTCCTTGTGAATCGCGAATTTCCCTCTCCGGAGCGCAACCGATGGGCATCACCCGCCGCGCATTTCTGCAGTCCGCAGGAGCCACCCTGGGCTCCCTCGCGTTGCCCAGGCCGGGCTTCACCGCCGCGGCATCGCCGTTCGAGCTGCGCGCAGCGGTCACGCGCCAGCCGATTCGCGATGGCGCGCAGACCGAAGTGTGGAGCTTCAACGGCGCGTGCCCGGGTCCGCTGCTGCGCTTCAAGAAGGGGCAAACGGTCGACGTGCGCCTGCGCAACGACCTGCCGCGCGTGACCACCGTGCATTGGCACGGCATCCGGCTCGACAACGCGATGGACGGCGTGCCGCACGTCACGCAGGCGCCGGTGCGCGTCGGCGACAAGTTCGATTACCACTTCACCGTCCCCGATTCCGGCACCTACTGGTACCACCCCCACCAGTCGAGCTTCGAGCAGGTGCCGCGCGGGCTCTACGGCCCGATCGTGGTCGAGGAGGACAAGCCCCTCCCGGTCGATCGCGAAGAGCTGTGGGTGCTGAGCGACTTCAAGCTCGACAAGGCGAACAAGCCCATCGAGGACTACGGCCGCGTGCTCGACTTCGGCAGCGGCGGGCGCATTGGCAACACCATCACCATCAACGGGCTCGCGGCGAACGCATCGCGCAAGCTCGCGCTGCGCCCGAACGAGCGCGTGCGCCTGCGCCTCGTGAACGCCGCCTCCGCGCGCATCTTCAGCCTCGCCTTCGACGGGCACGATCCGATCGTGGTCACGTATGACGGCCAATCCACCGCGCCGCATCCGATTCCCGGCGGCGTGCTGGTCCTGGGACCCGGCCAGCGCACCGATCTCGTGATCGACGGCACCGCGGAGACCAGGGGCACCTTCGCGATCAACGATCGCCGCGAGGGCGGCACGCGTCTCGCGAGCATCGTGTATGCGGGCTCGCCCGCGCGCGCGAAGGCCTTGCCGCTGCCGGAAGCGGTGGAGCGCAACGCGCTGCCCGAGCCCGACATCGCGAAGGCCACCGCGCACTTCCTCGTGTTCGAGGGCGGCGTCATGGGGCAGCCCGCGATCGCGCGCGTGGACGGCAAAGCGCTCGACGTGAAGCAGATCATGGAGCAGCACGGGCTCACGTGGACCATGAACTACACCGCGCAGCACGAGCACGCGATGATGCACGAGCCGCTGTTCCGCTTCGACCGCGGCGAGCACGCCACCATCAAGATGCTCAACCACACGGAGTACGAGCATCCCATGCACATGCACGGCCACTTCTTCAAGGTGCTCGCGCTCGACGACCGGAAGCTCGAGCGGCCGGTGTGGCGCGACACCGTGATGCTGGGCCCGAAGGGAAGCTGCGACATCGCGTTCGTCGCGGATAACGTCGGCGAATGGATGTTCCACTGCCACATCCTCGACCACGCCGCCGGGGGCATGATGGGGACGCTCGT
>Ga0068852_100000903_pt1 | contig 19648 bp, 17 predicted proteins | sample KBSCornC22_FD_66594 | JGI IMG/M metagenome (GOLD analysis project Ga0068852, IMG submission 66594) | Corn rhizosphere microbial communities from Kellogg Biological Station, Michigan, USA - KBS Corn C2-2 | ecosystem: Host-associated > Plants > Roots > Rhizosphere > Soil ... | reverse complement strand
TGTCAGGGTGGGAAAGCGCTGGTAACGGCCCCGCTTCCAGCGCGCCGCCTTAGCTCAGCTGGTAGAGCATCGCATTCGTAATGCGAGGGTCACAGGTTCGAGTCCTGTAGGCGGCACCATTTTTCTTAAGCCTTTCAAATTGCTTGGGAAAATGTGAAAAATCTGTTGCTGCACCGAGCGCCTGTTACAAAACAGGGCTGACGAATAGCTTCCTATGTCCTTCGGCGGAACGGCACTTACTACTTTCGCCGCGTCACATCGTTGCCTCTTCGAGATCGTTTTGGCGGCCTATCGGAATGGGTGCTGTGATTGCCATGCTGCGTTGGCTATGCGCGCGCGCTCGGCACGACCCGCGCGACGCTGATGCGCGCCTGCCGCGCCGCCTTCGGCAAGGCGCCCGCAGAGATGGTGCATGATCGCCTTGCGCTGAAGGCGATGCGCTATCTGCGCTTCACCGCGGCGGGCGTGGCGCAGGTGTCGGATTGCCTGGGCTTCACCGATCCCACCTATTTCGCGCGCTTCTTCCGCAACCATGCGGGCATGACGGCGTCGGTCTTCCGCCGCGACCATGGCTGGGTGGCGAAAGAAGGAGCGTGAGGCGCGAGCGGTGCGGAATGCCGTTTATTGACCCGGTCGCCGCCGACCGATTTTTGACTGGACTGATCTCGCGTTGACCTGGCAGGAGTTCAGCCGGCGGTAGCTGCCTTCGATGCTATGCGGCGCAATTTCACCGGCGGTGCGTGATTGGCGAGGGCCAGTTGGAGGTCGGCATTGCGGCCGGTGAGGATCGCAATCTCGCGCTCGCGCTCGTCGCGCTCCCGTTTCAGCTGCTCGACGTCGAGCCGGTAGAGGTCCTGCCCGATCTGGCGCGTCGCCCATTCGACCAGTTCGATCTCGTCAGGCCGGTATCGATCGCCATTCCCCTTCGCGCCGAGCACCACAAAGCCCTCCAGGTCGTGCGCGTGGATCATCGGGAAGGCCAGCACCCCCTCGGCGCCGGTAGGCTTGTGACCGATTTCGCAGACCGCCGCCTGCGCTCGCAATGCTACCGCGACCGGGTCGTCGGCGTGAAGCGGCCCGCTCTTGCCCGTCGCGCAGACGTAGGACTGGTCCGCGCTCAGCCGGTAGACGCAACATGAGCCGCCGGTGAAGGTTTCGAGCGCACCGGCAAAGGCCGCCGCCAGACGGCCGGCATCGGTGAAGAAACCGCCTTCGTGGACGAACTTGCGAAGCGCCTGCTCTTTGGTGCGCCATGGCCGGAAGAACAATGTCGACACATAATGTTCGACGACGTGGCGCAGCGGGTGGAAGGCCAGCACCACCGCGACCGCGAGCGCGGCATTGACGACCGCACTGCCCTCCCAGCCTTCCAGCTCCAGAAGCTGGTGCAATCCCCATTCGGCGAGCCCGAACGCCGCCAGCAGGATCGCGCTCACGCCGCCGTAAACCAATGTGCGGTTGAGCGTGAAGCCGACGTCGATCACCCTGTGGCGGAGCACCGCATAGGCGAACAGGATGGCCCCGGCGGAGCGGCCTATCGTCGCGGTGTTGGTCAGCGCCCTGGGATCGCTGTGCGAAAAGCTCGCGAACACCGCGTAGAGTATGTTGCTGAAATAGATCATGCCGAGCGCGAGCAGCAGCATCGCGAACCGATGCCGACTGTCCGCTTTGCCCCTGCGCAAACCGATCGTCAGGAGCGTGACCGTCAGCCCGAACACGACAAGGCTTACCGGTATCCGCACTTGACTGGCCAGATCGGACCAGATGTCGGGAATGGCGCCCGGCGGCACGATCCAGATCAGGCAATAAGCGATTTCCGTCTCGGCGACGCACAACCAGAAAACCACCTTCGCCCAGCGCGGAACGGCAACGCCTGACTCCGCCAGGAACTCCATCGCGAACAACGGCAGGAACAAGCCGAATTCAAGGTAGATCAGGCCGAACGCGGCCGCGTTGGCAATGTACGAGGAGGTCGGGTCCAAGGGCAGGAAGACGGGCGGGAACGGAGACATGGAGAGAAGCGCGAGGCTCAATATGAAACCGCTTCGGCGACGCGAGCCGCGCCACAGGATGAACAGGCCGCCCGCGAGCAGCAAAAGCCGGACGGCGTCATCCAGAACCCGATCGAAGAGGTAGGGTACCGCCATGATCGCGGTTTCGGCACGTGGCGCCCGCAATTCCAGGCCAGTCGCGGGCCCCGGTGCGACACGCTTGAACTGCAGCCTCTCTCCGGCAAGCGGTATCAGGCGAAACAGGAAAGGGCGATCCGGCGTCAGGCGATCCCCCACCCGAAGCCCGATCGAGGCGGCGCTCGATCCCGGCTCGACAGACTGGACAATCACGTCCCCATCTTGTCGCTTGAACGTCATACCCCAGCTGCCAGCCAGGCCGGGATTGAAATAGGAATAGCGGATCTCGAGCAGGTTTGTGCCCAGCGACACGATTGCGAAGAACAGCGCGACGGCCATCAGGATGGCACCCGGCCGCCACTCGGGCGCACGTGAAGCCTCATGTTCCATCGATGCACCTTCCCCCGCCTTCCGCCGCGGTGTTGTGGCGCATTCGCTTATGGATGTCACCGTATCCCCTCGTCGCGGTGGGCGGCGCCCATCGGCCGCTTCAAAGCGGAAATGCCCATGGGCGCGGCGCATATTCTCCCGGATGGTCTGACATCGCCGCTGGTCCGCGTCTGTCGGTCCTTGCGGTGCCCATTGTCCCGCCCGCAGCCGTTTCACCCGCGGGAGGCATTGCGGCCGCCGACCTGCTCCATGCCGTGCATCGCGCCCGGCAGCTCGACATAGGTTGCCGTGCCCGGGCGGTAATCGTTGGCGATGTTGGCGAGGCGCGCCTCGCCGTCCCACAGCCTGATCGTCATCGGCGGAAGCGCCACGCGCTTCCGCCGAACTACGTTTCAGCCGGAGCCGGCCAAGGTTTAGGTCAGCGCCAACTCGTCGGCGGCCTAAGCCCGGCTGTCACCGCCCTTTTCGGCGCGAAGGGCGTGGTGGCCCCGCCTCCAAGCCGCCCCTTCGTCTTCGACGTCCAATCAGTGTTTCGCCGACTGGTTGGAAACTTCGTTCTTCGCAAATTCCTGAAAATCGGACTTAAAGACGCTTACGAGTTCATTGTTTGCAGCCTCGATATCCTCGCCTGGCTTCGCGGGAAACAGCTTCAGGCCGTTGCCGCCCCATCCTTTATAGATGCGGGTTGCCGTTGGGGATGACCCGAATTCCCGATAGATGAAGAGCGCTCTGAATGAGCGGCCATAGATCGCCGCCTTCTGATAAAAGAGGTCGGCCACAAACAGCTCAGAATAACAGGACGATTTCGAATCCGACCGGCGGGTCTTGATGTCGTTGATCGTATGGCGCTCGAGCGGTTCGGCATGCGTCACGATGGTGGCATGTCTTTGCTTGAGCAGCGCGACCAGATCGAGCGACGAGAGGGCGGCCAATTGGTTCGGGCTGTCGAGCGCATTCGACATCGCGGCCTTGCGTTCACGGTCGCCTTTCGCATGCGCGGCCGCATCGATCAAACCACCGCCAAGCAATCCCGTGGTCATCGCCTGAAAGCGCTGGGCCGGCCAGACGTGGAGCTCACAGCCACCATTGTCCGGCGCCTGGGGCGTTGTATCCTGGGCAAGCGCAACGCTGGGTATCAGACATGCAGATAGGACCGCCCCTGCCGCAATCACCGCGCGCGATTTCAAGCTCGTAAAACGCATAGTGTCCCCTCCTGCTGAAAAATGTGCCCCCGTCAGCGACGTTTTGCGGGCGGCTTGTTCGAATATTTCGCGAATGTCAGCAGATCAGTCCGCAGCGCATTGGCGAGCTCGGCCCTCCCCCGTTCTGCTTCCTCGGGAACCTTCCAAGGGAAGCTCAAGACCGGCGTATCTGCCATGCTGGTGAAACTGCGCACATCGGTCGGCCCGAATTGCCGAAAAACGAAGAAGCTTTGCAACGCGCCACCTGACAGCGGATTTCTGGCATAGACCAGACGCTTGATGATCAGCTCCGCATAGCAGGGCGTCGTTGCGGACGATTGGCGGACGATGGGAGCCCCGGCCAGCAAGGGCGGCAACGGATCGGCGTGGGTGATCACTTTCGCGTCATTGAGGTGGAAGGCCCCAACAAGGTTCAGAGATGCGATGGCGTCCAGCTGCGCCTGAGGCGGAATGGCGTTTGCCAGGCCAAGGGATTTGCCTGGCGGATCGCGAAGCGTCTGGTTTTGCGTATTGTTGCGGATCCAGCCCTCAGTGGCGCTTTCCAGGCCCGGCGATGGCCAAACATGCAGTTCACAGCCCGAAGTGGCGTCACGGCTCGGCGGGGCGGTTTCCGCCAATTGCGCATTGGCGCCCGATGCTGCGCCGGCAATGGCGAGCAACAACAGCGGTCGTAACCGCGCAATCAAGTTTTGAATCACGCATCCTCCCCCGAGTAAGGGGGTCAATGGCATTGAAGGCGGCGATTCGTCAAATCTGCTACCCTCGTTGAAGCGAGGTTGAAGGCATGGCTTTTCCCAAGGCGGTTTTTCGCTATGCAACTGCAATCACTGGCAAGTATCGTCTCGCATAGATGGCAAGACTGCCAAGCTGCAAACTACCCTCACCCCGCTCCATAAGGGAGTCAGGAAAACTCCGATCGGTCCCTGGATTGCCGCGCCGCTGACGCGGCTCGCAATGACGTGGGGTTTGGGGCGACATCATTGCGAGCGGCGGAGCCGCGCCGCAATCCAGGCCGGCGTTCGCCATAAGTCCGCGCGTGACCGGCACTTCCTCCGTCATGCCGGACTCGTTCCGGCATCCACGGGCGGCAAGGGAATCCCGCTGGATGGGTGGATCCCGGGACGAGCCTGGGATGACGAAGCCTAATTCTCCAAGGTCGCCAAAGCCTGGCATGATCGGCGGCCATTGCAGGCTGGGGGCCGCCCACACGCGACAGCCGTTCCCGTTTCCTTTTTTGGTTTGAGGCGTCGACTATTCGTCGATGGACAGGGGCAGGAAGCCTGTCGGATGACCGCCACTATTCTCGCGAAAGGGGCGGCATGGTCCACCGACGACACCTGATCCGGGCGGCGCTGGCCGTGCCTTTGTTGGGCGCCCTCCCGCGCAGTCTGGCCGGCGCGACCCCCTCCACATCCCAAAGCGGTGACGCCGGCACGCGGATGACGCGCTTCGTTGCCGCCATGCCCAAGGCGGAATATCACGTGCATCTGGAAGGCACGCTGGAAGCGGACATGAAGTTCGCGCTCGCGCGGCGGAACGGCCTGACCCTGCCTTTTGCCGACGTCGCGGCGATGCGGGCCAGCTACAAATATCACGATCTGCCGAGCTTCCTCGCCATCTATTATGACGGCATGCGGGTCTTGCTGAAGGAGCAGGACTTTTACGATCTGGCTTATGCCTATCTGGCCAAGGCCGCGTCGCAGAACATCCTCTATACCGAGATGTTCTTCGATCCGCAGGAGCATCTGAAGCGCGGCATATCGATGGAGGCGGTGATCGGCGGGATCAGCCGCGCGAGGGCCGATGCCGAGAAACGATATGGCATCCAGTCGCAGCTCATCCTCTGCTTCGTGCGCGATCTGTCGCCGGACAGCGCGATGGCCGCGCTCGACGCGGCGCTGCCGATGAAGCAGCATCTGGTCGGCGTCGGCCTGGATTCCGACGAGAAAGGCCATCCGCCGATCCAGTTCGCCGCCCATTTCGCCAAGGCGCGCGCGGCGGGATTGAAAGTCACCGCCCACTGCGACCTCAATCAGGACGACATATTGGAGCATCTCCGCCAGGCGATCGTCGATCTCAAGGTCGACCGCATCGATCATGGCGGCAACATCCTGCAATCGCCCGAGCTCATGGCATTGGCGAAACAACGCAACCTCTTCTTCACCGTCTGCCCCACTTTCTCCGGCCGGGCGACAGGCGCGGGAAAGCCGCTCGACGTGGTGCGCGGCATGATCGACCAGGGCCTCAATTTCTCGATCAATTCCGACGACCCGGCCTATATGGGCAGCGAATATCTGACCGAGGTCCTGATGCGGGCGCAGGTGCAAAGCAGCCTGACCGAAGGCGAGCTGGTCCAGATCGAGCGCAACGCCTTCAAGGCGGCATGGATCTCCGAAGCGCGCCGCGCACAATTCCTGGATCGGCTCGACGCCTTTGCCCGAACATGGGGCGTCGCGTAAGCGCAGTCCCTGGATTGCCGCGCCGCTGACGCGGCTCGCAATGACGTGGGGTGCGCGACGTCATTGCGAGCGGCGGAGCGGCGCGGCAATCCAGGCCGGCGTTCCGGACAAACCGCGACGGACCATTCCACTTGCGCGCGCGTGCATAAGTCGCGGCTGCTCAAGCTGTCGGCTCTCCCATCTCAGTCATCTCGACGAACGTCGGGACCCATCTCTCCACCCGTATTTGCCCGGAGATGGATCCCGGCTTTCGCAGGGATGACGGCTCATTCAATGGCTTATTCATTCGTGGCGCGCCGCGGGGAATGGCGCACGCCGCCGCCCTTCAGGCTTTCGCCGGGTTCGCGCTGGGTGTGTCTGAGCCTCTCTATTCTGGGCAGGCAAGACTAAAAAGGACCTGCTTGATGTTGAGCGCCAGCCACCCGTTAGTAATTGGCCGCCCCTATTCATGGTTAACGGATCGCTAATTTCCTTTTCAAATATAGCACCGGAATGATATTGTCCGATTCGAGCTTGGAACGTCTTGGGGATTTCAAGCCGATTTTGGGGGATGATCGCCATGAAAAAGCTTTCAATTTTCGCGCTTGCCGCGGGCCTGGTTGCGGCTCCGGCGATGGCGGGGCCGGTGTTCGTCGGCTCCTGGACCGTCGATCAGGGGCCCTATTGGGGTGACGTTCCGCCTGCTTATACCGGTCAGGAGGCGGCCGCCTTGCTGTTCGGCGGCTCCGCGTCCGATTATGCCATCTCGACGGTCGATGCTCTGGTCGCGGATATCGACCACAAGGCCTGGGTGAGCACCTGGGGCGGCGATTGGGTGAACTGCAGCGGCTTCCCGTGCGGCACCCAGGTCGCCGAAAACTGGAAGATCGCCACGGTCGGCCTTTATGCCAGCCCCGGCGACCAGTCGGCCTATGTGTGGGACTGGGCTCGGGGCGAGCAGTTCCGCAACTATGCGTTCCGCATCAGCGCGCCGGAGCCTGCCAGCTGGGCGATGATGCTTGGCGGCTTCGGGCTGGTCGGCTTCGCCATGCGCAGCCGCCGCAACACGGCGGTCAGCTTCGGCTGATCGATCGCGCGTATCGGTACAAGGCGCCGTCGGGGATTCCGGCGGCGCCTTTTTTTGTGGGTGGACGCCCTGGTGAGTGACGCGGACGCTGGATCGCCGCGCCGCTGACGCGGCTCGCCATGACGTGGGATTCGGATCACGGTCATTGCGAGCGGCGGAGCCGCGCGGCAATCCAGGCCGGCGCTCGCCATAGACCGCACACATCGCGCAACACTTCCCCGTCATGCCGGACTCGTTCCGGCATCCACGGAGCCGCAAGGTTATCCCTTATGGATGGGTGGATCCCGGGACGAGCCCGGGATGACGGCGTATTCGTTCGTTCAGGTCGACCTATTTATTGGTGGCCCGCTGCGGCGATCGCGTAGGTTGCGGCCTCCTCACGCCGCCGCGGCGATTGCGCTGGGCGGGCAGCCGAATTCGCGGGCGAAGGCGTGGGTGAAGGCACTCAGCTCGCCATAGCCGGCAGCGAAGGCGATCTCGGTGATCGACGCCTCGCGCCGCTTCAGCCGCTCGGCCGCCTCCTGCAGCCGCACGCGGCGGTGATAGCGTGAGGGCGGGTCGCCGAAGGCGAGCGAGAAATAGCGGGTGAGCTGGAAGCTCGACATGGCCGCCACGCTCGCCAGCTCGGTCAGCGGCACCGCGCGATCCTTATTCTCGTGCAGATAAGCGCGCGCGGATTCGAGCCGGTTGAGCAATTCGCGCCGGGTCGAGGCCTTGACCGCGCCCAGCCGCTCCATCGATCCCGCCGCCTGCGCCAGGATCGAGGGCAGGGCCGCGCGCACGCGCGGCAGCAGGGCGTCGAGATCGAGCGGCTCGCGATCCTGATGGAACAGTTTCGCGCTGTGCGACAGCAATTGGCCGAGCGGATTGGTCTCGGCGGTCTGGAGTAGAGCGCGCGCAAGGAAGCCTTCGTTGGGGGCGGGCGCGGACGCATATTCGCCGGGCAGATAGATGCACAGGCCCGCCGCACTGCCGCCGCGGCGGATCGTCACGCGATAGGGCGCGCCGCGATCGACCAGCAGCATCCGCCCGGGGCGCAGCACATAGGATCGGCCGTCAATCTCGTGCACCTCCTCGCCGTCGAGCACGAGCTTGACCGCGGGCGCCTCGCTCAGGACCATGCTTTCGCCCGCGGGCAGGCGGGAGACGACGACCTTGCCGTTGACGGGCGGCGGGGTCGCGATTCCGTGCTGGGCCATCTTCATGAATTCAGCCACGCGCCGCCTCCGGTTCCAATGCCTTGCCGTCGTCGAACATGACCTTCGCCTGACGACGAAGTGATCGGTGTATGTAACACACCTGTCGCTTCGCTGAACAGAATCAGGCGTGACCCTCGTTGCAAAAACGTGACCCTTCGTCCGCATCCCGTGGCGCTTCGCTGCATGGACGCGTCGACCCATAAAAATATTCCAGATATTGATCATGGCGGAGAAGATACGGCGTTGCGGTCCTGCAACACCGAATCAGATTAGTACGTCAGATATTAATGTGCAGCTTGCCGCGTCTCACCGGGCAAGCGCATGGAGCCGCAATCCACCGGCGGACGGGCGCCAAGGACCAACCCGTCCGCCAGCAGGGAGATTGCCATGATCAAGACGCGCTTGTTGACCGGAACGGTGCTGGGCACCGCGATGCTCGCGACCCTCGCCGCGCCGGCCCACGCCCAGGATGCTTCCGCCAAGGCTCCGGCCACCACCTCGACCGCCGCGCCCAATGCGCCGGCCGGGGCGGACGATGCCGCGGCGGCCGCGTCCTCCAAGGAGATCGTGATCACCGGAACCCTGTTCCGGTCGAGCGCGGACAATATCGCCTCGCCGGTGACGGTGCTGACCGCGGACGACATCGCCAGGCGCGGCATCCAGACCGTGCAGGGTGCGATCCAGACGCTCGCCTCGAACAACGGCCCGGCGCTGACCAACAGCTTCACCGCCAATGGCGCATTCGCGGGCGGTGCGTCGGCCGTGTCGCTGCGCGGCCTGTCGACCAACTCCACGCTCGTCCTGTTCGACGGCCTGCGTGCGGCTTATTATCCGCTGGCGGACGACGGCAGCCGCAACTTCGTCGATCTGAACACCATTCCCGACGAGATCGTCGAGCGGGTCGACGTGCTCAAGGATGGCGCGTCATCGACCTATGGCGCCGACGCGGTCGCGGGCGTGGTCAACATCATCACCAAGAAGCAGATCAACGGCGTCAGCGGCATGGCCGAAGGCGGCATCGCGCAGCGCGGCTATGGCGGCAACCAGCGCGTCAGCCTGACCGCGGGCTTCGGCGACCTCGCCTCACAGGGCTTCAACGTCTATATCAGCGGCCACTTCATCAACCAGAATGCGATCTACAATCGCGATCTGCCCGCGCCGTTCAACTCCGATAATCAGAGCAATATCTGCTATCAGGGCAGCTGCGGCATCGACAATCGGCAGAATTCGCCGCTCAACTTCTCCGGCATCTCGTCGATCGTGCCGGTCTTCGTGGTCCGGCCGGGCAATGCGACGACGCATGTCGCGATCCCCGGCAGCCGCTATCAATTCCTGAACCCCGCCACCGGGTGTGGCAGCTATCAGCCCTACAATCTGACGGCGGCCGAATTCGCCAACTTCACCAATGCGCCGCCGACGGTGTGCACGCAGGACGTGGTGCATGACGGTGGCATCGTCGAACCGCACACGCAGCGCTGGGGTGCCTCGGCCCGCGCCAGCGTGAATATCGGGGAAAGCGCGCACGCTTATCTCGAATTCAATTTCGAACAGAGCATCTCGGCTTATTCGGGCTATGGCCTGCCCGGGCCCGGCATCCCCACCAATTCGCTGATCCGCGCCAATGGCCCGACCGGCGTGATCTATCCGCGCTTCAGCACCGCCGGCCTGGCGGGCGGCGCCAATGCGCCGGGATCGGCCCCGCTCGCGCTGCCGGTCTATATCTGCCCGCGCCTGACGGTCGGCGACTGCAACGCCACCAACGGCACGCTCAACCCGCAAAATCCGTTCGCGGCGCAGGGGGAGGAAGCGCTGCTGCTCGGCACCTTGCCCGACCTCAAGCAGTATACGTCGCAGCGCAGCCGGGTCTATCGCCTGGCGGGCGGCATCAACGGCTCGTTCGGCGACAGCTGGGATTATAGCGTCAACGCGCTCGGCATGATCAACGATCTGCGGCGCAGCTATGACGGCTATGTCTATATCCAGCACCTGCTGGATGTGGTGAAGGACGGGTCGTACAATTTCGTCAACCCGATGGCGAACAGCAAGGCGGTGCTCCATTATCTCGCGCCGCATCTCGACAATGATGACAACAGCCAGATGTATGAGCTCGATGCCAATCTGACGCACGAGCTGTTCCAATTGCCGGGCGGTGCGGTGCAGGTGGCGGTCGGCGGATCGGTGCGGCGGGAATCGGTCAATTCGCCGAGCGGCAACCCCGATTATAATGGGCCGACGCAGCGTTATTTCGTGCTCAACGCGTTCGGCGCGATCGGCCATCGGTGGGTGGAATCGCCTTATTTCGAGATCAAGGCGCCCGTGCTCACCAGCCTGAACCTCGACCTGTCGGGCCGCTACGACAATTATTCGAGCGGCCAGCATGCCTTCTCGCCCAAGGCCGGGGTGGTGTTCACGCCCGTGCGCCAGCTGACCTTCCGCGGTGCCATCTCGAAGGGCTTCCGCATCCCGTCCTTCGGCGAATCCTCAGCGCTGCCGACCACCGGCTATGTGCCGATCTCGCTCACCACCCTGCCGGCGGCTTTCCTCGCGTCGCACAGCAATCCGGGCGTGACGTGCACCGCCGACAAGCCGGCCAATTGCTCGGCCTATCTGATCGGCGCAACCACCGGCCAGGAATCGACCGCCAACCCCGATCTGAAGCCCGAAAAGTCGCGCAACATCTCGGCCGGCGTCGACATCAAGCCGATGCGCGGCCTCAAATTCTCGATCGATTATTACAATATCCGCAAGACCGGGGCGATCACCGCGCCGCCTTTCTCGGCCGCGCTCAACGCTTATTATAACGGCCAGCCGATCCCGGCCGGCTACACGATCACCCCCGCCGCGGCCGACATCATCAACCCGGCCGCACTGCCGCTGGTGAGCGTGGTGAGCGCATCCTACGTCAATGCCAATACGATCAAGACGGACGGCTTCGACTTCGCCGCGACCGCGACGGTCCATTTTGCCAATGGCTGGTCGATCCAGAGCAGCGCGGATGCCGAATATATCCGCAAGCTGGAGACCGTCTTCGCCGACGGCCATGTCGAACGCTATGACGGGACGCTCGGCAACTTCAACCTGACCGCGGGCAGCGGCACGCCGAAGTGGAAGGGCAGCTGGCAGAATACGCTCAACTTCGGCCAGCGGGCGTCGATCACCGGGACAGCCTATTATACGTCGGGCTATGATCTGTCGGCGCAGGACCAGGGCACCGGCTACAAGGATTGCGGCCTCACCACCGGCATCCAGGCCTGCCATGTGAAGCGCTTCATCGACGTCGACCTCACCGGCCAGATCAATGTCGGCAAGGCCTTCACCTTCTACGCCAACATCCTGAACCTGTTCGACGCCAAGCCCTCACTCGATACGGTCACCTATGGCGGCTATCTCTACAATCCGGTGGTGTCCGAAGCCGGCATCATCGGCCGCGCTTTCCGTGTGGGTGGCCGGTTCAAATTCTGATCCAGCCGACAGTGCAAAAAGGAGAGGGCGGTTCCGAAAGGGGCCGCCCTTTTCTATGAAACCCGCCCCCCGATTCCGGGGGGAGGATCTGGGGTGATCCATCGTCGTCATTGCGAGCCGCGTAGCGGCGCGGCAATCCATCTCCCTTGCCCCATCCTGGATCGCTTCTCCCGGCTGGCGCCGGGCTCGCGATGACGGTGGACAGAGGTCGGCGGCCTTGCTCGATCTTGCGAATTTAACCGTGGGCGCCGCGTCCACAGCAATCGCGCAAGGGCGCGCAACGCATTGATTGGGGACAGGGATTAGGCCCCGGTCGCCCCCAGCGAAGAGCCGTGATCGATGCACGCCGATATAGCCTCCCCTAAACCACCCGCATCGTCGCGCCGCGACCTGTCGGGGGCGATCGACAGCACCGTCGCGCGCATCGCGCACGGCTTCGCCGAAGTCGACCGTCGGCCGACGCTGGCCGAATTGATGCAGGTCACCGGCGACCTGGAAGAGGCCGTGCTCGGCCGAAGAGCGCCGTCCGAGGCGATCGCACGCCAGATCTCGCTCTGGTATGCCGAACTGCCGCGCGAGACCGCGACCGCACTCACCACCCGCGCGCTCGCCGAACGCGCGCGCTTCCTGCTTCATCATGGCGGCTGAAGACCAGGCTCGTGATAGGTGCCGGCCAACCGGACTCGTCATTGCGAGCCCCGTGGGGGCGCGGCAATCCAGTCCTGCTCGAGAGCTCAAAGACGGTCGTCAATGAAAGTCGGCTCACCCCGCGAGCAGCAAGGCGATCGCCTCGTTGATCCAGGCCAGCCGCGCCGCCGTCGCCAGCCGCGCATGTTCGAGCTCCAGCTGGCTCGGCAGGTCGATCGCCGCCTCGCGCATCTGTTCCAATTTCTCCAGCTCCGCGCTCAGCGTGGTGCGCAGCGCGTAGAGCCAGTCGCGCGCCTCCTCGCGCGGCAAGGCGGTGATGAAGGGCGCGCGGGTGCGCCAGGGATCGCTCGGCAGCAATTGCGCGGGATCGATCTCCGTGATCCAGTTCCGAACCGCTTCCGCGCCGGCGTCGGTGCAAGTCAGATATTCGGATCCGCGCTTGTCCGTGCCGCGCGCCTCGCTGTGGATCAGACCGGCACGTTTGAGCCGTTCGATCGCGGGATAGACGCTGCCCGGGCTGTCGGACGCATCCGACGCGAGCCGCTGCACCAGCGCCTTGCGCACGAAATAGGCCGTGGTCGGCTGCCACTTCTGCACGAGCGCCAGCACATGGCATTCGTGATGGCTGAGCCCCTTCATCATTCCCCGTTTCGCCAAGCCGTCATCATCCTATCGCATGGCGCACGGGACCGAGGCAACGCGACGAACGGCGGCTTTTTCGCAACCCGCGACAAGGCCCGGCGGACGGTCATCCGTTATGGAATCCAGGAACCTGCAAGGGTGTGTGTGCGATGGGAAAAGAAGTGATGGTGGCCGGGCTGAACCATGAACGGGCGTGGGACCGTTATTCGGGAACCCCCGAGCGCGTCGCGCTGCAATGCGGGCATCTGACGATGCTCTACGACCCGCTCGAATTCTTCGTCGGCACGCGCCAGATCGCCTTGTCGCCGCTCGAAGGCGCGATCCTGGAGCTGCTGATGCGCCAGGGCCGCGCCTCGACCCGGGCGCTGGAGGACTTGTTCGAGCGCGAAGGCGCGAGCTTCAAGACGCTCGACGTTCATGTCTATCGCATCCGCCGCAAGTTTGAGGCGGCGGACACGTTCGATCCGATCGAGACGGTGCGCAACTGGGGTCTCAAGCTGCGCGTGCCGGGCAATGACATCCAACGCTTCCTGGCCGCGGCGGGGCGCGCCACGCGGATGTGAGAGGCTGCCCGGCTTATTCCCCCAGACGTCATTGCGAGCCCCCAGACCTTGATCGGTTCAAGCTCAATCAGCTTGAACCGTGAATCAAGGTCTCGACCATTTGAATAGAGCCTGATTGGCTTCGCCGAACTACGTTTCACGCGTTTGGTAGAAGCGCCCGGCGCTTCCACCGAAAACGATCAGGCTCTAAGGCGCGGCAATCCAGTCCGGCGGGCCTGGATCGCCGCAGCGCTACGCGCTTCGCGATGACGTGGGAATGAGCCACAACGGCAGGCTCGTCAGTCTCAGCGCAAAGCCCGCCCGAACAGGGCCAGCATCCACCCCACCGCCTGCAGGAACAGCGCCGGATCGTAGCGATGCCCTTCGTCGCGCAGAAAGGCATGCTGGGCGTTCACCTCATGCCATTCATAGGTCGCGCCGACCTCTTCCAGGCGCGCGCGGATGCGTTCGCGCCCTTCGAATGGGACATGCGGATCCTGCCGGCCCCAGACGAACAAGCTTTCCGCCTTCAATTCGCCCATGCGCGCCAAACTGTCGTCGGACTTGCCTTCGCCCAGCGTGCCCGAATGCACGTCGGTCGCATAGAAACAGGCCGCCGCCGACACCTCAGGGTTGAGCGCGGCGCGATAGGCAAGGTGGCCGCCCAGGCACACGCCCATCGTCGCAAGCTTGCCCGTGCAGGCGGGATGCGCCGCTAGAAAGGCCAAAGCCGCGCGGGCATCCGCATCATAGGCCGCCACCGGCTTGGTGAATTTCAGCTCGTTGCCGCGATCGGTGCCCGGTTGGTCATAGGCCAGCACCGTGCCGGCGGGTTCATACTCATGATAGACCTCCGGCACCGCGACGACATAACCCTGGCCCGCCACCAAGGCGGCCAGCCGGCGGATCGGGCCGGTGACCTGATAGATTTCCGAGAAGAAGAGCACACCGGGAAAGCGCCCGGGAATCGCGGGGCGGAATAGGTGAATGCGCATCGTGCCGCCGCCTGGAACGGTCACATCCTCAAATTCGTCACTCCGGATGATCATGGCGCCCTCCCTGTCGCGAAACCGCCGCGCGGGCAAATCCCTATGCGAAACATATAAAGGCCCGCCGCCGCTCGTCTCGCATCCCTACGGCGCACGCGCCTAATAGCCCATCCTCGACATTCGATCCGAGGACGTGATGCAGGACTTGATCTGGATCGCACTGATGCTGGGGCTGACAGCGGTGACGCTCGCTTATGTCCGGCTGTGCGGCAATGCGTGAGGGGCTGATCTTATGACCCTCGACCTCTGGCTCGCCGGTTTCACGGGACTCGGCCTTCTCCTCTATCTCGTGGCCGTGCTTCTGCGGCCCGAGCGCTTCTGACGGGAGCGCCCCGATGATGACCATTTCAGGCTGGATCCTGATCCTCCTCTTCACTGCGCTCATCGTCGCGCTCGCCAAGCCGATGGGGATGTGGCTGCATGCGCTTTACGAAGGCCGCCGCACGCCGCTTCACGGCCTGCTTGGGCCGATCGAAACCGGCTTCTATCGGCTGTCGGGCATCGATCCGAACGAGGAGATGAGCTGGCGCCGCTACGCGGTGCACATGCTGATCTTCAACGTCGCATTGATGCTGTTCACCTACGCGATCCTGCGCTGCCAAGCCTATCTGCCGCTCAACGCGCCCAAATTCGCCAATCTCGCACCCGACGGCGCGTTCAACACCGCGGTCAGCTTCACCACCAACACCAACTGGCAATGGTATGCGGGCGAGAGCACGCTTTCCAATCTCAGCCAGATGCTGGGGCTGGTGATCCACAATTTCATGTCGGCCGCGACGGGCATCGCGCTCGCCTTCGCCTTGTTCCGCGGCTTCGCGCGGCGCCAGACCGAGGGCCTCGGCAATTTCTGGGCCGATTGCACGCGCATCACGCTCTACCTGCTGCTGCCGGCCTCGATCGTCTATGCCTTGTTCCTGATCGCCAGCGGCGTGCCGCAGACGCTGGCCCAGCAGGTCGATGCGACTACGCTGGAAGGCGCCAGGCAGGTGATCGCGCTCGGCCCCGTCGCCAGCCAGGAAGCGATCAAGATGCTCGGCACCAACGGTGGCGGCTTCTTCAACGCCAACAGCGCGCATCCCTTCGAGAATCCGACCGCACTCACCAATATGGTCCAGCTGCTGTCGATCTTCGCGATCGGCGTCGGCCTGACCTGGTGCTTCGGCAAGGCGGTCGGCAACACGAAGCAGGGCTGGGCGATCCTGGCCGCGATGATGATCCTGTTCGTGGCCGGAACCGCGGTCGCTTATTGGCAGGAGGCGCAGGCCACGCCGATGATGCAAGGCTTCGGCCTGCATGGCGGCAATATGGAGGGCAAGGAGGTCCGCTTCGGCATCGCCGCCTCCAGCCTGTTCGCCGCGATCACCACCGCCGCCTCGTGCGGCGCGGTCAATGCGATGCACGACAGCTTCAGCGCATTGGGTGGGCTGGCGCCGATCATCAACATGCAATTGGGCGAGGTCGTGGTCGGCGGCGTCGGCGCGGGCATCTACGGCTTCCTGCTGTTCGCGATCCTCGCAGTGTTCGTCGCAGGGCTGATGGTCGGCCGCACGCCCGAATATGTCGGCAAGAAGATCGAAGGGCGCGAGGTCAAATTGGCGGTGCTCGCCATCGCCGTGCTGCCGCTGGCCATATTGGGCGGGACCGCGATTGCCTGCGTCACCAGCGCGGGCCTGGCCGGCCCGCTCAACAAGGGCGCGCACGGTTTCTCGGAGATCCTTTACGCTTATTCGAGCGCGGTCGCGAACAATGGCTCGGCCTTTGCCGGGCTGAGCGCGGGCACGCTTTTCTACAACGGCACGCTGGGCGTGTGCATGTGGATCGGCCGCTTCTTCATGATCGTGCCGATGCTCGCCATCGCCGGCAGCCTCGCCGCCAAGAAATATACGCCCGAAACCGCCGGCTCCTTCCCGACCACCGGCGGCCTGTGGGTCGGCCTCTTGATCGGGGTGATCCTGATCATGGGCGGCCTCACCTTCCTGCCGAGCTGGGCGCTCGGTCCGATCGCGGACCATCTGGCGATGGTCGGCGGAAAGCTGAGCTGAGCTATGGCCCACCTTTCTCGTCATGCTGAACTCGTTTCAGCATCCATCCCTCAACCCGTCCCGCAATCGCGCTCTGCGCGGTGGACCCTGAAACGAGTTCGGGGTGACGGAGTCAGTTTCGGAGCCGCTTGCTGATGGCCCGCACCGCATCCAAATCGCTCTTCACCGCCGACCTGCTGCTGCCGGCGGTTGGCCAAGCCTTCCTCAAGCTGTCGCCGAGCCAGCTAATCCGCAATCCGGTGATGTTCGTCACCGCCTGTGTCGCCATGCTGCTGAGTGTGCTGCTGGTCGTCGGCCATGACGCGCTGACGCTCGGCTTCAAGTTGCAGCTGGTGGTCTGGCTGTGGCTGACCGTGCTGTTCGGCACCTTCGCCGAGGCACTCGCGGAAGGCCGTGGCAAGGCCCAGGCGGCGAGCCTGCGCGCCACCAAGGCCGAACTCACCGCCAAGCGCATCAAGGGATCGGGCACGGAAAATGTGTCCGCCAGCGCGCTCCGCATAGGCGATGTCGTGCTCGTCCAGACCGGCGACCTGATCCCGTCCGATGGCGAGGTGGTCGAAGGCGTCGCCTCGGTCAACGAGGCGGCGATCACCGGCGAAAGCGCGCCCGTGATCCGCGAGGCGGGCGGCGACCGGTCCGCGGTGACCGCGGGCACGCGCGTCATCTCGGACGAGATCAAGGTCCGCGTCACGGTCAATCCGGGCCAGGGCTTCCTCGATCGCATGATCGCCCTGGTCGAAGGCGCCGAACGGCAGAAGACGCCCAATGAGATCGCGCTCACCATCCTGCTGGTCGGCCTCACCATCATCTTCCTGATCGCGGTTGGCACTATCCCGAGCTTCGCGGCCTATGCCGGCGGCGCGATCCCCGTGACCGTGCTCGCCGCCTTGCTGATCACCTTGATCCCGACCACGATCGCGGCCTTGCTGTCGGCGATCGGCATTGCCGGCATGGACCGGCTGGTGCGTTTCAACGTGCTCGCCAAATCGGGGCGTGCGGTCGAAGCGGCGGGCGACGTCGATACGTTGCTGCTCGACAAGACCGGGACGATCACGATCGGCGATCGCCAGGCGAGCGAGTTCCGCCCCGTCGGTGGCACCAGGGTCCCGGAACTGGCCGAGGCGGCCTTGCTCGCCAGCCTGGCCGACGAGACGCCTGAGGGCCGCTCGATCGTATTGCTCGCGCGCGAACGGTTCGACGTGCGCACCAGCGCGCTGCCGGACGATGCGGAGGTCATCCCCTTCACCGCCCAGACCCGCATCTCCGGCGTGCAATTCGGGTCGACCTTGATCCAGAAGGGCGCGGTCGATTCCGTGCTGAAGGCCAATCCCGACGCGGACGAGACCGCTGCCGCGACCGAATTGCGCCGCGCGACCGACGAGATTGCGCGCGCCGGCATGACCCCGCTTGCGGTCGCCAAGGACGGGCGGCTGCTCGGCGTGATCGCGCTCAAGGACGTGATCAAGGCCGGCATCCGCGAACGGTTCGGCGAATTGCGCAAGATGGGCATCCGCACGGTGATGATCACCGGCGACAATCCGCTCACCGCCGCTGCGATCGCGGCCGAAGCGGGTGTCGACGATTTCCTCGCCCAGGCGACGCCCGAGGACAAATTGGCGCTGATCCGGTCCGAACAGCAGGGCGGCAAATTGGTTGCGATGTGCGGCGACGGCACCAATGACGCGCCCGCATTGGCCCAGGCCGATGTCGGCGTGGCGATGAACACCGGTACCCAGGCCGCGCGCGAGGCCGGCAACATGGTGGATCTCGACAGCGATCCGACCAAGCTGATCGAGGTGGTGGGCCTGGGCAAGCAATTGCTGATGACCCGCGGCGCGCTCACCACCTTCTCGGTCGCGAACGACGTCGCCAAATATTTCGCGATCATCCCGGCCATGTTCGTGATCCTCTATCCGGGGCTGGGCGCGCTCAACGTGATGCGCCTCGCCTCGCCCACCAGCGCGATCCTGTCGGCGATCATCTTCAACGCTTTGATCATCCCGGCTCTGGTGCCGCTCGCGCTCAAGGGCGTGACCTACCGACCGATCGGCGCGGGGCCGCTGCTCCGCCGTAACCTCGCCATCTACGGCCTGGGTGGGCTGGTCGCCCCCTTCGTCGGCATCAAGCTCATCGATCTGGCCGTCGCCGGCCTGCATCTCGCCTGAGGATCTGAACCATGGGCAATGATTTCGCCTCTTCGCTTCGCCCGGCCATCGTGATGACCCTGCTCTTCGCCTTGCTGCTGGGGATCGCCTATCCGTTCGCGCTGACCGGGATCGGGCAGCTTCTTTTCCCGTATCAGGCCAATGGCAGCCTGATCGTGGACAAGGGCAGGGTGGTCGGATCGGAGCTGCTCGCGCAGGGCTTTGCGGCCGATCGTTATTTTCATCCGCGCCCGTCGGCGGCTGGCAAGGGCTATGACCCGCTCGCCTCGGGCGGATCGAACCTGGGGCCGACCTCGCAGGCGCTGCACGATCGGATGGCGGGCGACATCAGGGCGTTGCAGGCGGGCGCGCCAGGCGTTCCGGTTCCGCTCGATCTGGTCACGGCCTCCGCCTCGGGCCTCGATCCTGACATCACGCCCGAGGCCGCCTTGTATCAGGTGCCGCGCGTCGCCAGGGCGCGGGGGATCGACGAGGCGCAATTGCGCGTCATCGTCGCCAAGGCGACCGAGCATCCTTGGTTGGGCATGATCGGCGAGGATCGCGTCAACGTGCTGCTGCTTAATCGACAGCTGGATGCCACCGGCGCTAAACAGGACAAGTGAGCGCGAGCGACGATCGCCCCGATCCTGACCTCCTGCTGCGGCAGGCGGCGC
>Ga0068852_100000900_pt1 | contig 19686 bp, 17 predicted proteins | sample KBSCornC22_FD_66594 | JGI IMG/M metagenome (GOLD analysis project Ga0068852, IMG submission 66594) | Corn rhizosphere microbial communities from Kellogg Biological Station, Michigan, USA - KBS Corn C2-2 | ecosystem: Host-associated > Plants > Roots > Rhizosphere > Soil ... | reverse complement strand
TTTTAGCATAAAAAAGGAAAAATCAAAAAAAAATTTTGAAACCACCTGTCTTACAGAGGGTTTCATCACCAAAAATAACAATATTTTTTGTATGAGTGCGGGAAATAATCCCATTATTCTACCAATAAAACCGCAAATACCGACATACTGCCAGTCATCCTGGCAAGCAGCTATTGCAGCACGTCCAGAAAATGTCCGGAGGGCACGCTTCTGTCAAAATATAGCGCGCCTCCGGAAGTATCTTAAGTCTGTCCTTTCGGACAACATAAAAATTCTCCGACCCGACCTCGAGCTTGAACTGGTTCCCTATGAAAGCAAAGTCGCCCCCCATCTCACTCAAAAAATGCCTGACGTTCTTCATAATGGCCAGCTCCAAATCCTTTTCGCTATGCTGTTCCGTCAACTCCAAAAACTCCAGGTTATACTCATCCTTCACCGCCAGCTTTGCCTGGTTCCGGTATTTTTCAGGAACGGCCTTGTCGAAATTTGTCTGGCCTTTCAAATACTGCTGATAGCTCCGTCCCTCGATATGATGGATCAATACATCCCTGGTCCAGCCATATTTCTTGGTCTTTCCATATAGAATTGACTCTCTTCCAGGCTTTTGCATTTGTTCATAATGGCAATGTTATGCCCCCATCCAATTTCTCTTACACTCCGTAAGAGAATTTCATCTCCCTCATATCGCTTGTAAAATTTCCGCATGAACCAAAGGTTCTGCTCAGAAAATCCATTAACTCCCGGGAATTCATTTTGCAGATCCCTGGACAAGTTGGCCACTATCGACTTACCCCACCCATATTTCTCCTGTCTTTCCACAATGCTCCTGCCTATCTCCCAATACAGGCTGATCAATTCCCGATTCACCTGCCTCATTGCCTGGTGCTGCGATTGATAGCCCTTTGTCTTTATCTCTGTGACAAAGGCCTTGTATTCATGCTCGGATAAATTCGTCTTCATACCCTAAGGTTTTGCCAACAAATTTAGCAAAAGCATATACCCGACTTTCAAAAACTTTCGCCCGACACACACTATCTTTGCCGTCCTTTCTAAACGGACCGGAGGTTCGTTGTCCGAAGGACAGACATTAGCGCTTTGCGGGAATTGGGCTAATTTTTGTCGAAGACCAATTCCCGCACATTAACAAAAGCAAAATATGTTCAACACAAGAGTCAAAGTGAAAGAGCTGCTGGCTACCGAGCCAAAAAATCAGGAGATCACGGTCATGGGATGGGTACGTACCTTTCGCAACAACCAGTTCATCGCCCTCAACGATGGCTCCACCAATAACAACCTGCAGGTCGTAGTAGAATTAGGGGCTTTTGACGACTCTCTGTTGAAAAGAATTACCCCCGGAACCTCCCTCAAGATCACGGGACAGCTGATCGCCTCGCTTGGCAAAGGCCAGAAAGTGGAAGTAAAAGCCCACACCCTCGAGATCCTGGGTGATTGCCCTCCGGAACAATACCCCCTACAGCTAAAGAACAGACCCAGCCTGGAATATCTCAGAGAGATAGCCCATCTCCGATTCAGGACCAATACGTTTGGCGCCGTATTTCGCATACGCCACTCACTGGCATTCGCCATCCATAAATTCTTCAACGATAGAGGCTTTGTATACCTGCACACCCCCATCATCACCGCATCCGACGCCGAAGGGGCAGGGGAGATGTTCAAGGTCACCACACTGCCTTTCGATAACCCTCCTCGTAAAGAAGATGGCGGCATCGACTTCAACGAAGACTTCTTTGGCCGTGCTACCAACCTGACAGTCAGCGGTCAGCTGGAAGGGGAGCTGGGTGCTATGGCCTTTAGCGAAATTTACACGTTTGGCCCCACCTTCCGGGCGGAAAACTCCAACACAGCCCGTCATCTGGCGGAATTCTGGATGATCGAGCCTGAAATGGCATTCTATGATCTGGAAGACAACATGAACCTGGCGGAGTCCTTTATCCGCAGCCTGATCCAGTATGTCATGGAGCACAACCGGGAAGACCTGGAATTCCTGGCGCAACGGCTTGCTGAAGAGGAAAAGCAAAAACCGCAGGCGGAACGCAGCGAAATGGGACTGATCGAAAAGCTCGAGTTCGTCATCAACAACCAATTCGAACGTATCACCTATACGGAAGCCATCGATATACTCCTCCAATCCCCCGCGTACAAAAAGAAAAAGTTCCAGTACGAGGTGAAATGGGGCATCGACATGCAGAGCGAACATGAACGCTACCTCGTGGAAAAACATTTTAAAAAACCCGTCATCGTCACCGGCTATCCAAAAGATATCAAGGCCTTCTATATGCGGCAGAACGATGACGGCAAAACCGTTGCCGCCATGGACATTCTCGTCCCCGGCATCGGAGAGATCGTGGGTGGTTCACAAAGAGAAGAGAGAATGGAAAAGCTGGAAGCCCGCATGAAAGAAATGCATATCCCTGTGGAAGAAATGTGGTGGTACCTCGACACCCGTCGTTACGGCTCGGTGCCGCATGCCGGCTTTGGACTGGGTTTTGAAAGGATGATGCTTTTTGTCACGGGTATGACGAATATCCGCGATGTCATCGCCTTTCCACGCACCCCGAAGAGCGCGGAATTTTAAATCGACCAGGAGATCCTTTCAGGATCTCGTCCGAAGGACAGACAGAACCGAGCCCTGCGAAGGTTCCGGCCAAGGTAACCGAGGCGGGTCCAACAGTGTTGGAACCAACGAAGGTTATGAGCGTAGCTCCGTGACGAAGCAGCTCCGACAAAGGCCTGGTTTGCAGGAATTGGGCTATATTGCGCTAAAAGACCAATTCCTGCACATATATGCCTGCCAGAAACATTTCAAAAGGGAAGAAGCTCCTGTATTCTGGTATCACCATCGGCTTGCTGCTGCTGATCTTTGAACTGATCTCGCGGGCATACTATTACCAGCGGCTATCCCCACATCCACTGGCAATGGTACAGTTGGTGCGGGATGTACGGGATCGGGTAGAACAAAAATTTGCCAAAGACACCCTTACTCCACATCTGCAGCACAATCATTACCTCGCGCGGCCTTCTTTTTCCGACGAAGACAACAATGAGGTCAACAGCGAACATAGGGAAGCCAACCAGGCGGTGTATGAACCCTGGGTGGAGTTCGCCTTCCGGGACATCCGGTCGAAATACGTAAATGTGCAGGATCATATACGCCGGTCTGTTCCAGAGCGATCCGATGCGCCACCGCCCGGTCCCGGATTCATCAATGCCCCGGCATCGGACTCTTTCTTATTGGAATTCTTATCATCGGGACCGCAGCAGCAGTCGTCTGCAAGCACAAACAATCCCTTCACCATTTTTTTTCTCGGCGGCTCCACCACGTATGGATTCAATGTTACAGATGCAGAAACCATCCCATCTTTTTTTGTCGGAGCTTACCAGGAAAAATATCCACAGGGCCGTCCTATCCGTGTGGTCAATTGGGGAATGCCTTTTTACTTCAGTTACCAGGAGCTGATCCTGCTGACCGACCAGATCTTCCGGGATAATAAACCTGATATGGTGATCATGCTTGATGGACTCAATGATTGCCTGCAGGCCAATGCCACTTATACCCGGGCGCCGGTGTTTGCCCTGGGTATACAGGACCTCGTGCGACCAGGAACGGCCACTGCCAACAGCCAGCAGCAGGACTATTATGAATTGCCGGCGACAATGAGCCCGGACTCCGCTTGTCGTATGGTCGTTCAACGGTACGTCGACAATATCCGTCACGCCCGTGAGATCACGGCAACTTATAATATCCCTTTATATTGTTTTTGGCAACCCGTGCCCTACTACAACTATCCCAACCGCGCGCAGGATCCCATTTGCACGCAGTCGTCACCGCCACGATTCAGCATGATCTATCCCCTGGTAAAGGCCAGGACCGCAGAAATTCCTTACCTGTTTTTCCTGGGCGACATGCTGCAGGATGAGAAAGGGCTGCCCTTCATCGATCAAATCCATTATTCTCCCTCCTTCAACCGGACCATCGCGAAAAGAATGCTTGATCTGGCCGGCCCGACAATAGCTTTATGGAATTCTCGCACCGCAAACTCTCATTAGAAACCACATATTTTATGGCAGAGCTCAACAGCACGGCCACACACTCCCATAAAAGGGGGATGAGGCGCGGCGGCTTATTACTGGCCTTCGGCCGACGGACCGGTGGTCCATGCAAACTCTCTACCCGTGTAGATCTTACCCCCATGGTAGACCTGGGTTTCCTCCTAATCACTTTTTTTATGGTATCAACCGTATGGTCCAAGCCCCACGCTTCCACATTACGCATGCCCGCCGACGGACCTCCCTCATCACTCGGCAACGATGCAGCCCTGACGCTTGTGGCGCTCGAAGACAATAAGATATTTTATTACAATGGCGAATTAGGCGAATCCTTGCAAAAAGGCGCCTACGGCATCACCAGCTATGACCAGCGCAATGGCATCGGGGATATCATCCGCAAAAAACAGCTGGCCATGGATAAGAGCTATAAGGGCGGCAGAAAAGAAATGATGCTCCTGATAAAACCCACCCCCGGATCCAATTATAAGAATGTCGTTGGCCTTCTTGATGAGGCCCTTATCAATGACGTTAAGCGCTATGCACTTCTCGACCCGACAAAAGAAGAACAGGATGTGCGGGAATTGGTCTTCTCTAAAAAATAGCCAATCCCCGCAAAGCAGGCCTTCGTTGGAAGAACTTTGGTAGAGCTCCATGCATTCGCTCAGAACTTCGTCGGAGTTCCGAACCCTCACTCCTCCTTGGTCGTACCCTTCGTTCCTCGGGTACTTCGTAAGGAGCTTCGCTCATAACCTTCGTCGGAGCTGCTTTGACACGCTCCATCCTCGGTTACCTCGTTCGTAACCTTCGCCAGCTCGGTTAGACGAGCCGCTTGCTGCGGCTCAGTGCAGTTAAAGTGCAGGAATTGGCCCCCACGAAAAAATAACCATATCACTTTGATGCCCCACCCCGGCGAACCAAAGACTCGCTGGGGTGCTATATTTTTTTACTCCCCAATCATCCCGACAGCCTGCCCGCCGTGTGAAAAAATACTTTATTTTTACGCATAAAGTCTGTCGGACGAACCGCCCTGGCGGTTCCTGGCCTAATAACAAACCTCTATTCTAATTTTAAAAATTTCATTTGCCATGGCTATTCCGGTTGTAGATCTTGCTGACTTTTCTGGTGATGCGAAAAAAAAGGCGTCTTTTGTCGACGCATTGGGTAAGGCCTATGAGACTGTCGGATTCGTCGCAGTAAAAAATCACGGTATTACAGACCAAACCATCGAAGAGCTATATTCCAATACAAAAGAGTTCTTCGCCCTTCCTGAAGATGTAAAAAAGAAATATGAGATACCCGGACTGGCCGGCCAGCGAGGTTATACTTCTTTTGGGAAAGAACATGCAAAGGGCAGCAAAGCAGCCGATCTGAAGGAATTCTTTCAATTCGGACAGACAGTAGTAGACGGAGACCCCATCGCCTCTGAATACCCCCCCAATGTTACAGTAACGGAAATCACCCAATTCACGCCTAACTTTTTCAAGGCCTACCGGTCTTTTGAACAATCCGGCAGCCAGCTGCTCAGAGCCATCGCCCTCTATCTTGGTCTCGAAGAAAAATATTTCGATCCCTATGTGCACAACGGCAACTCTATTTTGAGGGCCATTCACTATCCCCCCATTACCAGCGAGCCCCGTTCAGCCATCCGGGCCGAACAGCATGAAGATATCAACCTTATTACACTATTGATAGGCGCCTCCGCCGACGGACTGGAGATCCTCTCTAAACAGAACGAATGGGTTCCGGTTACGTCACTGCCGGAACAGATCGTTGTCAATGTGGGAGATATGCTACAGCGGCTCACCAATAACAAGCTGAAATCCACTACGCACCGGGTGGTGAATCCTCCCCGGAAAATGTGGGGGACAAGCCGGTATTCCATTCCTTTCTTCCTCCATCCAAAAAGCTCGATGAGCCTGGCCTGTTTGCCGGCCACCATTGATGCAGGTCACCCTAAACAATATTCCGATACAACGGCAGGAGAGTACCTGGACGAACGTCTCAGGGAGATAGGTTTGAAAAAGTAATTATGAGGCCTTCGACATAGGCCCGCCTACAAGACAAGCCGCCACCTGCCGCCCCTTGAACAGCTAATAGACAAAGAGCTCAAACAGCAGCACTGCAAATAAAACGCCCGCGAGGAAGCAGAGAGCCAGCTTTACAAGAGCAAGGGATCTTTCCTCGCTGTCCAGGCTTTTGAACTTGATGATCATGGTTTTAAGGGTCAATTAGGCTTTATTATGAGCTATCCCCTACGAAGTTAAGCGTTTTTGTGAATTCATTTTAATCAAATTTTAATCTCTTTTGGTTTTTAAGGGTTTCTTCCCGCCTACCGCTCATTGGACGCTTTTTACCATTCCTACAATTCCCATTTTTTTATTTTTTTGGCCCAACTCCCTAAAACCCTTACCCAGTCTGGCTTTCAGTCAATCCCCATTAGTGGTTTATAAAAATTACCTACCTTAAACCAGTACTTTGTGTTGCATAGTACTAAAAATGTCCCTATCTTTGATTTGACAGAAGAGATTATATCACCGTCAACCCAAAAAACAGTAGCGTATGAATATTGAGAACACCCAGAGCCAGATGCGGAAAGGTATCCTGGAGTTTTGCATTCTCTCCATCATTCGGCGCGGCGAGGCCTACCCTTCAGATATTGTGGAAGAAATGAAGGCCGCCAACCTGAACATACTGGAAGGCACCCTTTATCCTTTACTCACCCGGCTAAAGAACGCGGACATGCTCACCTACCGGTGGGTAGAAAGCAACTCCGGCCCTCCACGAAAATATTTCTCCCTGACACCAAAGGGAGAGGCTTTCTATGGCGAGCTGGAAGCTACCTGGAACGAACTGGCCAATGCCGTCCACACACTTGCCAACAAAACCTGAAACCCCTCCATCTTTTCAATTTCAACCTTCAAATACAACTTCAAATGAAAAAGATCATCAACATAAACTTTCATAGCCGGGTGGTACCAATTGAAGAGTCCGCCTATGAAATACTGCAGCAGTACATCGAAAGTCTGCGCAGGCATTTCGCTAATGAAGAAGGTCGGGATGAGATTATCAGCGATATTGAAAATCGATTTGCAGAGCTTTTCTCTGAAACCCTTAAGAAAGGCGCCGCCTGCATCACCGATGCAGATGTGAACGCCATCATTACCAGCATGGGAAGACCCGAGGACTTCGGCGACGAAGAGCCCGCTGCAGCCAGTGCCGGTACGGGCGCCGGTCAGCAGGGCAGCTACTCCCAGCAGCAGACCTATGCTACCCACGAACCCCGCCGTCTCTATCGTGCCGACAACGACAAGATACTGGGTGGCGTCGCCAGCGGTCTGGCTAATTATCTTAATATCGATCCGGCCATCGTGCGCATCCTCTTTGTGCTCATGTGCTTTGGTGGAGGCGCAGGCGTTCTTCTGTACATCATCCTCTGGGTAGTACTGCCGACAAAGTCCTTACCACCCGCTGCGCGCAAACGCCTTTACCGCAATACGGACGATAAGGTCATCGGCGGTGTCGCCAGTGGCCTGGCAGCCTACTTCCATATCGAAGTATGGATTCCCCGGCTCATATTCGCAGCACCCCTGATCCTCAGCCTGCTGGCTTCCATCTTCCGTCATGCCTGGTTTGATTTTGATGGGCCGGTATTCGTTACAGGCGGCTTTGGCGGTACGCTGTTTATTACCTATATCGTCTTATGGATCGTGATGCCAGAGGCTGTCACCGCCTCTGAAAAGCTGGAGATGCGCGGTGAAAAAGTAGATCTCGAATCCATTAAGAACACCATAAAAAGTGATCTCGGAAATTTTAGCCGGCGGGCGAAAGACATGGGCACGGAAATGAAATCCACCTTTCAAAACACTGGTGAGCAGGTAAAACAAAGCACACAGAACTTCGCTTCGGAAGCGTATCCTGCTGCCCGCAAGGCCGGCACTGGCATCGGACATGCCATTGGCGTATTGTTCAAGGCATTCTTCCTTTTCATCGCCGGATGTATCGCTTTCGGCCTGATCATGGCTTTATTTGGTCTGGCCTTCCGTGGACATAATATTATTACTATCAAGAATTTTATCCTCTCCGGGTTCTGGCAGAACTTCCTGGCCTGGGCAAGCTTTATCCTATTCCTTATAATTCCCATCCTGGCCCTGCTGACCTGGCTCATCCGCCGCATCACAGGCGTCCGGTCTCGTCAACACTATCTTGCTTATGTCTTTGTCACGCTGTGGGTCATCGGTCTTTTCTGTACGCTCGGCCTGGCAGCTATGATCGTAAATAATTTCCGGTCCCGCCAGCACGTGGAAGAAGAAATGACACTCGCCAGCCCCTCCCATGGCAGGCTCATCGTAAAAGCCATGGAAGGAAAACACGATTATTTCGACGGCGACTGGATGTTCGACTTCGACTGGGACAATGACCGCCCATTCTATAATTTCAATGACGACAGCTTTGCGTTGAACACTGTCCGGATCAACCTTGTAAAAAGCGAAGACTCCAGCTATCACGTCCGGCTGATAAAATTCAGCCTGGGACCCAACACGAACGCCGCCCGTCAATCGGCTGAGCAGATCAATTTTCAGGCACGCCAGTCCGATAGCATACTCGCCCTTCCGTATGGATTTACGATCGCCCGCGGTCAAAAGTTCCGTAACCAGAAGGTGCTGGTGACAGTAGCCGTCCCAGTAGGAAAACACATCACCCTCCATCACTCCGTGGATGAATACAGATGGTTTAGCATCGATGTACGCAAATCACATATCCGCTGGAATAGAAGGGACAGATGGGATAATGACGCAGAATATGGCTGGGATGACGACATCGATGTAGACAATAATTACAGGTGGGATACGGATGTGGATTATGTAATGACCAATGATGGACTCGTCAGCACAGCCAGGAGAAGTGTAGACTACGGCGATAAGGATAAGAAAAAAGAAGACAAACGTAAAAAGGACAACGAGGACCAGGATGAAGAGCCGGGCTACCGATACAAACATCCGGCCGCACCCGCACCACCCAAAGCCGGGGAAGACACCGTAAAAAATGTCCGGAAAACGGCCAGCCTGGGAAATATAGCCCGTTTTCCGGAAAGATCTGAAGTCTGTCCTTCGGACAACGAACCGTCAGCCCGTTTTATGAAGACGGCAGCTCTCCAGGTCGTTACAGACTCACATCTCTATTTGCTATCAGCACTATTTCAATAGTTGGTTGAAGTTGGAACACAAGCCTTCCGGCACGGGCCGGGGGCTTTTTGTTTTCAGGTCCGGCCTGTAGGTAAAAATAGTCCGTCCCTGAAAACGTCTAATAATGGGTCTGCGACCAGGTCGTCTGTGACGCCCTTTGTTTTCGGGTGTCCTGTCGTCAAAAGTAGTCCCCCCGAAAAAACAGCTATTTGATTGGCCTTCGGCCGGTACGCCCGTGGCGTCCCTCGTTTCAGGTCCGGCCGGTGCACGCACGACACCCCTTTGTTCTCCCCCCACGCCAGTTCGTCCGCATCTACGCAACTACAGACCAAATCCCGTACATTTGCCGCGCAAAAACACATGTATGAAGTCCACCCCTTTTACGTCTTTCCACACCGCATTGGGCGCCAAAATGGTCGAATTCGCCGGATATAACATGCCTATCAGCTACACAGGCATCAATGACGAACACCAGGCCGTCCGGAACAATGCCGGAGTCTTTGACGTAAGCCACATGGGCGAATTCATCATAAAAGGCGAACATGCCCTGGACCTGATCCAACGGGTGACGACCAATGACGCATCCAGGCTGACGGCAGGGCGGGCGCAGTATAGCGCCTTCACCAATGACAACGGCGGCATCGTGGACGATCTCATCGTCTATTGCCTGGAACCCAACAAGGTCTATATGCTGGTGGTCAACGCCTCCAACATCGAAAAGGATTGGAGCTGGATATCCAAACACAATACACAAAAGGCCGAGATGCACAACATCTCCGACAAGACCTGCCTGCTGGCCATCCAGGGGCCCAATGCGACAAAGATCATGCAGGCCCTCACAGACATCGATATTCTCAACCTGAAATATTACACGTTCGAAAAAGGATGCTTTGCAGGCGTCGACAATGTGCTGATCAGCGCTACCGGCTATACCGGAGCCGGCGGTATCGAGATCTATTTTGAAGACAAGGGTGATGCAGCAGCCACCATCTGGAACAAGATATTTGAAGTAGGCGGACCACAGGGGCTAAAACCCATTGGACTCGGCGCCCGTGATACGCTGCGTATGGAAATGGGGTATTGTCTTTATGGCAATGACATCGACGATACCACTACCCCCCTGGAGGCAGGCCTGGGCTGGATCACAAAGTTCACCAAGGATTTCACCGCCTGCCCTATCCTGGAAAAGCAAAAGGCAGAGGGCGTCCGCCGCAAGCTCATAGGTTTCGAAATGGTCGACAAGGGCATTCCCCGCCACGACTATGAGATAAAGGATTTCTCCGGCACACCGATAGGTAAGGTCACTTCCGGCACCCAGTCACCTACATTAGGCAAAGCCATCGGAATGGGCTATGTCAGCGCCTCATTCGCAAATCTCGATACCACCATCTATATCAAAGTTCGGGACAAGCTCCTGCTGGCCAAAGTGGTGAAATTCCCTTTTAGCTGACGTACCGCCCCCGAACTCCGCCAACGCTCTGGCCATGGCCAGACGGGAATTCTGCCCTGGGCGTTTTTTTTCAGGCAAAATTCCTAGCTTGGAATGATTTTTTCTTGTATTATGCACCGGTTCGCTCCGCGCCGGCAAAATCCATGTTATCCAATGCCAACTATCCATCTAACGACCTTTGTCGCCGCCCCCGCAGAAAGGGTTTTTGACCTTTCCCGGAGCATCGATCTGCACCGGAAATCCATGGCGCATACAGGCGAGGAAGCCATTGCCGGCACCGTCTCTGGTCTCCTTGGCCTCGACGAAACAGTTACCTGGAAAGCAAAGCATTTATTTAAGACCAGGATCCTGCGCAGCCGCATCACCGCCATGAACCGCCCTCTTTCCTTTACGGATGAGATGGTCGAAGGCGATTTTAAAAGCCTGAGACACGAACACTATTTCAAAAGCATCGGCAATGGCACGCTCCTTATCGACCTCTTTCATTTTGAAAGCCCCTATGGTGGATTGGGCAGACTGGCCAACCGCCTGTTCCTCACAGACTATCTAAAAAAATTATTGGAATCCCGCAATCTTATCATCCGGGAATATGCCGAGTCGGAAAAATGGAAGTTTATTTTGAATAAATAATCTAATGTCTGTCCTTCGGACAACGAACCCGTGGTTCGTTTTTGACAGCGATAGCTTACATTTGCGGTTATTCTTCTATGACAAATTCGAAACCCACTTTATATACGGCCCTATCCCCAGCATTACTGCACCTTTATGATGTAAATCACGCGATCGTGGTGATCATCGATGTTCTCCGGGCGACCTCCACTATCGCAACAGCCCTCCACAACGGCGCTAAATGTGTCATCCCTGTGGACAGCGTCGCCAAATGTATAGAGCTCGGCCGTCAGATCGATGGTATCACCGCGGGCGAGCGGGATGGACAGATCGCAGAAGGGCTCCAGCACGGCAATTCCCCTTTCGAATACCCCGCGGAGTTTATTGGCGGCAGGACGCTGGTCCTCACCACGACCAATGGCACCAAGCTGCTGCATATGGCCCTCGACAGAGGCGCAGGGCAGATCATCACAGGCTCTTTCCCCAATCTTGGGTCCGTATGCGACTATCTGCTGTCCCAAAATCTCCCCGTTCTTTTGGCCTGCGCCGCCTGGAAAGACAAGATCAACATCGAAGACATGCTATTTGCCGGAGCCGTCATCAATAAGGTCAAACAAAACTTCCATATCAACTGCGACTCCTCTCAGATAGCCGAGACGGTTTACATGGAGGCCAAAAAGGACCTCTATGAGTTCATGAAAGCCAAGAACGCCTCTCATTATCAACGACTTTCCGGTTATGGGCTGGAAAAAGACATCCGCTATTGCCTGACCCCTGATGTAGCACCCGTCCTTCCTCTCTACGAGAACGGCAAGCTCATAACGCTGTAAAGCGATGAGCGCCGACGTTCTCCGCCGACCTTCGGTCGGCCATCATTAGCCCCGCCAGACGCCCCCGGCGTCGGTACATAAAAAGCAGCGGCCCGCCCATCAGCGACATTCAAAGGTATCCCCGGACAGCGCCCCGCCCACCAGCCGCCTGAAAAGGATCGCTCCAAAGCCCCGCACACCAGCCACCCACAAAGTATTACCGACACGCCCCATCCATCAGCGCCCGCAAAAGCATTCGCTCCCGATTTCGTAAACAGCGGCGCCTAATATCACCTACATTTGCAGGCTGAATCAGTCGGGTGGAAAAGTCAAAGAATACGCTACATATTGCGCTGGTAGGCAATCCCAATTCAGGAAAAAGCTCCTTGTTCAATGCCCTCACCGGCTTGAACCAGAAAGTTGGTAATTTTCCGGGTGTCACCGTTGATAAAAAGACGGGCACGACGCAGCTCACACCCGGACATAACGTCCGGATCATCGACCTCCCCGGTACCTATAGCCTTTATCCCAAACGGGCCGATGAATGGGTCACCTATAAAGTACTTTTAGGCCAGGACCCTTCCATCCATGCCGACATGGTCATCCTGCTGGTGGACGCCTCCAATCTGAAACGAAACCTGCTTTTCTGCTCCCAGATCATCGATCTCAAAATTCCCGTGGTCGTTGCTCTCACAATGATGGACCTGGCCGCCTCAAAAGGCATCGACATCGATGTGGAAGGACTGGAAAGGGAGCTGGGTATCCCCGTAGTCGCCGTCAATCCCCGGAAGAACAAGGGCATTCCCCAGCTGAAAAAGATCATCGAGCTGCGTGCCCGCCAGCTCCGGCAGCCCCCTCCCCGGGATTTTATCGCTAAAAATGCCCAGGCCACCGGAGCCATCCGGGAGGTAAAAGAACTTTTCCCGGGCCAGGAGATCAGCGACTATACTGCTATCCATTACCTGATCAACCACGAAAACTTCAATTTCGACGCGCACGTTCAACAAAAGATCGAGCACATCGAAGAGGTTCATGCCTTCAATCACACCCGGATACAGGCCGATGAGATCCTGCAGCGTTACAGCCGCATCAAGCAGATCATGCAGCACACCGTATCCGAACCCGACCCGCTGCAAAAGACCCTGTTCACGGAAAAATTGGACAAGCTATTCCTGGACCGCACCTGGGGTTATGTGATCTTGCTGGGAGTCCTCTTCCTGCTCTTTCAGAGCGTATTCTTGATCGCACAATATCCCATGGACGCCATCGACTGGTCCTTTTCTCAGCTGGGCGCCTGGCTGGGTCACGTATTGCCCGACGCCTGGTGGAGCAACCTCCTGGTCAACGGAGTGCTGGCAGGCCTTAGCGGCATCCTCGTATTCGTACCCCAGATCATGATCCTGTTCGGATTGATCACCATCCTGGAAGACACCGGCTATATGGCCCGTATCAGCTTCCTTACCGACAAGCTCATGCGAAAAGTAGGTCTCAACGGCAAAAGCGTCATGCCCATGATCAGTGGCTTCGCCTGTGCCGTACCGGCCATCATGAGCACCCGGAACATCGAGAACAAAAAGGAACGCCTGCTCACCATTCTCATCACCCCGCTCATGAGCTGCAGCGCCCGTCTGCCCGTATATACCATGCTGATCGCTGTAGCCGTCCCCCATAAGAAAGTGCTGGGCATCTTTGGGCTCCAGGGCCTGGTAATGATGGGGCTTTATATGATGGGACTTGTCATGGCCATGATCGTCTCCTATGTAGCCAAGTGGTTCATCAGGATGAAGGAAAAAAGCTTTTTTATTTTGGAGCTGCCCATCTACCGGGCGCCACGCTGGAACAATGTAGTAGTCACGATGGTCAATAAGGCAAAGATCTTTGTGGTGGACGCCGGTAAGGTGATCATTGTCATCAGCCTCATTCTGTGGGCCCTCAGCACTTTTGGACCTCCGGGGCGGATCAGCCGGATAAAAGAAGAGTATGCTTCGCAGATGGCAAAGGCCCCCGACAAGGTCGACGAGCTCCAAAAAAACAAACAGGCGGAGCTCCTGGAAAACTCCTATGCGGGCATCCTGGGCAGGGCCATCCAGCCCGTCATTCACCCCCTGGGGTATGACTGGAAAATAGGCATCGCCCTTATCACGTCCTTTGCCGCCAGGGAGGTCTTCGTGGGCACCATGGCAACGCTTTACAGCGTGGAAGGGGGAAAGGACGCCGACGCGCAAACCCTGCAGCAACGCCTGCGCTCCGCACGCCGCGATGACGGGACACCCGTATATACCCTTGCGACTGGCCTGTCCCTGATGGTATTTTACGTCTTGGCCATGCAATGCATGAGCACCCTCGCCGTCGTCCGGCGGGAGACCCGCAGCTGGAAATGGCCGGCTATCCAGCTGATCTACATGACCAGTCTCGCCTATGTCGTCAGTCTCCTTGTTTACCAGCTTTTTAAATGATCTCCCTAAAAGGCTCAAGCCGGCAGCCTGTCCTACCAAACCCCCAGTTTCTCCAATTCCTTCCGAAATTGCGCCGGACTTTTAAAATGGATCCCATAAAAACCCAGCTCCCGCGCAGGGATCACATTACGCAGATTATCGTCCACATAGATCGCATGCGTAGGATCAATGTTAAATCGCCGCATCAGCAATTGATAGATCTCCGGCGATGGCTTCCTGACCCTTTCCTCTCCCGAAACCAGTCTCCCGTCAAACCAATGGAGGAACTCATACAGCTCCAGCGCTATGGGGAATGTCTCTGCGCTCCAATTGGTAAGGGCATACAATCGTACCCCCGAATGTTCCTTCAAATGCCGGAATATCTCCACCGTCTCATGGATAGGTCCGCCCAGCATCTCTTTCCATCTGTCATAATAGGCCCGTATGGCCTTTTCATGCTCGGGAAATTGGCTCACCAGCCACTCCGTTCCCTCCTTCAGACTTCTTCCAGCATCCTGCTCCTCATTCCAGTCCGGGGTCGTGATATTGGAAAGGAACCATCGCCGCTCCTCTTCATTGGGGAAAATGTCCTTATACAGATAGTCCGGATTCCAGTCTACCAAAACGCCCCCCAGGTCAAAGACCACTGTGTCTATTACAGCCATAATATAAATTTAGATATTACTCTTCCCATACATAATACAGCACGCCATTTTTATCATCCGTAAAAAAGAAAGACTGCTGGTCATTCATATGCCGGTGGCTCCCATCCGGATCCAACTCCTGTATCGTCGCCCGTACATCTTCTTTTTCGATGCAGACATTACAGCTGCTGCCCACGCTGACATATAATTTTCCCCTATGAAAAGCGACGCTACCGGTAAGATGCCATCCACCGGATTTATAATCCAGTCCATAGTCCGGCCATGTCGCTATCTGCTCCGGCCCACCCGTCGCCGCCCGGGCGGTCGTATCTTTCAAAGACTTCTTTTCACCGGCGCCTCCGCAGGACGTCAGCAGCATACTAATGGCTCCAATAAAAATGGCACGTCTCATATTCATATTTTTCTCAGCCTTTCTACTGCCCGCTGTAGTGTCTCCTCCTTCTTGGCAAAACAGAAACGCACCACTTTATCATCCTTGCCCGATGTATAAAACGCTGAAACGGGAATAACGGCCACCCCATACTCTTTGGTGATGCGAATAGCGAAATCCTTATCCGGCTCATCACTGATCCTGTCATATTTATACAGCTGAAAATAGCTTCCAAAAGAGGGAAGGGGAGTGAATCGGGTAGCTCGCATCAAGTCCTGGAAATAATCTCTTCTCCCCTGTAAAAAAGACGACAGCCCTAAATACGAGCTACGGTCTGTCAGGTATTCCGCCAGAGCCACCTGCGACGGCGTATGACAGCTGAAGCAGTTGAATTGATGGACCTTCCGGAATTCCGCCATCAGCTCGGGGGACGACACGCTATAGCCCAGCTTCCACCCGGTGCAGTGATATATTTTCCCAAAGGAGAAACTGACAAAGCTGCGAGCCAGCAGATCAGGGTATCGTAAAATAGACTGATGCGGCACGCCGTCAAAGATCAGATGCTCATATACCTCATCCGAGTGGATGAATATCCGGTCATTATTTTGCAACAGCGCCCGCAAGGCGGCAATATCATTCTCCCTAAGCACTGACCCCGTCGGGTTATGCGGTGAGTTGAACAGGATCATGCGCGTCTTAGGGGTCACTCGCCGCCGCACCTCCTCCCAGTCTATCCCGTAGTCCGGAAAGAGCAGCGGTATCCGCACTGGTATGGCTCCATTGACCTCGATATTAGGTATATAGCTGTCGTAGGCGGGCTCGAATACGATGACCTCATCCCCTGGTTGCAAAATGGTCGTCAGCGCCGTATAGATCGCATAGGTCCCTCCCGGAGTAATGGTGATCTGGGTAGCCGGATCGATGGAGGTTCCGTACAGATACTCGATCTTTCCTGCCAGCACCTCCCGCAGCGACTGTAGTCCATGCATATGCGCATATTGATTATAGCCCTTGCGCATAGCCTTGTCCACCAATCCTATCAGCTCCTCGCTCATGGGGTAGTCCGGGAATCCCTGTCCCAGGTTCACTGCGCCCAGCTCCGATGCCAGCGAGCTCATGACGGTAAAGATGGTTGTTCCTACCTGGGGCAGCTTGCTGGTGATGGAAGGAATGTTCATGATCATCGTTCTATTTAAATTCTATGCTCTCTTCCCTGACCAGGGACTCTCCGTGCATGCGGAGATAGACCTGTGCTACAGTGATCACATCTTTTTGACAGTAGGTAACTATCCGAGGGAGGTCTTTCAATGTCCAATATACCATTCCTACCTTACTGCCATCTATGTCGTCCTTGGGGGTGGGGATACCGAGCGTGTGGGCCAGCAGGTTAAGGGAAACAAAGCTTCGGTATTCGCCAAACTTCCAAAGCTCCATGGTATCGATATGAGTGATCTCCCAGGGCTTCTTACCCGAGACATTCAGGACAGCAGGTATGGTGATGCCCTGTATGATCATCCGGCGGCAGAGATAGGGGAAGTCGAAGTCTTTCCCATTGTGAGCGCAAAGGAACTTTTGATGATCGGGCGCCCATTTTCGTAGCAGCTCGGCAAAATCTGCGAGCAATACCCGTTCATCATCTCCCGAAAAGGACTTCAGCACCAGCTTGCGGTCTGTTGGCGGACCCGATATGATCCCACAGCTGATGCAGATGATCTTTCCAAACTCCGCGTAAATGGCGCTGCGATCATAGATACTCTCGGCGGTAAGCTCCGGCTTGTCCCGCAACAGGGATTCCGCCTTATGCCGCCACAGGTCTTTCCATTCGTCCGGCACACTATCAAAAGAGTTATGCTGTGACACCGTTTCGATATCCAGAAAGAGAATATTATGGAGAGGATGTGGAGACATCAGGCGAATATACAACTAAAGTATACTCATCGGCCGATCATTTGAAGAGGCTCTGGCTACACCGATACCGCGAACTGCGATCCCCGCAGCACCCCGCCTCCTTCAGAGATACTGATCCCCTTTGCTGCGTTTCAGCTCCGCCACATATTCCTTGATATCCTGCTCCTTGTCTCGTTTACAGATCAACAGCACGTCCTTGGTATCCACGACGATAAAATCATCCAGTCCCTGCAGGACCAGGAGCTTGTCGTTGGGGGCTTTTACCACACACTTGGTGGCGTCTATGACCACTACATTGTCTCCGGCAACCGCATTGGCCAGATAGTCTTTTTCAAGGTTCTCGTAGGCGCTGTTCCAGGTACCCAGGTCACTCCATCCGAAAGAGGAAGGGATGACATAGACATTGTCCGCCTTTTCCATGATGCCAAAGTCGATGGAGATATTGGTGCACAGAGGATAGATATGCTCCAGCGCCGCCTTTTCGGAGGGGGTATTGAACTTGTCTCTTTCGGCAGAGAAAACGTCGAACATCTCGGGCAGATATTTTTCAAACGCCTGGATGATATTTTTCACCTGCCAGACAAAAATGCCCGCATTCCACAGGAAATCGCCGCTGGCCAGAAAAGTTTTGGCAAGCTCCAGATTCGGCTTTTCGGTGAAGGTCTTCACTTTGTATACGTTGTCCGACACCGAATGCTGTTCGTGCTGGATATAACCATACCCCGTGTTCGGATAGGTGGGTTTGATCCCCAGCGTAATAAAGGCGCTATGCTTACCCACAAAGCTCAGCGCTTCCAGACAGACCTTTGTGAATCCCTTCGTATCCAGAATAAGATGGTCAGCGGGCGCGACGATAAGGGATGCCTTGGGGTCTTTCTGTTGTAACTTGAAAGAAATGTAAGCGATGCAGGGGGCCGTGTTCTTCCTGGAAGGTTCTCCCAAAATATTTTCCTGGGGCATTTGAGGCAGCTGCTTGTGGACAATGTCACGGTATTCATTGGACGTCACCACATAAATATTTTCCTTGGGAATAAAAGAGGCAAAACGGTCGAAAGTCCACTGGATGAGGGTCTTTCCCGTGTTCAAAATGTCCAGGAATTGCTTGGGGTAATTCTGACGGCTCATTGGCCAGAATCGGCTACCGATGCCCCCGGCCATGATTACCACATAATTATGTTTGTTCATACAATCTTTGCCGTATTATACAGTTGCCGCCTGTTTCCCCTTAGGAGTCCGGGGTAGTTGTTTTAAATGATCCCTTCCCGGATAAGGTCGTGTAAATGAATAAAGCCCATATAACCAGTCGCTCCGGTGACGACCAGCTGTGTTATATCATGAGTACGCATTAGGTCCAGCGCTTCGATAGCCAGGGCATCCGCCTCCACCGTCTTAGGGCCGGCGGTCATAATATCCCTGGCAGTCATTCCTTCTGTGCTGATATTTTTCTCCAGCATACGGCGAAGATCACCATCGGTGACGATACCCAGCAGACTTCCTTTTCCATCGGTGACAGCCGTAGCTCCCAGGCGCTTGGAAGTGATCTCCATAATTACTTCCCGCAGCGAGGCGGAGATTGGCACTTGAGGCCGTTCGTTATGGATATACAAATCCTGGACCCTCAGGTATAATTTTTTACCCAGGGTTCCGCCGGGATGGAATTTGGCAAAATCTTCGCTGTCAAAACCCCTCATCTCCATGAGAGTGATGGCGAGGGCATCTCCCATGACCATCTGTACCGTCGTGCTGCTGGTAGGCGCCAGGTTATTCAGGCAGGCCTCCTGCGATACAGTGGTGTTCAGTACTATGTCGGATTGCCTGGCCAGGACGGACTGGGTATTACCCACCATCCCGATCAGCGTGTTGCCGAAATTGCGGATAAAGGAAAGGAGCATTTTGACCTCCGGGCTTTCGCCGCTCTTGCTGATGATCATGACGATGTCTTCCGACTGTACCATGCCCAGATCCCCATGGATGGCATCCGCCGCATGCAGGAAAATGGCGGGCGTACCCGTGGAGTTCAGAGTGGCGACGATCTTCTGGGCAACGATGGCGCTCTTGCCGATTCCGCTGATCACCACCCGGCCCTTACAGGCAAAGATCAGCTGCACGGCCTTTTCGAACTGGCTGTCCAAAAGCCCTTCCAATGCGGCTACCGATGCTGCTTCCATCCGAATGGTATTCCTGCCTGT
>Ga0068852_100000896_pt1 | contig 19700 bp, 18 predicted proteins | sample KBSCornC22_FD_66594 | JGI IMG/M metagenome (GOLD analysis project Ga0068852, IMG submission 66594) | Corn rhizosphere microbial communities from Kellogg Biological Station, Michigan, USA - KBS Corn C2-2 | ecosystem: Host-associated > Plants > Roots > Rhizosphere > Soil ... | reverse complement strand
CCGAACTGGTCGTGCAGCATCCAGCTCCACATCTTGGCCGACACCACCGTCGGGATGGCCCAGGGCACGAGCATCGCGGCGCGCAAGAGCGTGCGGATGCGCGAAGGCTGGTTGAGCAGCAGCGCCACGCCCAGCCCCAGCAGCGTCTCCAGCGTCACCGACAGCAGCGCGAAGACCACCGTGTTGCGCACCGAGTGCCACCAGTCGCCCGACCACAGCAGCCCGTCGGGCCCGATGTAGTTGTCCAGGCCGACGAAGTGGCGCGAGTCGAGCTGCGCCAGTTCCGCGTCGAAGAGGCTGAACCAGATGGTGCGGCCCAGCGGCCAACCCGCCACCATCAGCAGCACGACGAGCATCGGCGCCGTCACCCACCAGGCACGGCGCACGCGCTGCCGCGCGAGGCCGCCGCGGCGCGTGCTGGGCTTCACGACGGGGCCTTGGCTGGTGGGAGCGGTGCCGCGGCCTGCGCTCAGTTCCACTTGCCACCGTGCGACAGGCGCTTCAGCGATTCCTCGAGCCGGCCGAGCGCTTCATCGGGCTTGGCCTTGTTCGACAGCACCTCGTGCGCCGCGTTCCAGAACTGGTTGCTCACCTGGTTGTAGCGGGACCCGGTGACCGTGGTCGGCCGGCTCACGGCGCTCGTGAAGGTGCCGTAGAGCTCGCCCATGAAGGGGTTGGCCTTGAGAATCTCCGCGTCCTTGTACAGCGCACCCAGCGTGGGGTTGAAGGAGCCGCGCAAGGCACGGTCCTTCTGCGAGGCGGCGCTGGTCATGTACATCACGAGGTCGGCTGCCTCGGCCGCATGCTTGGAATACTTGGACACCGCGAGCGATTCGCCGCCCAGCGTCGCCGCATTGCGCCCGCTCGCGCCGCCCTTGGGCAGCACGGCCACGCCCACCTTGCCCTTGATGACGCTGTCGTCGTTCTGCGCCAGCGACCACGCATACGGCCAGTTGCGCATGAAGACCGCATTGCCCGCCTGGAACACGCCGCGCGCTTCTTCCTCGGCGTAGTTGAGAACCGCGGTGGGCGAGATGCTGCCCACCCACGACGCCGCCGTCTGCAGCGCCTTGGCGGTGTTGGGGTTCTTCACGCTCACCTTGCCATCGGGCTCGACGATGGAGCCTCCGCCATAGCTCGCGACCCATTCGAGCGCGTCGCAGGTCAGGCCTTCGTAGGCGCGGCCCTGCCACACGTAGCCCCACATCTTGTCGTTGCCCGCGGCGCGCTCGCCGTCCTGGATCTTCTTGGCCGCGGCGCCCAGGTCTTCCCAGGTGTCGGGCACCTTCTGGCCGTACTTCTGCAGCAGATCCTTGCGGTAGAAGAGCAGGCCCGCGTTCGCGAACCACGGCATGGCGACGAGCCGGCCGTTGTTGGTGTTGTTGTTGATGAAGCTCTGGAAGTGATCTTTCTCCACGCCCTTGGTGTAGGGCTTGAGGTCGAGCAGGTGGTTGCCGAGCAGGCCCGGCCACACCACGTCCACCTGGAACACGTCGATCTTGTCGGAGCCCGCGCTCAGCACCTGCTGGTACAGCGCCAGGCGCTCGCTCGCATCGTTGGGCGGGGTGACGATCTGCACCTCGTTGCCCGTCTTCTTGGCCCAGGCATCGGCGGCACCTTTGCAGAATTCCAGCTCCTGGCCCACGCCGGAGCACGAAAGCTTGATCGATGCCGCTTGCGCCGCACCCATGGCGCTGAACGCAACTGCCCACAGGGCGCCCTGAACGATGGTCTTCTTCATGCGATTCATTCGGTTGTCTCCGTCGATTTTTTCGGTGACAGCGATCTGAACGCCGGCGAGTGAACGCCGTATTTCGTTTGTTAACGGGAAGGGTCAATCGCCGTCATCGAGTTGCAGCGGGTGTTTCAAGGCTTTCGTTCACGTCACTGATGAGCCGGGCCAGCCAGTCGGCCAACTGCTGAGGTTCGAAGGGCTTGTGCACGAAGGCGAAGTTCGCGTCCCATTGCTCAGCGTTGGGCAACAGCTCGGGCGACAGGCCGGACATCAAGCCCACCGGCAACTCCGGCCAGCGGTCGCGCGCGCGGTGCGCGAAGCGCAGGCCATCCATGCCCGAGCCGAGGCAGATGTCGGACAGCAGCACATCCACCGACGCGCCACGCTCGAGCAGCGTCAGGGCCTGCTCGGCCGACGGCACGGCGGTGACGCGCAGGCCCTCGCGCACGAGCATGTCGGTGAGCGTGGCGCGGAAGGCATCGTTGTCGTCGACGAGCAGCACATGCACGCCTTGCAGGGGCGCAGCCGGCGCGGCGGCGCGGCGAGCATCGGTCGACGGTGGAATGAATGGTTGAGCCGGAAAGCGCAGCGTCACGGTCGTGCCCTGGCCTTGGCGACTCTTCAATTGCACCTCGCCGCCAGACTGCTTGACGAAGCCGTACACGATGGACAGGCCCAGCCCGCTGCCCTCGCCCGCCTTCCTGGTCGTGAAGAAAGGGTCGAAGACCTGGCGCTGCTGGTGCTCCGGAATGCCGCGTCCGGTGTCGCTCACTTCGATCTCGACCGCGTCGTCCAGGGCCCGCGTGCGCACGCGCAGCTCGCCGCCGTCGGGCATCGCGGCGGCACTGTTGAGCACGAGGTTGAGCAAGGCGTTCTCGAGCTGGCCGCGGTCCGCATGCACATGCAGCGGCTCGGCCTGCAGCTCGAAGCGCACCGCCACCTGCGGGCCGGCGCTGTATTCGATGAGGTCCTGCATCTCCTCGACCATCTCGTCCACCGGCACCTGCTCGGCCTGCAGGGGCTGGCGCCTGGCGAAGGCGAGCAGGCGGCGCGTGAGGGCGGCGGCGCTGGTGGCCGCGCGCTGCACGCGCTTCCATTGCGCATGCGTCTGCGGGTCGTCGGCCACGCGGGCTTCGAGCAGCGACAGGTTGCCGAGGATGGTGCCGAGGTAGTTGTTGAAGTCGTGCGCCACGCCGCCGGTGAGCTGGCCCAGCACATCCAGCTTCTGTGAGTGCTGCAGCTGCGCCTCGATGCTGCGGCGCGCGGTCATGTCGGTGATCAGCGTCACCATGCCGCCGTCGGGCATGGCGCGGCTGCGCAGGTCCAGCACCTGGCCGTCGGGCAGGCGCAGCTCGACGTGCTCGAACACCGTCACGCCGTCGATGTGCGCAGGGTCGAGAACCTGGGCCTCGGTGTGGCCGGGGCCCGTCCAGGTGGTGCCGCGCGGCAGCGACTGCAGCATCTCGGCGCGCGTGAGGCCGTCGCGCGGCACGATGCCCAGCGGCGCGAGCAGCTTGAGCAGCTGCGGGTTCCACAGGATCAATCGGTGCTCGTGGTCGAATACGGCCAGCGCGTCGGTCAGGCTCTCGTGCACCGCCTCCAGCAGCTCGCGCTGGCTCTTCAGCTCGGCCAGCAGCTTCTGCTTGGCCAGCAGGTTGTCGCGGAACACCTCGAAGCTGCGCGCGAGTTCGCCCAGCTCGTCGCGCCGGCTGGTGGCCGGCGTCGCCTGCGCGGTGTCGCCGTGCGCCAGGCGCGACATGACGTGCGTGATGTTCTCGATCTGCCCGACCAGCCGCCGCACGTAGCGCGTCGCGCCCAGGCCGATCACGATGCAGACGATGGCCAGCACTGCCATGCCGGTCTCGCCGGAGCGGATGGCGCGTTGCACGCTGTCGTTGCGCAGGGCCGCGGTGTTGCGCAGCTGCGCGACGTGCTGCGCCACCTCGTCGCTCAGCCGGTCGGCGTTGGAGCGGGTGAGCGCGACGAGATAGTTGGTACGCCCCTCATAGTCGAGCAGGTCGCGCCGCAGCGCGAGGATGTTGTCGGGCCCGGTGGCCAGCGCATCGAGGCTGCGCACGAACTCCGCGTCGTAGCTGGTGAAGGCCTTGCGCTGCCGCGCCGCCTTGAGCAGCGCCTCCACGTCGGCCTGCAGGCGGCCGAGCGTGGCGGCCTTGTCGGTGGTGGCGCCCAGCACGAGGCTGGACCAGATCTCCGCCACCGACGGATCGGCCGGCGTGCCGAGGCGCTCGGCCGCATGGATGCGCGTGCCGATGCCGCTCAGCACGATGATCTGCCGCTCCAGCCGCGCGTCGATGGACTGGCGCAGCTTGGTGAGCATGATGAGGTTGGACAGGTCGCGGTCCACGCCTTCCAGCCGCCGGCTCATGGCGGGCTGGAGTTCGCCGGAGGGCGGCATGCTGGTGGAGCGGCGCTTGATGTCGTCGAGCAGGCCGGCGACGACGGCGGCGTTGGTCTCCAGCGTTTCGGGCGTGCGCGAGTCGGCCAGGTGGGGCGCGATGGCGGCGAGCTGTGCGGTGCGCTCGGCCAGCTCCAAGGCGCGGGCGATGCCGGGCAGCACCTCCTGCTCGTAGCCGGCCAGCTCGCGCTGCATGCTGCGCATGCCCAGCCAGCCGACGATGGCCAGCGCCACGCCCGCGATCAAGAGGATGGCGAAGGCGGCGAGCAGGCGCGTGCGGACGCGGTCGACGCTGAAGCGGTGGAGGATGGTCATGCGCAGCGGCCGTCGCCCTCACCCCAGCCCTCTCCCAGGGGGAGAGGGAGCGAATACCGAAGTGCTCCTCCTCCCCTTCGGACAGAAGGCCCATACCGAATTGCTCCCTCTCCCCCTGGGAGAGGGCTGGGGTGAGGGCGTGGGCCGATGCACTTCACCGCCTCATCACCCCCGCGTCACCTGCGCCGCGAACACGTACCCCATCCCGCGCTCCGTGCAGATGTATTGCGGATGCTTCGGGTTCGGCTCGATCTTTCTTCGCAGACGCAGGATCAGCACGTCGATGGTCCGGTCGAACACCTCGGTCTCCAGGCTGCGCGTCTGCTCCAGCAGCTGGTCGCGCGTCCACACGCGTTGCGGCTGCCGCACGAAGGCCTCGAGCAGGCGGAACTCGGCCTGCGTGAGCGCGCAGGGTGAGCCATCCTCGTGCACCAGCTCGCGCTCCGCAAGGTCGAGAACCCAGGTGCCGAAGCGGATGTGGTCACGGCTCGCCGGCTTGGGCGGGCGCGGCGCGTTCGAGGGCGGCGCGCCGGTTTCCACCGCATAGCGCCGCAGCACCGCGCGCACCCGCGCCAGCAGCTCGCGCGGGCTGAAGGGCTTGACGAGGAAGTCGTCGGCCGCGAGCTCCAGCAGCAGCACGCGGTCGGTCTCGTCGCTCGCGCCGCTGATCATCACGATCGGAATCGCCGAGCGCTGCCTCAGCTCGCGCGCAAGCGTGAGGCCGTCCTCGCTCTTCAGCCGCAGGTCCAGCAGGATGAGCGAATAGGCGTTGCGAGCCAGCATGTCGTGCATCTGCACGCCGCTGCCCACGCCATCGGCGTCAAAGCCGGACTGGCGCAGCAAGTCCACGAGGGTCGCCACCATGTCGTGCTCATCGTCCACGACCAGGATGCGCGGTTTGCTTGTCTCCATCTCGGGCAGTTCTCCTGCACTCTGTGCTTGGTCGCACTCGACGAACGAATGCGTGCAGGCGAGTAGATACCAGACGCCCTCACCAGGAGAATTGCAAATGTTAAATGTCGTGTAGCCGGCGGGGGTTTGGTCCGGCACAGGCGGCTCGCGAAGCGGCGCGGTCGCGTGCGATCAATCCCATCTTCCATTGCGTCCGATCCGACGCAGCTTCTCGTCCAGCATCTTCACCCCCGATGCCGAATCGATACTCCCCTGCAGCACCTGGCGCGTCGTCGTCCACACCGCCTCGCTCACCTCGGTGTATCGGCCCGCGGTCACCGTCGCAGGCCGGCCGATCGCGAACGCGAGCACGCCGAACAGCTCGCCCATGAAGGGGTTGGCCTTGAGGATGTCCCGGTCCGCATACAAGGGCCACAGCGTCGGGTTGAACGAGCCCTTGATCGCGCGCTCCTTCTGCACCTGCGCACTGGTGAGGTACATGACGAGATCGGCCGCGAGCGCCGGGTTCTTCGAGTAGCGCGACACCGCCAGCTGCTGGCCGCCCAGCGTCGCTGCAAAGCGCCCGCCCTCCTCGCTCGACTTGGGCAGCACCGTCATGCCGACCTTGCCTCGAATGAGGCTGTCGGCCGCCTGCGCGAGCGACCACGCATAGGGCCAGTTGCGCATGAACACCGCGTTGCCCGACTGGAAGACGGCACGCGACTCCTCCTCGCCGAAGTCCAGCACCTGGGGCGGCGAGATGCTGCCGATGAAGGACGCGGCCATCGCCAGCGCCCGCGCGGCGCGCTCGTTGCGCACGGTGCTCGTGCCGCCCTGGTCGACGAAGCTGCCGCCGCCGTGGCTCACCACCCACTCCAATGCGTTGCAGGTCAGGCCTTCGTAGCCGCGGCCTTGCCACACATAGCCCCACATCGCCTTGTTGCCGGCGGCACGCTCGATCTCCTGCACCTTGCGCGCCGCCGCCTGCAGCTCGGCCCAGGTCTTGGGCGGGCGCAAGTCGTGCTTGGCGAGCAGGTCGCGCCGGTAGAAGAGCAGCCCGGCGTCCATGAACCAGGGCATGGCCACCAGCCGGCCGTTGACGGTGTTGTTGGCCACCACGCCGCCGAAGTGGTCCGCCTCGATGCCCTTCGCATGCGGCTTGAGGTCGAGCAGGTGCTTCTCCAGCAGGCCCGGCCACACCACGTCGATCTGCAGCACGTCGATCGCGTCCGACTGCTCGCTGAACACCTTCTGGTACAGCGCCAGGCGCGCCGTCGCATTGGCCGGCGTGGGCACCACCTGCACCGTGTGGCCGGTCTGCGTGGCCCATGCCTCGGCCTCTTCCTTGCACAGCGCCAGCTCCTGGCCCACGGCCGCGCAGGACAGCCTCAAGGTGGCCGACGACGCCGGAGATGCCCACGCGATGAGGACGGCGAGGAGGGTGCTGATGATGATGACTGTCTTCCACGATCGCATGTCTCGCTCCTTGTTGCTCGGAAGCTCGAAGAGACCAGACGAATGCGAATGGACGGTTTCAAGTGTTGCTGCGATCTCTCCCGTGCATGTCACGCACATGTCATGCGTGCGGAAATCCGCAGCGGGCTAAGATGCCAGCCCATGCAGCGTCGCACCCCACGAGCCCGCACCCCGCGCCATGTCGCGTGGCTGCTGTGGCTTGCGCTGCTGCTGCCTTTCGCCCAGGCAGCCGCCAACTGGCACGGCTTGTCGCACGTGCAGCTGGATGCGAGCGCCACCGACCCCGACGGCAAGCAGGCGCTGCACGCGGCGCATTGCGACCTGTGCCTCGTGGCGGCCGCCGTCACCGGTGGCGCCCCGGCGAGCGATTGGCCTGCGCCTGTGTTGCGAGCCGCCGTGCACGAAGCACCGATGCGCGCACTGCACGGCCTCATCAGCACCGCGCCCACGCTCGCCTACCTCAGCCGCGCCCCGCCTTTCGTCCTGCGTTGACCTTGCGTGCGCGCCGGCCCGTCGCAACGGGCCCGCGCGGTTCCGTCGTCATTGCCATGGACCAGACACCGTGCACAAACTCCTGTCGGCGAGCCTCGCGCTCGCCTTGGCCGCGCCCATCGGCGCCATGGCCGAGACACCGCCCGCGACCGCCTCGGACATCGCGGCCCTGAAAGAAGAGATCGCCGCAATGCGCGCCAGCTACGAGGCGCGGCTGCGCCAGATGGAAGAGCGGCTGAAGGCGGCTGAGACTGCGTCGGCCGCGGCGGCGACGACGGCGACGGCGGCCAACGCGCAGCCCGCGCCTGCCTCACCGGGAGACGCAACGGCCGTTGCCGCCCAGCCTGCGCCACCCGCGGCAGCGCCCCAACCCGCGTTCACGCCCTCCGCTGTCAACCCCGCCGCTGCCACCGCAGCAGGCGGCGGCGCCAACGCCTTCAACCCCGCGCTGTCGCTCATCCTCTCGGGCACCTACGCCCACACCAGGCTCGACCCCGACAACTACCGCATCACCGGATTCAAGCTGCCTCCGGGTGCCGAGGTGGGCCCGGGCACGCAGGGTTTCAGCCTGGCCGAGACGGAGCTGGGCATCGCCGCCAACATCGACCCCTGGCTGCGCGGCGCAGCCAACATCTCGCTGCACCCGGACGACACGGTGTCGGTGGAAGAAGCCTTCATCCAGACGACGTCGCTGGGCAATGGCCTCACGATCAAGGCCGGCCGCTTCTTCTCCGGCGTGGGCTACCTGAATTCGCAGCACTCGCACACCTGGGATTTCGTCGACGCGCCGCTCGCCTACCAGGCCATGCTCGGCACGCAGTTCGGCGACGACGGCGTGCAATTCAGCTGGCTCGCGCCGACCGACCAGTACATCGAGCTCGGCCTGGAGCTCGGCCGCGGCCGCAGCTTCCCGGCCAGCGACAACAACCGCAACGGCGCGGGCATGACGGCCATCACCGCGCACACCGGCGGCGACATCGGCGACAGCCACAACTGGCGCGCCGGCCTCTCGATGCTGAACGCGAAGGCGAACGACCAGGTGTTCGAAACGGACAACGTCGCCGGCCCCGGCACCTTCAACGGCCGCACCACCGTGTGGGTGGCCGACGCGGTGTGGAAGTGGGCGCCCGGCGGCAATGCGACGCGCACCAACTTCAAGCTGCAAGGCGAGTACCTGCGCAGCCGCCGCGACGGGCTGTTGAACTACAGCGACGTGTCCGGCGCCGCCCTGCCCGCCTTCGGCTACCGCACCACGCAGTCCGGCTGGTACCTGCAAGGCATCTACCAGTTCATGCCGCGCTGGCGCGTGGGCCTGCGCACCGAGAACCTGAACCCCGGCCCCGCCGGGCTGGACACGCTCGGCGAGCCCTTCCCCGGACCCATCTACCACCCGCGCAAGCACAGCCTGATGCTCGACTTCAACCCGAGCGAGTTCTCTCGCGTGCGGCTGCAGCTCGCGCAAGACCGCGCGCGCCTGAACCAGTCGGACACGCAGCTCTTCCTGCAATACCAGATGAGCTTGGGCGCGCACGGCGCCCACAGCTACTGATGTCACCACGGATATCACCGAGGACCAGACCATGAAGTTCAAGTCTCTTCTTGCCATCGTTGCGATGCCTCTCACGATGGCCGTCGTCCCGGCCCACGCCGCGCTCAAGGTGCTGGCCTGCGAGCCCGAATGGGGCGCGCTCGCCACCGAGCTCGGCGGCAACCTCGTCGATGTGTCGGTGGCCACGAGCGCGATGCAGGACCCGCACCAGATCCAAGCCAAGCCCAGCCTCATCGCCCGCGCGCGCAATGCCGACCTGGTCGTGTGCACCGGCGCGGAGCTCGAGATCGGCTGGCTGCCGGTGCTCTTGCAGCAGTCGGGCAATGCGCGCGTGCAGGCGGGCCAGCCGGGCAACTTCGCGGCCGCCGATTTCGTGCGCAAGCTGGACGTGCCCACGCAGCTCGATCGGTCGCAAGGCGACGTGCATGCCGCGGGCAACCCGCACATCCAGACCGACCCACGCAACATCGCCGCGGTAGCCGCCGCACTCGGCGCTCGGCTTCAGCAGGTGGACCCGGCACATGCCGCCGACTATGCCAAGCGGCAGGCCGACTTCACTGCGCGATGGCAGCAGGCGATGGCGCGTTGGCAAACCCAGGCCGCGCCGCTCAAAGGCGCGGCCGTCGTGTCGCAGCACAAGGCCTTCGTCTACCTGTACGACTGGCTGGGCATGAAGGAAGTCGCGGTGCTCGAACCCAAGCCGGGCGTCGAGCCCACCGCGCCGCACCTGCAGTCCGTGCTCGCCACCTTGAAGGCGACGCCCGCACGCATGGTGATCTATTCGGCCTATCAAGACCCGCGGCCTTCCGAGTGGCTGAGCAAGAACGCCGGCATCCCGGCGGTGAAGATCGCCTTCACCGTCGGCGGCACCGAAGGCGCGAAGGATCTCTTCGGCCTCTTCGACGACACCGTCACCCGCCTGGTCACCGCAGGGGCCGGCCGATGAACTGGAGCGCGCTCGACTGGAGCATCCTCGGCCCCGCGCTGATCGCCGGGCTGCTGGTGCTCGCCACCCACGTGCCGCTGGGCACGCAGGTGCTGGACCGCGGCATCGTCTTCATCGACCTGGCCATCGCGCAGATCGCCGGGCTGGGCGTGATCGGCGCCGATGCGCTGGGCCTGCCCGATGGCGGCGTGGCGGTACAGGCCGCCGCCGTCGGCGCGGCGCTGCTGGGCGCGCTGCTGCTCACCTGGACGGAGCGGCGCGCGCCGCAGCAGCAGGAGGCGCTGATCGGCGTGATGTTCATCCTCGCCGCCTGCGCGGGCATCCTGCTGCTGTCAGGCAACCCGCATGGCGGCGAGCACCTGAAGGACCTGCTGGTCGGGCAGATCCTGTGGGTCAACGGCACGCACCTCGGGTGGCTGGCCGGCGTGTCGGCGCTCATCCTCGTCGCGATGCGCACCGGCCTCATCCAGCGGCTGGGGGGCTTCGGCTTCTACGCGGCCTTCGCGGTGGCGGTGACGGCATCGGTGCAGCTGGTGGGCGTGTACCTCGTGTTCTCCAGCCTGATCATTCCGGCGCTCGCGACGCGGCACCTCAGCGGCATGCGGCGCCATGCGTGGGCCTACCTGCTGGGTGCCGTCGGCTACGCGCTGGGTCTTGCGCTCTCGGCGCTGTTCGACCTGCCCTCGGGCGCGGTCATCGTGTGGACACTGGCCGCCTGCGGGCTGGCCGTGAGCGCGCTTGGCCGACACTCGGGGGCATGAAGGACGAGCATCCCCGATTCACTGTCACGCTTCCCGGCGGCCGGCCGTCGTTCGAGATGGCCGGCTCCAGCACCGTGTTGGCTGCCGCGCTGGCGGCGGGCATCCCGCTGGGCAGCTCCTGCCGCAACGGCACCTGCCGCGCCTGCATCGCGCGCCTGGATGAAGGCCGCGTCACCTACGACATCGAATGGCCCGGCCTGAGCGCCGACGAAAAGGCCTCGGGCTACTTCCTTCCTTGCGTCGCGCGGCCGGTGAGCGACCTCGTCGTGCGCAGCTTCGGGGCGGATTGAACGATGTCGATGTCGCCGCTTCGAGCCAGCGTTCTCATCGTCGTCTCCGCCTGCAGCTTCGGCGCGATGGCGATCTTCGGCCGCTTCGCCTATGCCGCGGGCGTCGATGCCTTCGGCGTGCTGCTGCCGCGCTTCGTCATCGCCAGCCTCGTGCTGTGGGCGCTGCTGCGGCTCACCGGCCGGCGTGCGCCGCCGCGCGAGCGGCTGCCGGGGCTGCTGGCGATGGGCGGCGGCTACGTGGCGCAGTCGCTGTGCTACTTCTTCGCGCTGACCTACCTGCCGGCCGGCATGGTGGCGCTGCTGCTGTACCTCTTTCCGATCTTCGTGCTGCTGCTGTCGCGGCTGCTGGGGCACGAGACCCTGAGCGCACGCAAGATTGCAGCGCTGGTGCTGTGCTCGGTGGGCATCCTGCTCACGATCGGCATGGCGGACGCCAGCGCCGCGAAGCTCGATCCGCGCGGCATCGCGCTGGGCGTGGGGGCGGCGCTGATCTACTCGGTCTATATCGTGGCCGGCAGCCGCATCACCGCGGGCATCGACCCGCTGGCGTCGTCCACCGTCATCCTCACCGGTTCGGCCGCGGGGCTTGCGCTCATCGTGGCGGTGCGGTGGCTGATGGGCTTGAATGCCGCCTTTCCTTCGTCTGCGCAGGGCCTGTCCGCGGTGCTAGCCATCGCGCTCGTCTCCACCGTCGTCGCGGTGGGCTCCTTCGTCGCGGGGCTGCGCGTGCTCGGCTCGTCGAAGACGGCGCTGCTCTCGACGCTCGAGCCGGTGGTGACGGTAGCGCTCGCCGCGGTCTTCCTCGGCGAAGAGATGCGTGCGACGCAGCTTGCCGGTGGCGCGCTGGTGCTGGGCGGTGCGCTGCTGCTGGCATCGGCGCCGGCGGCAGCCACGCCGCCCGCCATGACGGAAGGCCGCGCCTGACGACAGCCCGCCCTGCCGGCGTTCAGGGCACGGGCTTCTTCACGCAGACGTCGTCGTTGCCGACGCGGGTCATGGTGCCACCGCCGTTCGTGCAGGCCAGCGCATTGGCAGCGCGGCGCTGGGCCATGCGCTCGGGCGCGGTGACGATGCGGAAGGTGGCGCTGCCCACGGCGAGCAGGCCGACGACGATGGCGATGATGCTGGCGGACCGCGCGTTGAGCATGGAGCCTCCTCGGGCCGCATCCTGAACGCGGCAAGCCGCAGGCGTCAAGTCCGCCTGGCTGCGGCGCCCATGCGGGGCGCCCGCCGGCGTCGGCGCGAACATCGCATGAACTGTCCACGCCGGACGATCGAACGCCCGGGCAAACCCGGAGCGTTCAGAACGTTTCAGAGCGCCGCAAGCCGGAGCCTCTATAACTCCGACTGTTCACGCCGCAGCCACAAAAAGAGCCATGACGAACACAGCCGTTCGGCGCCAGCAGCGCCCGTTGGGACCCTCCGTCAGCGTTGACGAAGCCTGGGAACGCGCCTATTGGGCGTTCGAATTCGACATCAACGAAACCGAACTCGTCGACATCGTCGTGATGACGGGTGGGCGCGTCGAAGACGTGCAGGGCGAAGTCGAGCGACGGCGCCAACGCGCCGCCTGAGCACAACCCACCCTCCGAGCGCGCCGCGCGGCGCGCTGCATGGCCAGGTCGTCAGTGCCGGACGACCAACCCCTTGGCGCCACACGTCTTGCCGTCGGCGATGACGAAGGGCATGGCGCTCCAGGCCGTGGCCGGGCCGCAAGTGCCTGATTGCGAGCAACCGCAGGCGCGTGAGCGCAGCACCTCGTCGAGCTTGGCCTTTTGCGCCGGCGTCATGCGTGGCAGCTTGGGCGCGAAGGTGAGCAGCATGGTCTCTTCCGCGGCCGGGTGGTCGTCGCCAGTGCGCACCTTGCCAAGCACGGTGTCGATCTCCTTCTGCTCCGCCTTCACCAGCTTCACGCCGGACTTGCCTTGCTTGAGCGATGCGAGCGCGACCTGCGCTGCCGCATAGCCGCGCGCTGCGGCCACGCTGAAGGGGCGGCGATAGGCGGCCGAGAAGGCGGGCGCGATGTCGTCCCAGCGCGCGCCGTTCACGTGCAGCATGGGGCACAGCACGGCGTCATAGCCGTCGGGCATCTTGCCGTCGAAGTCGATCCAGCAGGCGCTGGTGGACGTGACGCGCAGGCCGGTTTCGGAGCGAAGCTTGGCAGCGATGGTGTCGGCCAGGTTGAGCGGCACCTCGCCCAGCTGGATGATGCCCTCGGCATTCATCGTGAAGCGCTCGGCGTTGGCCGACACGAAGGGCACGCCGGCGTCGCGCACCTGCTTGGGCAGGTTGCCGAGATAGCAGAAGCCGCCGACCACCACATCCACCTTGGCAGCCAGCAGGTCCTTCGCGGCCGCGGCGGCCTTGCGGCCATCGCAGGCGCTGTCCTTCACGACGAGCGTGGGTGTCTGGCCGGGCCAGGTCTTGAGCGCGAGCAGCATGCCGTCGCGGATGTCCTCGCCGCGAGCCTTGTCGGGCCACGACTCGGGCAGGATGGCGCCGATCTGCGCGGCTTGCGCACAGCCGGTGATCGCCAACAAGGCAGTCGCCAGCAAGGCCATCGCGAGCCACGCGCCGCTTCGGCGCACGAACCGTTCATGAACAGACACCACAGCCTGGGTGAAATTGCTTGACATCGTCGCTGCGCATCGGTTGAGGGTGGCAAATGCTAGCCCTGCATTCCGTGGGCGCAATGAGCGTTGATGAGCATTGGCGTGATGCTTTGCGCGAAGCAGCGGCCCAAGTGGTATGCACACCAACCAATCTGCCACACCGGTGCCGGCTTGGCCAAACCCCGGTGTGCGATCTTCAGGACTTGGGCGTGGCGAAGGACTCGATGAAGCGCAGGAAGCGTTCGCGCGAAAGCTTGAGCGCCTGCGGATTGCCGCCGACCGTCACGCCCTTGCCGGGGTGAACGCCGTTGGGCACGTCGGTGCGCAGCCGCAGCGGCGCGCCGGAGTCGAAGCCGTGGTACGCCCCGGCATACGACTCGAGCTCCGGCTTGCGGCCGGCGGCCTGTTCGGCGAGCCGCTTGCAGGCGTCGGCCGGCGTCCAGTCATCCAGCTCGCCGACCATCATGAGCAGCTGGGTGTGGGTCTCGTAGCCGCGCCGGAGCTCCGCCTCGCAACCTGGGTAGAAGGCGATGGCAAAGGCCGGCTTCACCTCGGCCGCGGCGGCTTCCTTGTGGTGTTCGTTGGTGGCGGCCAGCACCGTGCTGCCGCCGTTGGACCAACCGAGCAGGCCCAGTCGCGTCGCGTCCACGTCGCTGCGCTCGGCCAGCCATTCGAGCGCCGATTGCGCGTCGAGCCGGCGGTTGGCCTGCGTGATGAAGCGCTTGCCGATCTTCTGCGTGCAGATCTGCTTCTCGCCGCGCGGCGTGAGTGAATCGACGATGAGCGCATGCATGCCGGCCTTGTTGATGAGGCGGGCGTAGTCGAGCATGCGCTGGCTGAGCACGCCCTTGCGGTCGTAGGGACCGCCGCATCCGTGCAGCAGCACCACGGCGGGCGCCGGCGCGCTCGCATCCACCTGGAACCAGAAGCCCTTGAGCATCAGGCCGGGGCCGCGCGACAGGTCGGAGCTCGGGATGCTGACCGACATCTGCGCCTGCGCGGCGGCCATGCAGAGAAAGGAGGCGGCCACGAGCGCCGCGCGCGCGATGAGCCGCCTCATGCCTGGTCCGCCGGCAGCGCGATGCGCGGCGGGTTCGGGTGGAAGCGCGCCATCGCGTAGGCGTCGGCATAGCGGCCGTCGCGCATGGCGTAGCCGCGGAAGGTGCCTTCGATGTCGAAGCCGAACTTGCGGTACAGGCCGATGGCGCGCTCGTTGTCGGTGTAGACGGTGAGCTCGATGCGCAAGGCGCCGATCCAGTTGTCGGCGTAGTCGCACATCGCAGCCATGAGGGCGGAGCCGACGCCGCGGCCCTGCGCCTCGGGTGCGACCGAAATGCCCAGCGTGAGCGCATGGCGCCGGCGCAAGGCCGGGCCCACCGGGTGCAGGCCGGCCGATCCGACCACCTCGCCATGCACCTCAGCGGCCAGCGGCAGGTCGGTCTTGCCGGGCGCGCAGCTCTCGGTGAGCCGGGTACGCCAGGTCTCCTCGTCGTTGTAGGGCAGCTGCATCAGCGCGGCGTAGACGTCCGGATGGCTCATGAACCGGGCGTAGGCCGCAGCGTCCTTGGGACTGGCCCTTCGGATCGTGATGGACATATCAAGCTCCTTCCTTGTTCGATTTCGGATCTTTGCTTAATCGGACATCGTCTAAACCGCGCGGGGCCGATCGATACAATTACGGGTTTTTCCGGAGACCGGAATTTACCTGTCTCCGGAGCGATAGCCGCCCAGGGTCGTTGCGAGCACCCTTGGGCATCCCCGTCAGACCCCATTCACGATCATGGCAAACCTCGGCACCGAACGCGTCCTGCATGTGCACCACTGGAACGACACGCTGTTCTCGTTCCGCACCACCCGCGACCCCGCCCTGCGATTTCGCAACGGCCACTTCGTGATGATCGGTCTGCCGGTCGACGGCAAGCCCCTGCTGCGCGCCTACAGCGTGGCCAGCGCCAACCACGACGAGCACCTGGAGTTCTTCTCCATCAAGGTCGAGAACGGCCCGCTCACCTCGCGCCTGCAGCACCTCAAGCCCGGCGACGAGATCATCGTCGGCCGCAAGCCCGTGGGCACGCTGGTCCTCGACGACCTGCGCCCTGGCAAGAACCTGTACCTGCTGTCCACCGGCACCGGCCTTGCGCCTTTCATCAGCATCATCCAAGACCCGGAGACCTACGAGCGCTTCGAGAAGGTGGTGCTCGTGCACGGCGTGCGGCAAGTGGATGAGCTGGCCTATGCCGACTTCTTCCAGCACCAGCTGCCCGAGCATGAATTCCTCGGCGAGATGCTCAAGGACAAGCTCATCTACTACCCCACCGTCACGCGCGAGCAGTTCCGCAACATGGGGCGGCTGACCGACCTCATCGAGTCGGGCAAGCTGTCGGCCGACGTGGGCCTGCCGCAGATCGACCCTGCGGTGGACCGCGTGATGATCTGCGGCAGCGAGGCCATGCTCAAGGACGCGTGCAAGCTGCTGGACAGCCGCGGGTTCCAGATCAGCCCGCGCCAAGGCGAGCAAGGCGACTACGTGATCGAACGGGCCTTCGTCGAGAAATGACGGCCCCCCAGTCGCTGCGCTCCTGCCCACAAGGGGCGCCGCCTGGCGGACCGGCGAAGCCGGATCCGCAGGCGTGGGTGGGTCGCGCCGTCGGCGCGCTGCGGGTGCGGTGGGCGGGGGTGTCGCTGTGCGTGATGGTCGCGCTCGCGGCGGGCTTCGTCGCTGGCCTGCAAGGCGGGCCTCAGCTGCTCTACGCCCTTTTCTTCGGCGTGTGTTTCCACTACCTGCACGACGACGAACGCACTCGGCCGGGCATCGACTGGTGCGGCAAGAGCCTGCTGCGCATTGGCGTCGCCTTGCTCGGCGCGCGAATCACCGTGGCGCAGATTGCCACGCTGGGTTGGACCACCGTTGCCATCGTCGTCGCGGCGGTCATCACCACTGTCGGCGCGGGCGTGCTGCTCGCTCGGCTGCTCGGGCTGACGACGTCCCAAGGCGTGCTGTCCGGCGGCGCCACCGCCATCTGCGGCGCGTCCGCGGCACTGGCCATTTCCGCCGTGCTGCCGCGCTCACGCGAGCAGGAACGCTTCACGCTGGTCGTGGTGGTGGGAGTGACAAGCCTGTCCACCCTCGCCATGCTCGTGTACCCATCCATTGCACGGGCGCTCGCGCTGTCGCCAACGCTTGCGGGGCTGTTCCTGGGTGGCACCATCCACGACGTCGCGCAAGTGGTGGGTGCAGGCTACCTCATGGGTCCGGTCGTCGGCGACCAGGCCACCATCGTCAAGCTGCTTCGCATCTCCACCCTGGCCGTCGTCGTGGCGGCGGTGTCGCTATCCGCCATCGGGCAGCGCCGGGCCGCCGCCGCGCAGGAAGGCCCAAGGCCGCCGCTACTGCCCGGTTTCTTGCAGGCCTTCGCGGCCCTGGTCGCGCTGAATTCGCTCGGCTGGATTCCGCGGGCCATCCAGGGCTCGATCGGCGATGTCTCACGCGCGAGCCTGGTCGTGGCGATCGCCGCGCTGGGCGTCAGGACGTCGCTGGCCGCACTCCTGCAAGCGGGCTGGAGATGCTTCATCTTGCTGCTCCTGGAAACACTCTGGCTCACCGGTCTCGTCCTGCTGGCCGTCTTGGTGCTGCGGCCCTGACCAGCCCGAGGGCCAAAGGGCTGGAGACTGAGCCACCCCTGCCTTGTTGCACTGCAACGTGCGAAGGATTTGGGTGCGCTGGTATGCTGAAACGCAATGAAGCGCAGTGCAGTCCCATCACCGACGACACACGGGGTCGAGCCGCTGCGAAGCTCTGAAGAGCGTTTCCGACTGCTGGTGGAAAGCGTCGTCGACTACGCGATCTTCATGCTCGACGAGCACGGCCACATCCTCACGTGGAACGCCGGCGCGAAGCGGCTCAAGGGCTACGACGCCGCCGACGTCATCGGCCGATCCTTCGAGCTCTTCTACCCGGCTGACGCGATCGAGCGCGGCTGGCCCCAGTACGAGTTGAAGCAGGCCACCGAGGTCGGCCGCTTCGAGGACGAAGGCTGGCGGCTGCGCAAGGACGGCACACGCTTCTGGGCGAGCGTGATCATCACCGCCCTGCGCGGGCGCGACGGCGAGCTGCGCGGCTTTGCCAAGGTCACACGCGACCTGACCGAGCGGCGCATGCAGGAAGAAGCCCTGCGCCGCAGCGAGGAACAGCTGCGGCTGATGGTCGAGTCGGTCAAGGACTACGCCATCTTCATGCTCGACCCCGCGGGCGACATCGTCAGCTGGAACGCCGGGGCCCGCAACATCAAGGGTTACACGGCGGCCGAGGTGATCGGCAAGAATTTCTCGATCTTCTTCACAGCCGGCGACGTGGCCGAAGGCAAGCCGCAGCAGGAGCTCGCCGCCGCCCGCGAACAGGGCCGGGCCGAGACCGAAGGCTGGCGCGTGCGCAAGGACGGCAGCGTGTTCTGGGCCAACGTGGTCATCACGCCGGTGCTCGACCGCGACGGCGTGCTGCGCGGCTACACCAAGGTCACGCGCGACCTTTCCGAGACGCGGCGGCTGGAAGAGCTCGAGCATTCGAGCCGGCGCATGAACGAGTTCCTCGCCATGCTCGCGCACGAGCTGCGCAACCCGCTCGCGCCGATCCGCAATGCGGTGAGCATCATGCAGGTGCACCCGCTGATGCCGCCTCAGCTCAAGCCCACGCGCGACATCATCGACCGGCAGCTGGTGCACCTCACGCGGCTGGTGGACGACCTGCTGGACGCGGCCCGCGTGTCCACCGGCAAGATCGTGCTGCGGCGCGAGCGCATCGACTTCCGCGACGTCGTCAAGGCAAGCGTCGAAGCCATCCGGCCGCTCGCCTCGGCACGTCGCCACCAGATCGACGTGAGCGTGCCCGACACGCCCATCGAGGTGACCGGCGACGCCACGCGGCTGGTCCAGTCGCTGCAGAACCTGCTCAGCAATGCGGTGCGCTACACGCCGACCGCGGGCGAGATCAGCGTCTCGGCGCGGGTGGAGGGCCAGGCGGTGGTCACCACCGTCTCTGACAACGGCGCAGGAATCGCGCCCGAGGCGCTGGAGCGCATCTTCGAGCTCTTCGTGCAAGAGAACCACCAGCGCGCGCCGTCTGAAAGCGGCCTGGGCATCGGCCTGAGCCTCGCGCGCTCGCTGGTCGAGCAGCACGGCGGCCTGCTCACGGCCACGAGCCCGGGCATCGGCCGAGGCAGCACCTTCACCATGCTCATCCCGCTGCGCCGAGCAGGGGACGCAGCGCCCGCGACGGCGCCCGCTGCCCTGCCGCGCACGAGCCACGCCCTGCGCGTGCTCGTCGTCGACGACAACCGCGATTCCGCCGACACCATGGTCTACGTGCTGCAGCTGCTCGGCCACGAGGCGCGCGCGGCCTATGGCGCCGCGGACGCCATGACCCAGGCGCGCGGCTTCGACCCGGCGCTCGTGCTGCTGGACCTGAACATGCCCGATGGCGATGGCTTCGGCGTGCTCAGGCAGCTGCGCGCCGAACTGCCCGCGGACACCTGCATCGCCGCCATGACGGGCTACGGCCAGGAAAGCGACCGCGAGAACACGCTGGGCGCCGGCTTCGATGCCCACCTCACCAAGCCGGTGGGCCCGGACCAGCTGCAAGACGTGCTGCAGCGGGCGATCAAGCGCTGAGCCTTCAGCGCGGCTCAGCCCTGCATCAACGCCGGCACAGCGCGGCGACCAGGTCCGACTGCGTGATGATCCCCACCAGCCGGCGCTGCGCGTCGATGATGGGGATGTGGTGGTGGCCGGTGGCCGCGAACAGGGGCACCAGCTCGCTGATCGGCCGGTCGACGCTGGCCACGCGCACCTGCCGCGTCATGATCTGACCCACCGATTCGGCCTTGTCGGTGTGCACGGTGGTGCTGGGGCGGATCAGTGAACGCAACCGCCCCGACCAGCCGGCATGCAGGTCGAGCTCGCTGCCCTTCATGAAGTCGGCCAGCGTCACCACGCCCACGATGCGCATCGCGCGGTCCACCACCGGCAGCGCCTTGATGTGCCGCTGCCGCAGGAGCGCCCACGCGTCCTGCAGCGAGGTGCCGTACTCCACGCACGCCGGCTCGCGCGACATGATGTCCTCGCACACGATCTCGTCCAGGCGCCGGCGGTAGGACTGCATCTCGGCCTGTTCGAGCAGGCTTCGCAGGTCGTCGCGGCTCACGTCCAGCACCTGGTTGTAGCG
>Ga0068852_100000891_pt1 | contig 19771 bp, 21 predicted proteins | sample KBSCornC22_FD_66594 | JGI IMG/M metagenome (GOLD analysis project Ga0068852, IMG submission 66594) | Corn rhizosphere microbial communities from Kellogg Biological Station, Michigan, USA - KBS Corn C2-2 | ecosystem: Host-associated > Plants > Roots > Rhizosphere > Soil ... | reverse complement strand
CCAGCGCAACAGCCGTGGTCTTCTTGATGATGTCTCGCATGTCAGACTCCCTAGAATTTCGATTTGGACCGGGCTTTGTCGACCATTACCCAAATCAGCGCGGACCTTACCATAAAGCGCCGACGCCTCAAGCGCGAATGCTGCGCTTCTCAAGTGATTGAAGGAATTGGAGGAATCCCTCGCGAAGCGCCGCATCCAGGCTTTCGGTCGAAGGATCGCGCTGCAACGCCGCAAGGCTCGTGACGGGATATTCCGCGATTCCGCACGGCACGATTGCGTCGAAGTGGCTGAGGTCGGGATCGAGGTTGACCGCAAAGCCATGCAACGTCACCCAGCGCCTGACCCGTACCCCGATCGCGCCGATCTTGGCCTCGCGTCCCGCCAGATCGTCGGTCCAGATGCCGATCCGCCCCGGTGCCTTGCGCGCTGCAACACCCAGCCGGCCGAGCGCGCCGATCAGCCAGTCTTCCAGCGAGGCGACGAAGCAGCGTACATCGCGCCCGCGCGCTTCGAGGTCGAGCAGCACATAGCCGACCCGTTGCCCCGGCCCATGATAGGTGTAGCGGCCGCCGCGTCCCGCGCGATGGACCGGAAAGCGGCCCGGTTCGAGCAGCTCGTCTTCGGCCGCGCTGGTGCCCCCGGTGATGACCGGCGGATGTTCGAGCAGCCAGATCAGTTCCGGGGCCTGGCCTTCCCGAATCGCGGTGGCGCGCGCCTCCATTTCGGCAAGGGCCTCGGCATAATCGGTGAGACCAGGTGAGACGCGCCATTCAATCTGTTCGAGCGGTGCCGGCATTGCGGCCATGTGGCGGCTCGATCGCGTGCGCGCAAGCAAGCGGTCGATTGCCTTTGGGCCGCCGCCCGACGATAAGCCGCCTGGATAGGGAGGGTGACGCCTGGTGAAGTCGGTTTCGATCGAAGACGCGTTTCAGTCGGCACAGTCGTTCGTGGCAAGGGAGTGGCGGTTGCTGATCCCGTTGGCCTTCGCCTTGCTCGCGGTGCCGCAACTTGCCTTCAATCTGCTCGCGCCGATGGAGCTCGCCCCCGCGATGGCCAAGGGCGATGCCCAGCTGGTCATGGCGATTTTCCAGAAGGCTCCCTGGCTCAGTCCGGCCGCGATCGTCATCCAGCTCATCACGCTTGCGGGGCTGCTTGCCGTCACCGCTCTGGCGCTTGTGCCGCGGATCAGCGTCAGCGAGGCGATCTCGCTCGGCTTCAGGCGGCTGTTCGTGCTCGTCGCCGCGTTGCTGCTGCTCTCGTTGGCGATGCTGGTGCTTGTCACGCTGATTGCGACGGCGCTGGAGCTGGTGCACCTGCTCGCCGGCGGGCAGATGCTGCTGCTCGCGGTGGTCGCCGTGATCGTCATGCTCGCGCTTTGGATCCGGTTGATCGCGCTGCCCGCGGTGATCGTGGCCTCACGGGCCGGGCCGATCGCCTCGATCCGGCTGGCATGGGACCTGAGCGCGGGCGCTTTCTGGCCGTTGCTCGGCTGTACCCTGATCTACGCGATCGGCGGACAGGTGGTGGTGCTGGCGTCGACCTTCGTGCTCGGCGCGGTCCTGGTCCTGCTGTGCAAGGCGGCAGGCGCGGCGGCGTTGGGACCGGTGCTGGCGATCGTCGTTGCGTCGCTTGCCAACGCCCTTTTCTGGGCGGGCTTCAATGTGCTCGCGGTGGCTTTCTACCGTGAACTCGGCGGATCGATCAGGGGCGTCTGAGGCGCCGCATCGCGCGGCAGGATCCCGATCAGGCGTGGGTCCGCGAAGGTTTCGACCGCGCGGGCGAAGGGCAGGAAGCCGTGGCGCCGATAGAAAGCGAGCGCGCCGGGATGGTCAAGCGTGCAGGTGTGCACCCACATCCGCTCGATTTCCTTGCGCCAGCCCAGCGCCAACGCATGGCCCATCAGCCAGCCGCCCAGTCCCTTGCCGGTGAGTTCGGGGACCAAGCCAAAGAAAGCCAATTCGCATTCGCCTTGGGTGCGGAAATCGAGTTCGAGCATGCCGACTTCGATGCCTGCGCGATCCACGACCGCATGCACCTCGACCTGGGGATCGCGGATGATCGCCGCCAGCGCGGCGTCGTCCAGCACCAGCCGCGAAAACCATAGCCAGGGCGATCCGACCCGTCGGAACAGCGCACGATAATTTTGCAGGTCCGGCGCCGCCCATCGCATCAGTCGAAGCGGCGAGGCGGGAAGGGGGCGCGGACGAGGCCGCTCGCGCATTTCGAGCGAGGTGACGACCGCAGCCAATTCTCCCGGCTGAACTGGCGTGAGCATGATGCTCAGCTCCAGGTCGCGACGGGGGGCAGGCTCATCAGGATGGCATCGACGTCGCCACCCGTCTTGAGCCCGAACAGTGTGCCGCGATCATAGACGAGATTGAATTCGGCGTAACGGCCGCGGAAAGCCAGCATCGCCGCGCGATCGGCCTCGGTCCAGGCCGCATTCATCCGGCGGCGCACGAGTCGCGGGAAGATATCGAGGAACGTCTCGCCGACCGCACGCACGAAGGCGAAATTGGCGTCGAAATCGCTTTCCAGATGGTCGAAGAAGATGCCGCCGACTCCGCGATGCACCTTGCGGTGCGGGATATAGAAATAATCGTCGGCCCATTGTTTGTAGCGCGGATAGTCCCCCGACCCGGGGTGTGCCTCGCACGCCGCGCGGAAAGCGGCGTGGAAGTCCTCCGTGTCCTCTGCGATCGGCAGCGGCGGATTGAGATCTGCGCCGCCGCCGAACCAGCGCTTGGTCGTAGCCAGGAAACGGCAATTCATATGCACGGCGGGAACGTGCGGGTTGGCCATATGCGCGACCAGGCTGATTCCGGTGGCGAGGAAGCGCGGATCCTCGCTTGCGCCATGGATGGTCTTGGCGAATTCGGGGGCGAAGCTGCCGCCGACGGTGGAGACGTTGACCCCGGCCTTCTCGAACACCCGGCCCTTGATCAGCCCGCGCACACCGCCGCCGCCGCCTTCGCGCGTCCAGGGGGTGAAGCCGAAGCGTGCGTCGCTGCCGGCTTCGCTCTCGATTCTCTCGAATTCGGCGCAGATGCGGTCGCGGAGGGATTCGAACCAGGCACGGGCGCTGGCTTGCTGGGGGTCGAGCGGGTCCATGAATTCGCCTTGCCGCCCGAAGGCGCCTCTGTCGAGCGCGTCAGTCCGGGTGGCAGCCGTCCTGCCGCAGCCGCTCCGCGATCATCGCCCCGACATCATAGCCGAAGATCGTGAGCCCTCGGATGTTCGCATTGTCGATCATGACACCGGCGAGGTTGACGTCGTCCATCCAGGCACCGGCGAGGTTTACGTTGTGAAAGCGCGCGTGGCCCAGATTGACGTCGTTGAAGACCGCTTCCCCAAGCGAACAGTCACGAAACTCGATGCCATCAAGACATTTGCCTACCAACGTTTCGCCGCCATCCATGCTGCCACCCCCCTGAGCCGGAACGCTTTTGTCTTCTGTCAGCAAGGGGCGGCACGGTCGATCCAGGGCGTCGAGACCCACCCTTGACGCCCGATGATCAAAGGACGCTTGGCAAAGGCCGGGAACCGCGTCTATCAGCGCCCGCGTATCGCCGCACGTCCGGCGAGCTTGCGGCGTGCGCCTGCATCCGCAAACGGGGTTCAAAGCAAAGGGTTTCTCGCGAATGGCGACGTCCGAATATGTCGACGATCCCAATCAGCGCCCGCCGGTGATCGGCGGCGAGGAAGAAGGGGGCGCGGGGCCGCGCCGCCGCGACTTCCTGAATATCGCCGCGGTCAGCTTCGCCGGGGTGGGTGCCGCCGCGGTGGTGGTGCCGCTGGTCAACCAGATGAACCCCTCTGCCGACGTGCTCGCGCTCGCCTCGATCGAGGTCGACGTGTCGAAGATCGCCGAAGGATCGGGCATCAAGGTCGCCTGGCGCAAGCAGCCGGTGTTCGTGCGCCGTCTGACCGCCAAGGAAGTGGCCGACGCCAACAAGGTGCCGGTGTCCGAACTGCGCGATCCCGAGACGCTGGCCCAGCGCACCAAGCCGGGCAAGGAGAATTGGCTGATCACGATGGCGGTCTGCACCCATCTGGGCTGCGTACCGCTGGGCGTGACGCCGAGCGAGAATCGCGGCGAGTTCGGCGGCTATTTCTGCCCCTGCCACGGTTCACAATACGACACGGCGGGCCGCATCCGTAAGGGGCCGGCGCCGAAGAATTTGGCCGTGCCGGAATATAGCTTCAAGTCCAACACCGTCGTCCAGATCGGCTGAGGTAGATTAGATGAGCTTCCCTTGGGCTGAAAATTACGAGCCGAAGAATCCGGTCATGAAGTGGCTGGATGCCAAGCTGCCGCTGCCGCGCCTGGTCTTCAATGCGGTCGGTGCGGGCTATCCGGTGCCGCGCAACCTCAATTACTTCTGGAATTTCGGCGTGCTGGCGGGCCTGGCGCTCACCATCCAGATCGTGACCGGCATCGTGCTGGCGATGCATTATGCGTCGAATGCCGACATGGCCTTCGCCTCGGTCGAAGGCATTATGCGCGACGTGAATGCCGGTTGGCTGCTGCGCTACATGCACATGAACGGCGCCAGCATGTTCTTCATCGTGGTCTATATCCACATCTTCCGCGGCCTTTATTACGGATCCTACAAGGCTCCGCGCGAGATGGTGTGGCTCTTGGGCGTGGTCATCTTCCTGCTGATGATGGCGACCGCCTTCATGGGCTATGTGCTTCCTTGGGGGCAGATGAGCTTCTGGGGCGCGCAGGTGATCACCGGCTTCTTCTCGGCGATCCCGATCATCGGCGACCCGATCCACACCTGGCTGCTCGGCGGCTTCGCGCCGGACAATGCCGCGCTCAATCGCTTCTTCTCGCTCCACTATCTGCTGCCGTTCGTGATTGCGGGCGTGATCGTGCTGCACATCTGGGCGCTGCACATTCCGGGCTCGGGCAATCCGACGGGCGTTGACGTGAAGGGCCCGCAGGACACGGTGCCGTTCCATCCTTATTACACGGCCAAGGACGGCTTCGGCGTCGGCGTGTTCCTGATCATCTTCGCGCTGCTGACCTTCTACAGCCCGAACATGCTCGGCCACCCGGACAATTACATCCAGGCCAACCCGCTCTCGACGCCCGCGCACATCGTGCCGGAATGGTATTTCTGGCCCTTCTACGCGATCCTGCGCGCCTTCACCGTCAACTGGCTGTGGATCCCGGCGAAATTGTGGGGCGTGATCGCGATGTTCTCGGCGATCCTGCTGTTGCTGTTCCTGCCGTGGCTCGACAATTCGCCGGTGCGCTCGGCCAATTATCGCCCGGCCTACCGCATTGCCTTCTTCGTGCTGGTGGCGGACTGCCTGCTGCTCGGCCTGTGCGGCGTGAAGCCGCCGGAAGGCGCGTGGGTGCTGATCGGTCAGCTCGCCGCGGCTTATTATTTCGCGCACTTCCTGATCATCGTGCCGATTATCGCCGCCGTCGAAAAGACGCTGCCGCTGCCCAACTCGATCTCGGAATCGGTGCTGCATGGGGAGGCGGAAGAAGCCGCGCCCTACGGCACCGCGCCGGGTGCGGCCCACTGAGCCGGTAAGGGGGAAACCTAGAATGCTCGTCAAGCCCATCGGCTTCCTCGCCGGCCTGGCCTTCGTCTCGGCCCTGCTCGCGGCGATCCTCTTTTCGTCGCATGAGGCGCCCGAGCCGAGTGCCACGTCAACCTATCACCTCGAGCCGAAGGAAGTTCATTTCTCCTTCGACGGCCCATTCGGCAAATATGACCGGCAGCAGCTCCAACGCGGCTTCCAAGTCTATCAGGAGGTCTGCTCGGCCTGCCACTCGATGAAGATGGTGGCCTTCCGTGACCTGGAGGAAATCGGCTTCACCAAACCTGAGGTGAAGGCGATCGCCAAGCAGTGGAAGACCGAGGTCCCCTCGATCAACCCCGACACGGGCGAGCCGGCGACGCGCAAGGCGCTGCCGACCGATTATATCCCGTCGCCTTATGCGAACGAGGTTGCGGCGCGCGCTGCCAACAACAATGCACTGCCGCCCGACATGTCGTTGCTCGCCAAGGCGCGCGAGGGCGGGGCGCACTACATCTACTCGATCGTTACCGGTTATCAGAACCAGCCCGCCGAGTTGCTCAAGCGCTTCCCCGACGCGAAGACGCCGAACGGGCTGCACTACAATCCCTATTTCGCGAACCTCAACATCGCGATGCCGCCGCCGCTCGTCGCCGACGGCCAGGTGACCTATGCCGACGGTACCAAGGCGACCGTCGACCAGATGGCGAAGGATGCCTCGGCATTCCTGATGTGGGCGGCCGAGCCGAAGCTCGAAAGCCGTCACCGTTGGGGGCTGGTGGTCGTGCTCTACCTGCTGATCGCCACCGCGTTTGCTTACGGCGCCTATCGCAACATCTGGCGCGACAAGAAACATTGATCGGAGGCGCCGGTGACTGAGCCGGCGCTTCTTTCCATAGCCATGCTCGCCGTCTTCGCCTTGTGCGGAGGCGGCGTATGGATTCTGGCGAAGAGGCGCGAGAAGAAGCAGGGCATGCTGATGCTGATCGCGGCATTGGTCCTGCTTGCCAACGTGCTGATCTGGGTCTGGCCGGTGCGATGATCTCTCCCCTCCCGCTTGCCGGAGAGGTTGGGGGAGGGCATGGGTCGATCCGTCCATTCCCCTCCCCAAACCCCTCCCGCAAGTGAGAGGGGCTTAGGAGAAAAGACCATGCCGCAGATCGATGACACTACCGCCGCAGCCGCGTTCCGTCGGCTGGTCGCACACCTCCAGCATCGCACCGACGCCCAGAATGTCGACCTGATGGGACTTGCCGGCTTCTGTCGCAATTGCCTGGGCGACTGGCTGGCTGAAGCCTCGAACGGCGCGCTTAGCAGCGCCGAGGGCCGCGAATATGTCTACGGCATGCCGTACGCCGAATGGAAGGCGCGGCATCAGCAGCCTGCAACGCCCGAGCAGCTTCAGCGGATGGAAGAAAGCCTCAAGCGCAATCCCTGACCCCGTCATTCCCGCAGGAATCCAGCTTCTTTCTTCTTCGGCAGCTGGGAGCGACGGAAGGGTTCAGACGATGTCGCGGCCGGTCGTGAAGCCGGGCAGAACAGTCGACGGGTGCTCGTCTTCCGCACCCAATCGTCCGATCACGAGCTGGCACACGGCTTCCTCGCGCGTCGGTTTGGGGTCGGGATGGCGCGCGATCCAGGCATCGATCGCGGCGATCTGCGCCCGGCCGAACAGGACCGTCAGCGGGGTTTTGGGCTCCGAGTCCGACATATCCACAAGTTGATGCGTGCGCGGGGTCGGGTCAAGCCGATCTCCCCTTCCGCATCCCTCAGGCGACCCGCTAAGCCGCATTCGTGAGCGGCGAACCCACACCGATGATGGCGCAATATCTGGCGCTGAAGGCGCAGGCCCCCGATTGCCTGCTCTTCTATCGCATGGGCGACTTCTTCGAATTGTTCTTCGACGACGCCAGGGCGGCATCCGCGACGCTCGATATCGCGTTGACGGCGCGCGGTGAGCATGGCGGCGAACCCGTGCCGATGTGCGGCGTGCCCGCCCACAGCCATGAGGCCTATCTCGCGCGCCTAATCAAGGCCGGCCACCGCGTCGCCATCGCCGAGCAGACCGAGACTCCCGAGCAAGCGAAGAAGCGCGGTGGCAGCAAGGCTTTGGTCGCGCGCGGAATCGTCCGCATCGTCACGCCGGGCACCTTGACCGAGGAGGTGCTGCTCGATGCGCGCTCGGCCAATTGGCTGGTCGCCGTCGCCAAGTCCGGTGGCGCGCTCGGCCTGGCGGCGGCGGATATCTCGACTGGCCGGTTCGAGATTGCGGCGGTCGCGCCCAACATGCTTGACGCCGAACTGGCGCGGCTGAGCCCGGCCGAAGTGGTCGCACCCGAGACGTTCGACCAGCCGACCGCATATCCGCTGACCTACGCAAGCGGGTTCGACAGCAACGCGGCCGAGCGTCGGCTCAAGTCATTGTTCAACGTCGCGACATTGGATGGCTGGGGCGAGTTCGGTCGAGCGGAGTTGTGCGCCGCGGCCGGCCTGCTCGCCTATCTCGAACGCGCAGGCCAAGGCGCCTTGCCCTTCCTGCAGCCGCCGGTGCGGCGTGCGGTCGCCGATCATATGATGATCGATGCGGCAACGCGCGAAAGCCTGGAGATCGTCTGTTCGACCGCCGGTGCGCGCAAAGGCAGTCTGCTCGACGCGATCGATCGTACCGTTACCGGCGGCGGCGCGCGCTTGCTGGGCAGCGATTTGGCAGCCCCACTGACCGATCGGGCGCAAATCGATGCGCGGCTCGATCTGGTCGGCTTCCTCCACGACGATTCCGATCTGCGCGCCCGCCTGCGTGCCGCGTTGCGCGCCTTGCCCGATATCGGCCGTGCGCTCGGCCGCCTCGCTGCCGGACGCGGATCGCCGCGCGACCTGGCGCAGCTCCGAGACGGACTCGATCAGGGCTTTCGGTTGCACATTATGCTGGATGTCGCGCCGCGGCCCTCGCTGCTCGACCGGCTTCTACCGGCCTTCCTTGGCCACGGTGAATTGGTCGACCGGCTCCAGCGCGCATTGGTCGCGGCGCCGCCGATCGACACCAGCCAGGGCGGCTATATCGCCGAAGGCTATGATGCCGCGCTCGATGCGCTGCGCGCGCGGGGCGGGGAAGGGCGCCGCGCGATCGCTGCGCTTGAAGCCAGCTATCGCGACAAGACTGGCATCACCCAACTCAAGATCCGCCACAATAACGTGCTCGGCTACCATATCGAGGTGCCCGCAAAGGTCGCCGATCCGCTGATGCGCGCCGAGTCCGGCTTCACGCATCGCCAGACGCTGGCCGGCGTTGTCCGCTTCAACGCGCCGGAATTGCATGACCATGCGAGCGAGGTGGGGCAGGCTGGCAGCCACGCGCTTGCCGCAGAAGCTGCGCATCTGGAGGAGCTCACCGGCATCGCACTCGGTCGTGCGCGTGAAATCGCCGCGACCGCGGATGCGCTGGCACGTCTCGACGTCGCCGCCGGGCTCGCCGAGCGTGCAGCGGAGGGAGGCTGGTGCCGTCCGGCGTTGGTCGACCGGCCCTGTCTGGAAGTAACCGAGGGGCGGCATCCCGTGGTCGAAAGCGCGGTGACCGCCTCCGGCGGCCGCTTCGTCGCCAATGACTGCAATTTGGGGCCGCATGATCGGCTATGGCTGGTGACCGGCCCCAATATGGGCGGCAAATCCACCTTCCTGCGCCAGAATGCCGCGATCCTGATCCTCGCTCAATCGGGCAGCTTCGTTCCTGCATCCAGCGCGACGCTCGGCCTGTGCGATCGGCTGTTCAGCCGTGTCGGCGCGTCCGACAACCTCGCGCGTGGTCGATCGACCTTCATGGTCGAGATGGTCGAAACCGCCGCCATCCTCGCGCAGGCGACCGAGAACAGTTTCGTGATCCTCGACGAAGTCGGACGCGGCACCTCCACCTATGACGGCCTCGCCATCGCCTGGGCGGTGGTCGAGGCGGTGCACGACATCAACAAATGCCGCTGCCTGTTCGCGACCCATTATCACGAGCTCACCCGGCTCGCCGAACGGCTCGATGCGCTCAGCCTCCATCATGTCCGCGCGCGTGAGTGGAAGGGCGACCTGGTGCTGCTGCACGAAGTGGCGGCGGGCCCCGCCGATCGCAGCTACGGCCTTGCGGTAGCGCGGTTGGCGGGCCTGTCGCCGGCTGTAATCGGGCGCGCCAAGGATGTGCTCAAGCGGCTGGAAGCGGGGCGCGCGGCGACCGGCGGGCTGGCGGCGGGGCTCGATGATCTGCCGCTCTTCGCCGCGGCCGCCGAGGCTGAGGAGGCCAAGGCGGATCCGCTCCGCACCGCGATTGGCGAGATCGACGTCGATGCGCTCAGTCCGCGCGAGGCGCTCGATCTGATTTACCGGCTGAAGATGCTGGCGGCCGAAGGCGGTTCATGATCAGGCAAGTCGGGTTTGGACATGGGAAGGCTCATGCAGCAACGGCCCAGTCACATCCTGAATGCCGCGTCCAATCTGCTCGGCATCGCGCTGGTGATCATCGCCGCGCTCAACGTCAGCCACATGACCGAGAAGAATATCGCCGATAAGGTGGCATGGGTCGCCGCTTTGTGTCTCGCGTCGAGTTGCCTGCTCTCCTATCTCGCGATCCGGCACGATCGGCGCAGCGAGATGGCGGAGCATTGGGCTGATCGGGTCTTTCTGCTGGGCCTGGCGACGTTGATCGGATCGATGGTCGTGCTCGCTCTCGGCCACCGTTAACCGGAGAGATGCCAGACCCAGGCGATGAGCGGCGTTCCGGCGAGGATCACCAGCAGCGACAAGGGCAGGCCCAGCTTCCAATAATCGCCGAAGCGATAGCCCCCGGGTCCGCGCACCAAAGTATTGCACTGATGTCCGATCGGGGTGAGGAAATCGCAGCCCGCGCCGGTCGCCACCGCCATTAGAAAGGCGTCGGCGCCCAAGCCAAGCCCCTTGGCCACCCCGACCGCGATCGGTCCCAGCACCAGCACCGTCGGCGCATTGTGGAGGAAAGGCGAGCAGACCATGGCCGCGACCATGATCGTGCCCAGTGCGAGCAGCGGCGAGATTCCATGCAGCAACATCGCCAGTCCGTGCGCGATCAATTGGGTCCCCCCCGAATGCTCCACCGCCTCCGATAGAGGGGTGAGCGCCCCGATCAGGATCAGCACTTCGGGTTCGAGCGAATCATAGGCTTCGCGCATCGAGATCGAGCCCGACACGATCATCAGCAAGGCCGCGCCGAAGAAAGCCCCCACCACCGGCGCGATCCTGAGCGCGAGCAGGATCATCGCCACCGCGAGGATCAGCACGGGTATGAAGCGATGCCGGCCGCCGCCCAGCAGCAATGTTCGCTCCGCCAAGGGCAACAAGGCCAGGCTTCTGATCACCTCGGGCAGGGCTCTTTCGCTCGCACGCAGCACCAACAGGTCGCCGGTCCGAAGCTGCACGTCGCGCAGCCGTTCGGTGATGCGTTCGTTGGCGCGGCCGACCGCCAGCAATTGGACGCCATAACGCTGCTGCAGCCGAATCCGCTCGGCCGACCGACCGACCAAAGGCGATTCATGCTGGATCACCGCCTCAATCGTGCGTGTCTCCTCGCTCGGCTCCTCCTTTTCGAGCTCGTTCTTCTTGCGGGCTTCCTGAAGCGGCGTGCGCTGGAACATGCGCGCCAACGCTTCCTCTTCACCCTCGAGCACCAGGCTCATGCCGGGGAAGATCGCCGCGTCGGGGAGGATTGTGCGCTGTTCGCCCTCCGCAGTGACCAGCGCGCGGACATGGACACCATCCTTGGCGAGATCCAGATCGGCGATCGTCCGAATATTTTCGGGCAGAGTGTCGGGTATGCGCGCTTCGGTGGAATAGGTGGCCTCGGCCGTGACATCGGTCAGCCCGGCGCGACCGCGCCGATCACGCGGCAGCAACCGCCAGCCGAAGCTCACGAACAACAGCCCCAGCAAGGTCAGCGCCAGCCCGACGGGCGCAAAATCGTACATCTGGAAGGGCTGCCCGAACGTCTCCTCGCGCACCTGGCTGACGATGATGTTGGTCGATGTCCCGACCAAAGTGACGAGCCCGCCCAGCAGCGACATGAAGGACATGGGCATCAGCAACGACGATACCGACGTCTCGCTGTTGCGCGCGACCCGCATGGCTACCGGCATCAGGATCGCCAGCGCGCCGACATTCTTGGTCAGCGTCGACAGGATCGCGGTCACCCCCGAAAGCACCGGCACTTGCGCCGAGGTGCGCTTGAGCCGCCCCAGTAGCGGCCGCAGCGCCCATTCGGTCACGCCCGATTGCTGGATCGCGGCGCTGACGATCAAGGCGCAGGCTATGATCACCACCACATCGCTGGTGAAGCCCGAAAAGGCTTGCTTGACCGGCACGTCGCCCGTGACGATGCCGACGAACAGGGCGACCAACGCGATCACGTCGTAGCGGAATCGGCCCCAGGCGAAGGCGATGATCGCGCCGCCGATGATCGCGAAGGACAGCGCCTGGGGTTCGGTCAAGGAAGCCAGATCCCGACCAGAGCCGCCAGGCTGACGATCAACAGGAAGCCGTTCACCGCGATCAGCAGGAAAGCCGGGATGCGCGGCGTGTCCGGCTTGGGCGGGCGTACCTTGCCCATCTGCCGCCAGACCGCGGCAACGAAGCAGAAGCCGGAAAAGAGGATCAGCACGCTGCCGGTCGCGCCGATCAGCCAGTTCGGCACGACCTTGTCGAGCAGTGCGCGCGCACCAATGCCCGACGCAAGTGCGGCGAGGCCGGTCCGCACCCAGGCGGCATAGGTGCGTTCGGCCGCGAGCACCGTGCGATCCGCGGCGAGCTCGGTACGGCGATCGGCACTGTCGGTCTGTGTTTCCGCACTCTGTTCGAGATGTTCGGCGCTTTGGGCGAGCTTCACATGGGCCTTGTTCGCAACCTGGGTTTCGCTCGCCATGGGGCCTGTAACGCCCGAATTTTTGATTGGTGGCGTCAGGTGACGAACCGGACCTAAGGCCTTATCTGCGCCCCATGGCCAACCGCTTCGACAGTCTGCCCAATCGACGCGCGATCATCGATCGGCGCGCACTTGCCGATCAACTGTTCGAACTGAGGGGGGACAGCCCGGCCGCGCTGCGCGCCGCCGCAACCCCACTACTGCGCGAGGCGCTCGACGCCGGCCGTGCGGAGATTGCGCGGCGGCTGGCGCAGCACCCGAGCCGTGGTGCGGAGACCGCGGCCTCTTATGCCTTCCTGACCGACCAATTGCTGCGGCTCTGCTTCGATTTCACGCTCCAGCGTCTCTATCGCAACAATCATCCAACCGCGAGCGAGCGCATCACCTTGGTCGCCGTCGGCGGCTATGGCCGCGGCGAGATGGCGCTGCATTCGGACATCGACATCGCCTTCATCACCCCCTGGAAGCAGACCGGCTGGGTCGAGCAGGTGATCGAATCGATCCTCTACATGCTGTGGGATCTGGGGCTGAAGGTCGGCCATTCCAGCCGTTCGCTCGACGATATGGTCCGCATGGCGAAGAGCGATCTCACAATCTGTACCGCCTTGCTGGAGGCACGCTACGTCTGGGGCGACCAACCGCTCTATGACGAGGCGGCGGCCCGCTTCGATCGCGACGTGCGTGCCGGCAGCGCGCGCAGCTTCGTTACCGCGAAACTGACCGAGCGTAACGAACGGCACGAGCGGATGGGCGACAGCCGCTATGTGGTCGAACCCAATCTCAAGGAGGGCAAGGGGGGCTTGCGCGACCTTCACACGCTCTTCTGGATCGGCAAATATGTCTACAAGGTCGGCACCGTCGCCGAGCTGGTCGACAAGGGACTGTTCAGCGCGCAGGAATATCGACGCTTCCGCCGGGCCGAGAATTTCCTGTGGGCGGTGCGCTGCCACCTCCATATCCTGACCAGGCGCGCCGAGGACCGGCTGACCTTCGATGTCCAGACCGAGATCGCGTCACGCATGCATTATGCCGACCGGCCGGGGCGGAGCGCGGTCGAGCGTTTCATGCGCCATTATTTCCTGACCGCGAAGGAAGTGGGCGACCTGACCGGCGTCTTCCTTGCGCATCTCGACGAGGAATTTGCCGGGCGCGGCCGGCGCTTCGGCCTGCCCAGCCTGCGCCGTCGCCCGCGCAAGCTGGAAGGCTTCCTGCTCGACCGAGGCCGGCTCAAGGCGCCGGACGACGATTTCTTCGTGCGCGATCCGGTGCGCCTGATCCAGCTCTTCTGGCTGGCGGACAAATATGAGGTGGAGATCCACCCGCTCACGATGCGCCAGGCGGGCCGCGACGCGCGGCTGATCGACGGGCGGGTGCGTGAGGATCCGACCGCCAATGCCTTGTTCCTGGAAGTGCTGACCTCGCCACGCAATCCTGAAATGGTGCTGCGCTGGATGAACGAGGCGGGCGTGTTCGGCCGCTTCATTCCCGATTTCGGGCGCGTCGTCGCGCAGATGCAGTTCGACATGTACCATCATTATACGGTGGACGAGCATTCGCTGCGCGCGATCGGGCTCGTGTCGAAGATCGAGAAAGGCGATCTCGCCGACGATCATCCGCTCTCATCGGCCATCTTCAAGCAGATCGTCTCGCGCCGCGCGCTCTACGTCTCGGTTCTGCTCCACGATATCGCCAAGGGCAGGGGCGGCGACCATTCGATCCTGGGCGCGGAGGTGGCCGAGAAACTGTGTCCGCGCCTCGGCATGACCGCGGCCGAGACCGAGACCGTCGCCTGGCTGGTCCGCTATCACCTGATCATGTCGGCGACCGCATTCAAGCGCGACCTGTCCGACTTCAAGACGATCCTCGACTTCGTGAACATGGTGCAGAGCCCGGAGCGATTGCGCCTGCTGCTCGTGCTGACGATCGTCGACATCCGCGCTGTAGGACCCGGGGTCTGGAACAGCTGGAAGCGACAGCTCCTCGCCGATCTGTACGACGCCGCCGAAGAGGTGATCCGCCTGGGGCACAAGCAGCGCGGGCGCGGCGAACGGATCACGCTCAAGCGCGCCGAACTGGCGGTCGAGCTGGGCTGGAGCCGCCACCGTTTCGACGAATATGCCAAACGCTTCCCCGACAGTTATTGGGTGGCCGAAGGCGGCGACATCCTCGAACGCAATGCGCGCCAGATCGCGGCCGCGGATGCGGCGGGCAAGCCGCTGTCGATCGTCGCCACCGCCGATCCTCAGCGCGGCGCGACGCTCGTCACCTGCTATGCGGGCGACCATCCCGGCCTGTTCTATCGCATCGCTGGTGCGATCCATCTGGCCGGCGGCAACATCATCGACGCGCGCATCCACACCACGCGCGACGGCATGGCGGTGGACAATTTCCTGGTTCAGGACCCCTTCGGCCAGGCGTTCGACGACCCGCATCGGCTCAGCCGGCTCGCTCAGGCGATCGAGGACACGCTCGCGTCGCGCAACCAGATGGCGACCAAGCTCGCGGCAAAGCCGGCCCCGCGCACGCGCGCGCATGCCTTCGAGAGCGCGCCCAACGTGCTGATCGATAACAATGCGTCAAACCGTTATACGGTGGTGGAGATCAATGCGAGCGATCGGCCCGCGTTGCTCTATGCCCTCGCGCGCGCGCTGTTCCAGGCGAAGGTCACGATCCACTCGGCGCATATCGCGACCTATGGCGAGCGCGCGATCGACGTTTTCTACCTGACCGACCTGATCGGCGACAAGATCGAGACGCCTGCACGGCTGAAGACGCTCGAACGGCTGTTGCTGGAGGCGGCGGGCGGAGAACCCGACGGAGGAGAGGGCAAGGACAAGAAGGCAGCCGCCTAAACCAGTCGCACGTCACTCCAGCGCAAGCTGGAGTCCCTCTCCCTCAATTAACCCAACGGCTCCATCCTGGAGCCATTTGGAGCCAGGTGGAGTCATCTGGCGGCTCGAAAATCACGGTAAAACAATAATCTAGAGCCCGATGCACTCCGGTGCAATCGGAGTGCAGAGCGCTCTAGTCGCCGTCGAGTTCCTCATCGGCGTCGGCCATGAACTCGTGCGCGGCGGCGCGGTCCGCTTCGTCCTTGAACACCTCGTCCGCGTCAGGCGCGACACCGAGCAGATACATCAGGCACCACAGCCCGAAGCGCTGCTCGCCGTCGCGCTCCAGGCCGAACTGTATCCGAAGGCGGTTCACGCCGGCGACGAGGCTGTCCTCGTCGAGCGTATCGATATCCGCAGTTCCGAAGAAGCGGATCAGGAGATCGTCAAAGTCCATGCGGCGCACTTAGAGCCTGATCGTTATTGGAGGAAGCGCTATGCGCTTCCGCCGATGGCAGCCTGAACTGATCAAGGTCCAGCCCGCCCGCCGCAATTTTCCCACTGGCGTGCCGCCTCGACGGGAGATCACCGCACCGCCCCACGTGCGATCAGCTTCGGCAGCAAAGTGAGCGCGCCCAGGATCGGCCATTTGCGCTGCCACGGCTTGATCTCGACCGGCTGGCCCGAATGGCGGCCGATCTTCCAGGCGAGATAGTCGATGCCGCCGGCATAAGTGGCGCTCGCCTTGGCCAGGCGGAGCAGGGTCAGCGCCTTGCCTTGGCGGCGGCGGCGGGCCCAGGCGCGCTTTCCCTGCGCGCGCTCGGCGGGTGACATCGGGCGGTCGAATATCAGCCGGTCGTCGACGATGTGCGCGGCCAAGCCGGCGGCGGCGAGCGCGCAGGCGGTGAAGGCGCGGTAGCGGTCGGGATCGGCATCGACCACCGATCCGGCGCGGCCCTTTCGTTCGGCGCGCAACTCGGCAGCATAAGTGAGCGCGAAGCTCTGCCGCCACAGGTCGAGCGGCTCGATACGGTCGGGCAGGCAGGGGCGTGCTGCCCACAGCAAAGCGGGTGCAGCCTGCATGACGCTGTCGATCGCCTTTTCGGAGGCAGCAGCCTCGGCCGACCAGACGAGACGCGATGGCTGGGCGAAACGGGCCCAGACCGACACGTTGCGGGTTCGGCTTGAGGCGAGGCGCGCGAAATCCTCCTCTGACAGGACCGCATATTTGGCGATCAGCCCACCATGCTCGAACGGGAAGACATTGGGCGGCAGCAGCCGGTTGGCGCCCGCCAGCCATTTGGTGTCGAACGCCTGGGTATAATCGGCGACGATCAGGTAGAAATCGAGCATCAGCCCGTCGAGCTGCGCGTCTCGCAGCGTCGACCCGTAATAAAGCACGGCGCGGGCGCTCGGATGACGGGCAGCAATGGCGGCTGCCATGGCGGTGACGCGCGGATCGACCGGCTGCGACAGCTCCGCGGTGACGAGCGCTCTCAGACCTGAGCTCCCATTCTTCTTCGTCATTCCCGCGAAAGCGGGTATCCCGCTTCCTTCCTCGTCGAAAGGACAAGCTGGATCCCCGCGTTCGCGGGGATGACGGGGGATGGAGGCGAGGCCGCCGCCCGGATCACGCCGCCAGGCGGAGGAAGGGGAGCGGATCCGTGGGGCGCAGCACGATCGAGCCGCCCGCGCTCGCCTCGAAGATCTCGCCGTCGAGGATCACGCTCGATCGGTCGCCTTCGATCCGGATCTCGTCGCCGCGGCGGATATGGACACCCTCCATGATTCCGCTGCCGAGCCGGCCGAACAGGCCCGCGACCAGCGCACGGATCAAGGCGATCGGATTTTGATCGATCGCCATCAGCTGGAGAGCGCCCGATGGCTGGTTGGCGACGCGCGATCCGATCAGCAATTTCTTGAGCGTGGTCACCATCAGCAAGGAGAAGCTGCCCTGGATCGCCCCCTGCCGGATCAGCGACACCTTCACGGGTGCGGGCTTGTCGGGCAGGAATCTGGCGCGGATGCCGAGTACGACCGAAACGAGCAAAGCCAAGGCGGTGAGGACGTGGCTCAGCCAGTTGGGAAGGCCGAGCGGATAGATCTTGTGGCGGCAATAGAGCATGACCTCGGTCAGCCCCGCGCCGCCCAGGAACATGCCCAGCACGGGCTTCAGGTCCTTGCCGACGCCATTCTCCTCATGCGTCAGCGCGATCAGCTCACGCGTGACGATATGGTCGTCCAGATCCTCCTGCCGCGCAAGCTCCAGCACACGCTCGAGGGCCTCGATCGGATCGCCGGTTGCGCCGAGGTCCAGTGCGATCAGATTGGTCTTGCCGTTGGGGAGCACGGCCACGGGCGGCGGCGCATTGCGGAAATGGCCACCATGGCAGAGTTCGGTGAGCGTCGCCTGGACCGTGCCGTCACCCCCATTGATCACCAGCACGCGCGGCTCGACCAAGGCAATGGTGCGCAGCGCCGCGTCGATCTGATCGACCCGTTCGACCTCATAATGAAAGATCTCAGGGTGATGCGCGCAGAAGCTGCGAACGCGCGGCAATAGCGAGCGATTGCCGGTCGAGCGCGGATTGGACAGGAGGGCGATCCGGATCATCTCTGTCTCAGTTGCCTCCCCGTATCGGTCCGACGCTCGTGCCATGGACATAGTTCAACCGCACCGGAACCGGGGTCACCCCCGTCACATGGACCTGGACCTGGACCGGTGACGGCTTGCGCTTGAAGAGCACGTCGAGCAGCGAAAGATTGGGATTGCCTGAAAAACCGCCACCGTCGCTGCTAACGTCAGTCGATCCATTGCCATTGGCGTCATGCTTGACCGACACGGCATAGGTGCCGGGCTTCGGCACGGGCATGCAGACCTCGACCGGTCCGACAGGTGGTACGTGCACCTGGACGCGCTCCAGATAGGCGCCCTTGTCGAAATAGCGTGCGGGATCGCCGCCATAGGTCTGGATGCGGACCAGACCCGTGTGGGACTTCAGGCCCTCGACGCGCACCAGCATCGCGGGCTTGCCTTCGGTGCACTCATCCGCATGCGGGCCGAGCACGACCGCGCCGACCGAGGCCAGCGGGGTGGCGGCAAGCAGGCCGGCAAGGATGAGCTTCACTTTCGACATGACCTCAAAACTCCTGGAAGCTATAGGGCCGGGCCTTCGCGGCGTCCGGGCGATGTTCGCCTCCGTGAATTGGCAGATTGGTCGTGAATGCGGCCAGAACATGGTGACGGAGCGACGGCATTTTGAAATCGGCAGCGCTTGTTGATCGCTATCTCGCCCGTCTGATTGCCGTGCCGCTGATTTCCAGCCTGGTGATCGCGGCGATGCTGCTGCTGCTCGAGAAGATGTTGCGGCTGTTCGACTTCGTCGCGGAGGAAGGCGGCCCGGTCAGCGTGGTGTGGCGGATGCTCGCCAACCTGATCCCCGAATATCTGTCGCTCGGCATCCCGATCGGGCTGATGCTGGGCATATTGCTCGCCTTCCGCCGGCTCGCCACCTCGTCCGAGCTCGACGTGCTGCTCGCCTGCGGCTTCTCCTACCGACGCTTGCTGCGCGTGCCTTATATGTATGCGGTCGTCGCGGCGGTGGTGAATCTGGCGATCGTCGGCTTTCTCCAGCCTTATTCGCGCTACGCCTATGAAGGGCTGCGCTACGAGTTGCGCACGGGCGCTTTGGGCGCATCGATCAAGGTTGGAGAGTTCACCAAGCTCGGCAAGAATATGACGGTGCGGATCGAGCGCAGCCAGGAAGGTGGGCGCCAGCTGTCGGGAATCTTCGTGCGCGCGCAGGGGCAGGACGGCAAGGAATTGGCGGTCACCGCCGAACATGGCCGCTTCATGGCAACCGACGATCCCAACACGATCATCTTCCGATTGCAGAAGGGCACATTGGTCCACGACGCACCCGATTTTCCGGTGCCGCGCGTGCTGAGCTTCGAAAGCCACGACCTGCCGATCGACCTGCCCAAGGAGGAGGCCTTCCGCCAGCGCGGCGGACGCGAGGAGCTGACCATTCCCGAACTGGTCAAGTCGAGCGTGACCACGCCCGAAAAGACCGATCGCGCCAAGAGCCAGGCCGAATTCCATTTCCGCGTGACGGAGGTGGTGACAATCTTCCTGTTACCCCTGCTCGGCGTCGCGCTCGCCGTGCCGCCCAAAAGGTCGACCTCGGCGCTCGGCGTCTTCCTGTCGATCGTGATGATCGTGACCTATTACAAAGTGAACGAATATGCCGAGGCCTTGGGCGGCCGCGGCCATATCAGTCCGCTGATCGCACTGTGGACGCCGTTCGCGTTGTTCGCATGCCTGATCTGGTGGATGTACCGCACCCTGGCGAAGGTCCCGGGCGGGCAGCCGATCGGTGCGCTCGAACGGCAATTCGCCAAACTGGCCGGGCTGTTCCGGCGCTGGTTCGCCGGCTCGCGCGGGCGGGTGGGCGCCTGATGCGCGTCAATTTCCGCT
>Ga0068852_100000889_pt1 | contig 19775 bp, 16 predicted proteins | sample KBSCornC22_FD_66594 | JGI IMG/M metagenome (GOLD analysis project Ga0068852, IMG submission 66594) | Corn rhizosphere microbial communities from Kellogg Biological Station, Michigan, USA - KBS Corn C2-2 | ecosystem: Host-associated > Plants > Roots > Rhizosphere > Soil ... | reverse complement strand
GACGCGCTCGAGCGCCAGACCATCCAGCGCTGGACGCACGCGCTCCTGCCCCTCGAACTCATCGGCGCCCACGTCGGGCCGACGCACTCGCACACGACCGGGCGCACCCACTCCCTCTCGTTCCGCGCGATCACCGCGATGTTCGGCCACTTCGGCATCGAGTGGGACGTCCGAACCCTCAACGACGCCGAATCGGCCCAGCTGGAGCTGGCTGTCGCGCTCTACAAGCAGCACCGCCCCCTTCTGCACTCGGGGGTCGCGGTGCATGCCGATCTGCGGGAAGAGGCCTTCCGGCTGCAGGGCGTCGTCGCGCGGGACGGCGCCGAGGCGCTGTACTCGTTCGCCTGCCTGCGCACGCCGGGTGACGAGATCCCCGGGAACATCGTGCTGCCCGGCCTCGACCCCGATCGCGTCTATCGCGTGAGCATCGTGTTCCCGACCGGCAAGCTGCCGGTGGAGCAGCACGGCGTGCTCCCCTGGACGACGGATGCCGTGGTCGCCTCGGGGGTCTACCTGAGCGAGGTCGGGATCCCGATGCCGATCCTGCTGCCCGAGCACGCGATCCTGCTGCACGTCACCGGGGCGGATCGCCCGGGCCGCTAGCCGCCGCGATCGCCCGTCTCGCAGGTTGCGTCTTGACAACTTGCGAGCCACTGCCTATCGTCGCGCAAAGACGTTTTGCTAAAACGTTTTTTCACCAAGAATCCATCTGGCGATCAAACGTCGTCCCCATATGAAAACGGAGTAAAGATGCTTCGCACCTCCCTCCCGAGCCGCGGTCGGTTCCGCGCTGCTCGTCTCACAGCTGCGGTCGCGGTCACCGCCGTCGCAGCGCTCCTTCTGAGCGCCTGCGGTGCCGGCGGAACATCCTCAGGGTCCACCGCCAAGTCGCTCACGGTCCTGGTCGAGGCCGGCGGTCACGCCGAACTGCAGCCGATCGCCGATGCCTATCAGAAGAAAACCGGAACGAAGATCACCTTCGTCGAGTTGCCGTACGACGGCCTGTACAACCGCCTCAACAGCGAGTTCACCTCGGGGTCGACGTCGTTCGACGTGGCCGCGCTCGACGCGATCTGGCTCAAGGCGTTCGCGGGCGGCGTTGCTCCGTTGAACAGCCTGTTCACCAAGAGTGTGAAGTCGGACCTGTTCCCGGGCTTGCTGACCGAGGCGAACATCGACGGGAACTTCGTCGGAATGCCCGCGTGGACCAACACCGAGATCCTCTACTACCGCACGGATCTCTTCGACGACGCGATCAACAAGGCCGACTTCGAGAAGCAGTACGGCTACCCGCTCGCGCCTCCGACGACCTGGCAGCAGTACGCGGATGTTGCCAAGTTCTTCACGCGAGACACCAACGGCGATGGTCAGCCCGACCTCTACGGGACCGACGTGAAGGGCGCGGTCGAGACCGAATTCCTCGCGACAGTGTCTCAGGCGGGTGAGAAGCACATGGTGCTCGACGGCAACAAGGTGACCCTGAACGATGCCGACACCAAGAAGGCGCTCGACTTCTACACGAGCCTCCTCCCGTATGCGCCGAGCGGAGCCGCTCAGCTGGACTGGGCGGGCGGGCAGAACCTCTTCTACCAGGGCAAGTTGGCGATGATGCGCTTCTGGGGTCACGCCTACACGCAGACGCCCAAGGATTCCGCCGTCTACGGCAAGGTCGGGGTCGCCCCGATGATCGCCGGCCCGGGCGGCATCGCAGGTGTTCCGGGTGCGTGGTACCTGTCGGTCCCGAAGGCCGGGACGCACAACGCCCAGGCCGAGGACTTCATCAAGTTCGCCTATGACCACAACGCGATGAGCATCACGACCTCGCTCGGCCTTGCGGCGCGGGTGTCGGCGTTCGACAAGTACAAGTCGGAGAAGGGCCACGAGAACCTCGCCGCCATGCTCACCACACTGAACTCCTCGGCCACCGCGCCGCGGCCGGCAACGGCCAAGTGGCAGCAGATCGTCGACACCGTGCTGACGCCCATGCTGCAGAAGGCCGTCGTGCCTGGAGCAGACAATCAGGCGCTCCTCGACGCCGCACAGAAGCAAGTCGAAGCGATCATCAAGTAGGGCTTCGCGCTGCCGGGCCGGATCACGACCCAGCCCGGCAGCGCAGAGCCACGTTCCGGAGGTAAACAGTGCGCATCACCGACAGGCGCTTCGCCACCCTGCTCATGCTCCCCGCGGCAGCGTTCCTGGGTGTCTTCGTGGTCTGGCCGCTTGGGCAGTTCGTGGCCGACAGCTTCTTCGACATCACGCCGATCGGAGGGGAGCGCCGCTTCATCGGGTTCGGCAACTACATCGCGGCGTTCCAGTCGGCCGACTTCGCGAACGCCGCCTGGCGCACTCTCGCCTACACCGCGATCGTCGTGGTCCTCGAGTTCACGATCGGCTTCGCCGTGGCACTGCTCTTCGCCGCGCTGGGGGATCGGTCGCGGATCTTCCGCACGATCTTCCTCTACCCGCTGATGATCGCCCCGGTGGTCGCGGGTCTGCTCTGGCGGTTCCTGCTCATCGACAACTTCGGCATCCTGAACCAACTGCTGGCGCAGGTGGGCATCCTCAAGACGGCGAATCAGATCGCATGGCTGAGCGACCCGAACATCGCCCTGTTCTCCGTCGCGCTTCCCGACGTGTGGCTCACGACCTCGTTCATCACGCTGGTGCTGTTCGCCGGACTCCAGAACGTGCCGGGCGATGTGATCGAGGCCGCCAGGATGGACGGCGCACGGTTCCCCACCCTGGTCTTCCGGATCGTGATCCCGCTGCTGCGCCCGGTCATCGCTGTCGCGGTGATCCTCCGGGGAATCGACGCCGCGCGGGCATTCGACGTGATCCTGATCCAGACCAACGGCGGCCCACAAGGGAGCACCGAGACGCTGTCTCTTCTCATCTACCGCACACTGGTGCGATTCGGTGATCCGGGACTCGCGAGTGCGATGGGCACCCTGTATTTGATCGGCCTCATGGTCGTCGCGGTCATCGCCGTGACCGCGATCTGGCGACCGGGAAGCACCCGATGAACGGGCTGCTGGCATCCGGTCGCGTCAGCCGCGGCCTGCTGTGGACCGTGCTCATGCTGGTCGTCGTGCTCTACGGCTTCCCCTTCCTCTATCTCCTGTCGACGTCGTTCAAGCCGCCGATCGAGACGATCGCGGTTCCGCCCTCGGTCTTCGGGTCGACGTTCACCTTGGGCAACTACGTCGCGGCGCTGACCAAGGACGGCGTGGTGCCCTCGCTGGTCAACAGCGTCGTCACCGCGGTGATCAGCACCCTGCTGTCGCTCGGGCTTGCGTTGCCGGCCGCCTACGCGATCACCCGATTCCGCACCCGGTTCGGGCGGGCGTTCATCCTGATCGCGCTCGTCACGCGCATGGTGCCGGCCATCGTGGTCGGGGCACCGCTGATCCCTCTGTTCCGCAATCTCGGGATCAACGACACCTCGTTCGCCCTGGCGATCGCCCATACGACGATCTCGCTTCCCCTCTCGATCTGGCTCATGGCCAGCTTCTTCGAGGCCGTGCCCGAAGAGCTCGAGGAGGCGGCCAAGATCGACGGAGCCGGACGGATCGGCGCATTCTGGCGGGTCGTGCTTCCCGTCGTCTCGGGCGGGATCGCCGTGACGGCGATCTTCGCCTTTCTCGCCTCGTGGAACGAGTTCCTGTTCGCCTTGCTGCTCACCGCTGTCCGCGCTCAGACGACGCCGATCGCGATCGCGAACTTCCAGACGCAGTTCGGGCTTGACTGGGGAGGGATGACGGCCCTGGCTGCCATCTACTCGGTGCCCGTCATCCTGCTCACGATCTTCCTGCAGCGGCACATCGTCGCCGGGCTGACACTGGGCGCCGTGAAGGGCTGAGGACATGGGAGTGGAAGGAGGGTCGAATGTCTGAAGACCGCCACAAGCAGGTGGGCATCCGCGACGTCGCACGCGTGGCCGGTGTCTCGGTGACCACGGTCTCGCACGTGCTCAACGACAGCCCGCACACCCGGATCAGCGAGCCGACGCGACAGCGCGTCCGCGAGGTGGCCCGTGAGCTCGGATACGGACCCAACCGCATGGCCCAGGGGTTGCGTACGCAGCGCTCGCGCATGATCGGCCTGATCAGCGAAGAGGTCGCAACGACACCGCACGCCGGTCGGATCATCCTCGGAGCTCAGGCCGCCGCTCGCAAGGCGGGCTTCACCCTGGTGCTCATCAACGCGGATCACGACGCCAGCGAGGAATCGAAGCGTCTCGATGTCGCGGCCCTGATCGACAGCCAGGTGGACGGGATCCTCTACGCCACGATGTACCACCGCGAGATCTCCCTCCCTCCGAGCCTGCACGCGATGCCCGCTGTCCTCATCGATGCCAGCGATCGCGCGGGGTTGGTCCCCTCCGCTGTGCCGGACGAGTTCGAGGGAGCGCGCGCGGCCGTCCGCGCTCTCGTCGCGGCGGGGCATCGCCGCATCGGCTTCACCAACAACACCGACGACGTTCCCGCCACCCATGGCCGGCTGGCGGGATATCGCGCCGTGTTGGACGAAGCAGGAATCGACTTCGACGAATCACTCGTGGCGTCGGCGGTATCCGAGGTGAGCGGCGGCTACCTGACGGCCTCCACCCTCCTCGACCTGCCGGATCGACCGACCGGCCTGTTCTGTTACAACGACCGCATGGCCATGGGCGCGTATCGCGCCGCTGCCGAGCGGGGACTTGCGATCCCTGACGATCTGTCCATCGTCGGCTTCGACAATCAGGAGATCATCGCGGACAGCCTCTTTCCGGGGCTGACCACCGTCGCCCTTCCCCACTACGAGATGGGCGTCTGGGCTGTCGACGTTCTGGTCGGGATCCTCAACGGTCAGGAAGACCTTCGGCTCCTCGCCGATCACCCCACACTCATGGCCTGTCCCCTCGTCGAGCGGAACTCGGTCGCCCCACCACGCTCATCAACTTCGAAAGGCTGATTCGTGCTTCGTCTTGCTTCCTCCTGGGTCTGGGACTTCTGGCTTGCGGATGATGGTGACCTCTATCACCTCTACTTCCTCAAGGCCTCTCGGGCCCTTCTCGATCCGGACCGCCGGCACTGGCGGGCGTCCGTCGGCCACGCCACTTCGCGCGACCTGACGAACTGGGTCGAACGTGAAGACGCGCTCGTGCCTTCCGACGAGGGTGCCTTCGACGACGTGGCTACCTGGACCGGCTCGGTGGTCAGGGATGCACAGGGAATCTGGCGCATGTTCTACACGGGCGTCGACCGCCAAGGCCGGGGCCTCATCCAGCGGATCGGTCAAGCCACGTCGGACGACTTGAGCGTCTGGCACAAGGTCGGAGTCGCCGGGGTCGTCGCCCCCGACCATGAGAACTACGAGTCTTTGAGCGATGGCGCGTGGCCAGATGAAGCGTGGCGGGACCCCTGGGTCTTCGCGGACCCGTCGGGCCACGGATGGCACATGCTGGTCACCGCCCGCGCCCGGAGCGGGGCGTCGCATGATCGCGGCATCGTCGGACACGCGTGGTCCGCGGATCTCAGCGACTGGAAGGTGCTTCCGCCTTTGAGCCAACCCGGCGCCGGTTTCGGACAGCTCGAGGTTCTCCAGTTGGTGCAGATCGAGCGCAACTACGTGCTCCTCTTCTCCTGCATGACCCCTGAGCTCTCCGCTGAGCGCCGTGCACGGGGCGAGACCGGCGGAATCTGGGCGGTGAATGTGGACGACCCGCTCGGCCCGTATGACGTCGCGGGCGCATACCGGATCGCCGACGAGTCGCTCTACGTGGGCAGAGCCGTGCAGGCTCGAGACGGCGCATGGGTTCTGCTGGCCTTCGAGAACGTCGGGTCCGATGGCGCATTCGTCGGTCAGATCACAGACCCGATCCCGCTTCGCTGGGACGGCGATCGACTCACCCTCGCGGTCGGGTCGGCGGCCGCGCGCCTGTGAGCGGGAGCGCCCTCGTGGTCGGTGAGACGCTCATCGATGAGGTCGTCGACGGCGGTCGGGTCGGTCGTCACCCCGGCGGGTCTCCGTCCAACGTCGCGCTCGGCCTCGCGCGCCTGGATGTGGACACGGTGCTGCATACGAGGATCGGCGACGACGCAGACGGTGGGCTGATTCGTCGACACCTCGGTGCGGCCGGTGTCGTGCTGACCGCGGACTCCGTGACTGCCGCACCGACGTCACGGGCGGTGGCGACCATCTCCCAGGACGGGTCGGCGATCTACCGCTTCGATGTGACCTGGCATCCGGCCCCGCTCGCTGATCTCGGGACTCCGACGGTCATTCATGCGGGTTCGCTCGGAGCGTTCATGGAGCCCGGATCGAAGGTGACGCGCGACATCATCCAGCGAGGGCTCAGGCAGGATGCTCGAATCACCCTCGACCCCAATATCCGGCCGTCGCTCCTGCCGGACCCCGCCGAGACTCGCGCCCTCTTCGAAGAGCTGGCGTTCACCTCCCATCTCACCAAGTTGAGCGACGAGGACGCCGAGTATCTCTACCCGGGACGACCCCTTGAGGACGTGCTGAACCTCTTGATCGACGGCGGAATCCCCATTGCCGCGATCACCCGCGGTGCCGAGGGTGCGATGCTGGCCAGCGGCGGCGTACGCATCGTGATCCCGCCGGTGACGGTCGGGGTCGTCGATACTGTCGGCGCGGGAGACTCGTTCATGGCAGCTCTCATCTGGGCACTCGCCTTCGACGCCGATGGATGGGCCGGGGAGCCGGTCTCGGCCGAACGCCTTCGTGCCGTCGGCCGCGCTGCGGCTGCGGCCGCTGCCCTCACGGTCTGCCGGCCCGGCGCCGATCTGCCGACCCTGCGCGAGCTTCGGGCCAGCCTCAACGCCGCCTGACCGCGCTTCTGCGCCAAGCTGTTCATGAAAGTGAGAACCCCATGACGAGCCCCAACCGCTACGACGTGACCGACTGGCCCGTCGGCAGCCCGGCCGAGGACATCGGCGAGGTGATCAACAGCATCATCGCGGACGTGAAGAGCCGGCAGACGGAGTCCGATCACCTGGGCGGGAAGCCGGGAGCCGTGATCTATCTCCCGCCCGGGGACTACCGGCTCCGCACTCAGGTGAAGGTCGACATCAGCTTCCTCAAGATCCAGGGATCCGGCCACGGGTTCACCTCGTCGAGCATCCGCTTCAACGTCCCCGAGAGCGAGTGGCCCGACCTTCACGAGCTGTGGCCGGGGGGCAGCCGCATCGTCGTCGACATCCCCCACGGCAAGGATGCGGAACAGGCCGCAGGCGCCGCGTTCTACGTGGAGAGGGACGGCAGCCCGCGGATCAGTTCCATCGAGTTCTCGAACTTCTGCCTCGACGGCCTGCATTTCGAGTCAGACGGCTCGGGTCTCAACGCCGAGAACAGCTACGTGAACGGCAAGACGGGCATCTATGTCGCCAGCCCCAACGATTCCATTCGCATCAACGAGATGGGGTTCGTGTATCTCGAACACGCGGTGACCATCTTCAACGCGGATGCGCTCTCGATCCACGACAACTTTCTCGCCGAGTGCGGGAACTGCATCGAATTGCGCGGATGGGGACAGGCATCCAAGATCACCGACAACCTGGTCGGAGCGGGCTTCAACGGCCATTCGATCTATGCCCAGAACCACGGCGGCCTGCTGATCTGCGCCAACAACGTCTTCCCCCGCGGAGCGAGCAGCGTGCACCTCGACGGCGTCACGCGGTCGAGCGTGACCAACAACCGCCTGCACTCCTTCTATCCCGAGATGGTTCGCCTCGTCGACAGTTCCGAGAACCTCGTGGGGTCGAACCACCTGCTGCGCGACCTCGAACCCTGGACGCCGTTCATCGGTGTCGACAACGGGAGCGACGATCTCTCGGGCCTGCTCACCGTCAGCGGCAGCAACAACTCGATCATCGGCAACCACATCTCCGAGGTGATCGACTCGGGGGCGATTCGGCCGGCCGGCGCGACTCCGGTCATCATCCGGCTGGCGTCGGGAACGGGCAACTACATCTCGAGCAATCACGTGGTCGCGATCGACAGCCGCGCTGTTATCGGCGACTCGGCATTTGCGGCCCAGGTCGACGCTCTTCTCGCAACGGGCACCTCCGCCGCCCTCTCCGTCACCACCGTGCTCGTCGATCCCGGATCAACCCGGAACACGATCCTCGACTCGGGGCGGGACGAGCAGGTCAACCTGGATCGCGAGCGCAACGCCTTCCGTCCGACGCCGAGCGTTGGCGCGGAGCCGGACCCGGTGGGGTGACCCTCAGCGAGTCCGCGTTCCCGTCCACCGGCGGTGCGATCACGTCGGCGGCCGGTACTTCTCGGTCGAGTCGCGCAACTCGAGCGTGGCGTCGAGGCGCTCGATACGGGGAGCCGATTCGGTTCCAGTCATTCGTTCGTGCAACAAGCGCACCGCCGTCTCGCCGATCTCCATCGCGGGTTGCCGGATGGTCGTGAGGCTCGGGGTGAACATCGGGTGCTGGTCGAAGCCGTCGAAGGTCGCGAACGCGACGTCGTCGGGCGTGCGCCGCCCCACCGCGGTCATCGCGTCCAACGCGATGATGGCGAGCGGGGTGCTCGACGCGATCACGGCCGTCACCTGGTCGTGCCGGAGGATGTTCTCCAGCTCTGCTCGCAGAACGGAAGAGTCGGTGCCCGTGAGCGTCTCGACCGAGATCTCTGGGGATGCGGGCCAGGCATCGATCGCGTCACGCACCCCTTGCTCGCGTTCCTTCAGCGTGGCGACACGCAGGTCGCCGGCGACCAGAGCCACCCGACGGTGGCCCTGGCCGAGCAGGTGGGCGACCAGAGCCTGCATGGCGCGACGATTGTCGACGCCCACTTGATCCAGTGCGGCCCCGGGATGGATACGGTCGAGCAGTACCGTCGGCGACTTCTCCTTCTCGAGCTGATCGAGCAGCGCGTCGTGGGACTCCACGGCGCGCGCCAGGATGAGCCCGTCCACCCGCCGGTTGAGCAGAGTCTGGACGGCGCGCTCCTCACGGTCGGCCCCTTCTCCCGAGCTGGCGAGCAGCAGCCCGAGATCGAGCTCGGCCGCCGCGCGTTCGACCCCGTGCACCATTCCGGCGAAGGCCGGTTCACTGACGTCCGAGACCACCAACCCGATGGTGTCGGTGCGGGAGCGCCGGAGCGCGCGTGCGAGCGCGTCCTGACGGTAGTGAGTCTCGGCGATCGCCGCCATCACCCGCGCCCGGGTGTCGGGCTCGACGGGTCGGGTGGAGTTGAGCACGTGGGAGACCGTCGAGATCGACACGCCTGCGACACGCGCGACGTCTCGGATGGTGCTCATGCCGCCTCCTCGCGAAATCGTTTGCCTCCCCAATCATGGGGGATCGGGCTCACGTTTGCATCCCCGGCGAACATCAGCATAGAGTGTTCGCGCAAACGTTTCGATGACGACTCGCGGAAGGCATCATGCACTCACATTCACCCTCGGGACTACTCGCAGACCTGACGCGAGTCGGCTCCGGCCGCACAGCACGCTCATCCAGTTTCGATCAGTCCGGCCGCAACCGAGACAACTGGATCGTCATGCCGGGTGAGGAGCGCGTGCTCGCCGACCTTCAAGGCCCGGGCGCCATCACGCATATCTGGATGACGCAGTCGTGCCGCATCCAGCCCGGTCCCGGTCAGATCGACCCGGCTGTCGTCGGTGTCCCGATGCTCGAGATCCACAACGCGCTCGGGGTCAGTTGGGAGGTCGTCGACCCGGACTATTACCGCAAGGTGCTGCTCAAGATCTACTGGGATGACCAGAAGACGCCGAGTGTGATCGCGCCGCTTGGCGACTTCTTCGGTCTGATGAACTCCCTCTCCGGCAGCTATGACGCGCTGCCCCTCTCGGTCTCGGCCAAGGAGCCCGAGTTGCACACCTTCGGCGGCAGCGCGGCGTTCAACAGCTACTTCCGGATGCCATTCGGCAAGCGGGCGCGGGTGGTTGTCGAGAACCAGAACGACATCCCCTACCTGCAGTACTTCTACATCGACTACGAGCTGTCGCCTGAGCCCCTTCCCGACGACACCGTCTACTTCCACGCGCACTGGCGTCGTGCTCTTCCGAACGCGGGGTGGGGTCCCGACCTGCAATCGAACAGCATCGAGACGACCATTCCGAACCTCACCGGCGACGACAACTACGTCGTGCTCGAGACCGAGGGTCGCGGACACTATGTCGGCTGCAACCTGGCGGTGCGCCACTTTCAGGGATCCTGGTGGGGCGAGGGCGACGACATGATCTTCATCGACGACGACACCTGGCCGCCCAGCCTGCACGGGACCGGGATGGAGGACTACTTCGGCCACGCCTGGGGCATGCAGCACAACGGCTACCTCTTCAACGGAACGATGGTTCACGAGGAAGACGTGCCCGGCTTCCACCACAGCTACCGCTTCCATCTGGTCGATCCGATCCGCTTCGAGAAGCGGATCAAAGTGACGTTCGAGCACGGTCACGCCAATCATCTGTCAGACGACTGGTCGTCGACGGCGTACTGGTACCAGACCCTCCCGTCGCCGGTGCTGTCCGTGCCGCCGGTCGAGGAACGGCTGCCGCTCAGGCCGGTCGATCGGATCATCCGGGCCGAGAAGGCGCACCTGACCCCGGACGAGCAGCAGGGGCGGGATGCCGCAGCGGCGCGGATGGAGCATTTCGTCGCGGCGCGCGACGCCATCCGCGCCGAGCGGAAGGCCGAGGTCGACGAGTGGGAGCGATCAAACGCCGAGATCGCGCGCGAGGTGCGCGGCCGCTTCGATCGGGGGAACGCGTGACGCGCCCCGAGTTCCATTTCACCGCCACGACGGGCTGGATCAACGACCCCCACGCGATCACGCCGCGAGACGGCGGTTACGACGTCTTCTACCAGTACGTGCCCGGGCGAACGGAGTGGGCTCCCAACTGCCACTGGGGGCACGCCAGGGGCCGCGACCTGTTCTCTCTGGTTGAGAGGCCGCCCGCGATCCTCCCCGGCGATGGTGACGCAGGGATCTGGACCGGGTCGCTCGTCGAGGGTCCAGACGGTACGCGCGTGCTCTACACGAGCGTGAGCGATGACGACATCGTCATCGGGCGCGTTCGCATCGCACGACCCACCGATGGCGACTGGGACGCCTGGAGGAAGGGTGGCGTCGTCATCGAGGCGCCGCCCGGGCTCGACCTGGTCGGCTTCCGGGATCCCTTTCTCCGGCGCGATCCCGATGCCTGGCGAGCCTTTCTCGGCGCCGGCGATACCGGCGGCGACGCGCTCGCGCTCTCATACGTGTCGCAGGATCTCGAGCACTGGACCTACGAGGGGGTCGCCCTGGCGCGCTCGAGCCGCGAACGCGATCCGGTGTGGATGGGCGCCCTGTGGGAGTGTCCGCAGATCTTCGAGCTCGATGGTCGTCACGTGATGCTCTCGTCGGCGTGGGACGCGAACGTGCTCAACTACGCCGGATATGCGATCGGGCGGTACGAGGCCGGCGTCTTCACGCCGGAGGCGTGGGGTCGGCTGAGCTACGGCGTCAGCTGCTATTACGCTCCCTCGTTCTTCCGGGATGCCGAGGGGCGTGCCGCGATGACGCTCTGGATGCGGGGGGTCGACGATGTCGAGGCGGGGTGGGCTGGAGCGCACAGCATCCCGTTCCTGCTCTCGCTCGACGGCGATGCGCTCGTCGCCACGCCCCATCCCGATCTCAACGGCTACCGGGTGCCGGCTGATCCGGAGTCGATCGACGGGCTCGCGGCGGATGTGCTGTGGGAGGGCACCGGGTCGTTGTCGGTCACGAGCGGTGGGTCTGCCCTGTTCCACATCGAAGCCCGCGACCATCGTGTGGTGGTGACGATCGGCGATCAGACCAGCGAGCTTCCCCGCGAATCGTCATCCGTGCGCGCAGTGGTCGACGCCAACGCGCTCGAGGTGGTGACCGACCGGGGAATTCTCGGGAGCGCGATCCCCGTGATGGGCGACGCGCTCTCCATCTCCGGCGAGGGCGTGCGAGCGTTCGCGCTCGCGCGATCGCAGAAGCCCAGCCCCGGTGACGTTATCGAAACGTTTGCGTCGCATGCTTGACATGGCTTCGAGGTCTGGCTTAGTTTGCGGGTGCGCAAACGTTTCGATGAGACCTGAGAGACGTCACATTCCATCAAAGGAGATGAACTTCATGACACACCCCGCCCGAGTTATGCGTGTCGGCGCCCTGACGACCGCATTCGCCGTTCTGGTGGCGCTGGCCGGCTGCTCCTCGAACGGCTCCGGCCCGAGTTCGGGGTCGATCCCCACGCTCGACCCGAAGACGAAGGTCACGTTGACCTTCGACATCCAGACGGCCGACCCGAAGACCAACTCCCCGCAGGTCTACGCGGCGGTGAAGGAGTTCGAGAAGGAGAACCCGAACATCACGGTCAAGTTGACCGGTGAGCCCACAGACACCCACACGCAGAAGATGCAGTTGGCCGGGCAGACCGACACGCTTCCCGACATGTTCTGGATCCTGGATTCGGACGCCCGCCAGTTGAACAAGGCAGGCAAGCTGGTCAACGTCAAGCCGATCCTCGACGCGGCCAACCTGACCAGCCGCTACCCCGCCACTACGGTCAAGGGTTTCACCGACGACGGCAAGACCTACGGTCAGCCGAGCAGCCAGCTCGTGACCGGGATCTGGTTCAACAAGAAGATCCTCGCCGACAATGGGCTCAAGGTTCCGGTCACCTTCGATGATCTGCTGAACGTCGTCAAGGTCCTGCATGCCAAGGGCATCACGACCATCTCGAACGGGTCCAACCAGGCATCGTTCGCCTGCTGGTCCTTCCTGCGCGATCTCAGCAACTTCGGGTGGGATCAGAAGGTGAAGGGCTTGCTCGCCGGCACCACGAAATACAACAACCCCGACTTCAAGAAGCTCTACGAGCACATCGATGAGCTGCGCAAGGCGGGCGCGTTCGCGGACAACGTGGCGACGACCACCTACGACCAGATCGTCTCCCGGTTCACCTCCGGCCAGGCGGCGATGGTCGACGGCGGCTTGTGGATGGCGGCTCCGATCCAGGCGTCGAGCATCGCCCCGGATGCCGGATTCTGGATCGGCCCGGAGTTCTCGGACGGCGTCGGAGACCAGAAGGTCTCGATGAGCGTGCCGGCAGCTCCGTGGGCATACTCGGCCAAGTCGGCGAAGGACCCGAACAAGTACGCGGCGATCGCCAAGTGGGTTGAGTTCTGGGCGGGCCAGGCCGCAGCGCAGACGCAGGTCGACGGCGCCCTCCCGCCGTCGACCACGTGGGACGTGAAGATCCCCGAGAGCCAGTCGGTGTTCAAGACCGGTCTCGCTGCGGCCTTCGCCCCCGGGACGCACGCTCCGGCGAACCAGCCCGACCTGATGGTGCCGACCGCGGTGGGAACCGCCATGTACGACAGCATCTACGGTGTCATCGAGGGTCAGTTCACCCCCAATGAAGCGATGGACCACGTGCAACAGGCACTCGACCAGGCCCAGTGATCATCGGTGAGGGCCGAGCAACCGCTCGGCCCTCACCACCCCGGTGGAAAGTACGCTCATGACTTGGCTCAGTTCGCGCTGGAAGATCGCCGTGATGGTGGTCCCGGCCCTACTGCTGTTCTCGGTATTCATCGCCTATCCGGTCGTCTACTCGCTGGTCTTCAGCTTCACGCGATTCAACGGCTTCGAGTCCCCGGCATTCAACGGGGGCGCCAACTACGCGACCCTGTTCGCCGACAAGTTCTTCTGGCGGTCCCTCGGCAACACCGCGATCATCTTCGTGGTCACGCTGGTCGTCCTCATCCCGCTGGCCTTCGGCCTCGCCCTGTTGATGCAGCGCCGCATCCCGGCTGCCGGAGCGCTCAGGTCGCTGGTGTTCGCGCCGGCGATCATCGCGCCGATCCTCTCGGGGCTGATCTGGATCTTCATCCTGGATCCGCATGTCGGCCTGCTCAACCGCATTCTGGGGCAGCTGGGTCTTCCCGAGCCGGAGTGGATCGGCGGCAACACCCTTACCCCGTTCTCGGTCTCGTGGGTCTATGTCTGGTCGCAGCTGGGCTTCGCGATGACGATCTTCTACGCGGGATTGCAGCTGTTGCCCGCCGAGGTCCTCGAAGCGAGTGAGATCGACGGAGCGAACGGGATCAAACGCGTCTGGTACGTCGTCGTACCGATGATCCGCGAGACCTTCATCATCATCACCGTCTTGATGATCACCGGTGTCTTCAAGGTCTTCGAGATCGTGCTCGTCCTCACCGGAGGCGGCCCGGTCCATGCCTCGGAGACCCTGGTCAGCTACACGTACTTCATCACGTTCTCGAGCCAGCGCTACGGGCTCGGAATGGCCGGCGCTGTCATCGTAACCGTCCTGGGCATGATCGTCGGTCTCGCCTACCTGATCGTCGCGCGAAGGAGGCAAGTCGCATGACGGCAGCGATCACCCGAGCGCGGTCCACGCGAGCCCGTGGGCGCTCGCAGGCGTATGCGATCCCGTCCTCCATCGGCGGATACGTCGTCACATTGCTCATCGCCATCCCGCTGCTGTGGATCGCGTTCCTGTCCCTTAAGCGGAGTGCGGACATCCTGGCGGACCCGCTGTCGTTGAGCGGCCTCAGCCTCAACAACTACATCAAGGTGCTCGGGTCGCTGCCTCTTGCGCAGATGTACTTCAACACCATCGTCATCGCGTTGGTCGCTGTGGTCGTGGGTGCGGCGGTCTCCTACATGCTGGCATTCGCCCTGACGCGCATGGTCTTCGGTCGGCGTCGGGTTCGTTCGGCGATGACGTACTACGTACTGGCCGGCATCTCGATCCCGGTGTTCATCCTCCTGTTCCCGGTGTACCGGATCGACATCGCGCTCGGAATCTTCGGCACCTATCTGGCGCTGATCCTGCCCTACACGGCGCTGACCATCCCGTTCACGACCCTGGTGTTCATGGGATATCTCAACGACTTCCCCGCGGAGCTCGAAGAGGCGGCTGTGATTGATGGCGCGGGCCTGTGGACGGTCTGCGTGCGGGTCGTGCTGCCACTGATGCGCCCGGTGATCGCGACGGTGTTCGTGCTCAACACGGTCTTCATCTTCAATGAGTACGCGTTCGCGTCCGTGCTGATCAACGATCCCAACCTGTACACGATCTCGCTCGCGGTCTCGAGCCTGAAGGGCGAGTACGCGATCGACTACGGCGGCATGATGGCGGCTGCCACCCTCGTGCTGCTGCCACAACTGATCCTGTACACGATCTTCCAGCGTCAGGTGATCGGCGGGCTGACGGTGGGTGCCGTGAAGGGCTAGCGTCCACACAGATGGATCCGCCTGCTGACTCGCAGTGTGCTGACCAATAGGCTCGAACCGGGCAGTTGGACAGGAGCGAGGTCGCCACCGTGTCGCTTCGCGTCGTCTCCCGTCGTCAGGCGATCCTCTGGGCCGCGATGGGCGCGGTCGTCGTCGCGCTCCTGGTCATCGTCGGGCTCGTCGTCTCGCGGCCACCGTCTCCGCATCGCGCGCCGGCCCCTGCCGGCCTCGGCGCGACTCCACCCATGGGCTGGAACAGCTGGAACCACTTCGGCTGCGACGTCGACGCCGACCTCGTGGAAAGCACCGCCGATGCGATGGCGGCGAACGGGATGCAGAAGCTCGGCTATACCGCGGTCAACATCGACGACTGCTGGATGGCGCCGCAGCGCGATCCGCGCACCGGCGAGCTCGTGCCGGATCCGACGAAGTTCCCGCAGGGCATGGCGGCGGTCGCCGACTACCTGCACGCTCGGGGCTTCACGCTCGGTATCTACGAGGACGCGGGCACGAAGACCTGCGCGGGATTCCCCGGCAGCCTCGGGCACGAACGGCTCGACGCGCGCACCTTCGCCCGGTGGGGGGTCGACACCCTGAAGTACGACAACTGCCACCATGGTGATTCGACCACGACGGCCCAGTACATCGCGCGCTATCGGGCGATGAGCGACGCGCTGCGCGCGACCAGGCGGCCGATCTTCCTCGCGATCTGCGAGTGGGGGGTCAATCGCCCATGGACCTGGGCGCGCGGCATCGGGCAGTCCTGGCGCACCACCCACGACATCAAGGACAGCTACGCCTCGATGCTGGCGATCTTCCAGCAGAACGTGCACCTGTCTGCCTACGCCGGGCCGGGCGGCTGGAACGATCCCGACATGCTCGAGATCGGCAACGGCGGGATGACGCCGACCGAGCAGCGCACCGAGTTCACCCTGTGGGCTGCGATGGCCGCGCCTCTCATCGCGGGAGCCGACATCCGTGCCCTCGGTCCCGACGATCTGGCGACCTACTCGAACGCCGAGGCGATCGCGATCGATCAGGATGCCCGGGGCGCGCAGGCCGTCCCGCTCTCGCAGAACGGCAGGCCGGCGGGCGAGGGGGGACTCTGGGTGCTCAGCAAGCCCCTCGCCGACGGCAGCCGCGCGGTCGTCCTGTTCAACTCGACAGATTCCCCGCAGACCATGTCGACCACCGCGTCGGAGGTCGGACTTCACGGGGCGAGCTTCGACGTCCGGGACGTGTGGGCGGGGACGGATTCGACCAGCACCGGCGCGATCAGCGCCTCGCTCGCTCCGCACGAGGCGGCGTTCTTGCGGATCACCGCAGGCGACTGATGATGCGCCCCTGCTCGCGCCTGGTTCCGCGAGGGCCCTTTGACGCCATTGCATCATTCATCACATGTATGATCTAATATGAAAGCCGCCAGAGTAGGTGGCCTCAGTCGTCAAGGAAGTCGACAAGAAAAGGACGCGACAATGTCATCACAGCAACGCCGCTTCACCCGATCCCCCCGTGCGCTGGGACTGCTCGCAGCCGCAGCGGCAGTTGCGCTCCTCGCAGCTGGTTGCTCCACCGGCGGTGGCGGCAACGCCAACTCGCCGTACGGATTCAAGACGGTCAAGCAGGTCAAGGGCGCTCCCATCACCATCCTGGTGGACGCCGACCGCACCCCCATCGCCAAGGCATTCCAGGCGGATCACCCCGAGTACAAGGTGAACATCCAGACCTACGACGGAAACGCCGGTGGAACCAACTCGTTCCAGACCAAGATCTCGCTCGCCGACAAGGCCGGCTCCGGCTGGCCCGACGTCGTGTGGTCGGGCCAGGTGAACGACGCGAGCTGGGCCGCCGTGGGCAAGAACGGTGCACAGGCCTTCGCCGCGCCGCTCGACGAGGGCGTCATCTCGAAGAAGTGGCTCGACGGCTACACGAAGGGCGCTGAAGACCCGGTGACGGTCAACGGCCACATCTACGGCATCCGCGACAACCTGGCGCCCGTCGTGTTCTGGTACAACAAGACCCTGTTCGACCAGTTCGGCTACAAGATCCCCGAGACGTGGGAGGACTACCAGGCCCTGGGCGACAAGCTCGCGGCCGAGCACCCCGGGTACACGCTGGGCACGATCGGTGACTCGTTCACCGCGACGCTCACTGACTTCTGGGCCGCTCAGGCGCCGATCTACACGCTCAAGGGCAAGACCTTCACGGCCGACTTCAAGGACTCGCACACGCAGAAGATGATCGCCCTGCTCGACCACATGCTCGCCAACAAGAGCATCAACACGGTCGGCATGTTCACGCCTGACTTCGCGAAGGTCGACAAGGGCAAGCTGCTCGGCATCCCCGGTCCGACCTGGTTCACGGGAGCGATCTTCAGCAACAAGACCGCCCTCGACGGCCAGCCGGGCGAGTGGGGAGCAGGAATGCCGTTGCACTGGGCCGGCGAGCCCATCGCCACCGGCAACGTGGGTGGTGGCTTCTGGTACGGCTCGAGCCACTCGGCCAACCTCAAGGCCGAGGCTGCGTTCCTGCAGTACGCGGTCGCCGGACCCCAGTCGGTCAAGCTGATCACGGGTCTGCCGGCCTACGCCTCCACCGCGAGCGCTTGGCTCGACGCGCAGGTCAGCGGCGGCTTCTGGGCCGACTCGGACAAGTTCAAGGACGTCGTCAACACCGCAGCCACCCACATCTGGTCGGGCTGGGGAGCGACGCTCTCGTTCAGCTCTGAGCCTGCTTGGAACACGATCGTCGCTCCGGCTCTGGCCAAGGGCCAGACCATCGCATCGGTCGCGGACGCCTGGCAGAAGGAGTACGAGAACCAGGCTCAAGTCAACGGCTACCAGGTCGGCAAGTAGAGGACAACTCCCATCTCTACTGATCTCACGTCCCTCGCTGCCGCTCCTTCACAGGAGCGGCAGCGGGGGGCAATCACTCGCCGCCCTCAGAGGCGACTCGGCGCGCAGACCGTCATCGGTTATCTGTTCTCGAGTGGCTATCTCCTCTTCCTTCTGGCCTTCGGTATCGGGCCGATGCTCTACGCGTTGTACCTCTCGTTCACCGCCAACGGGGCGTTCGCCGGGCTCGACAACTTCGTCCGGGTCTTCAACGACTTCCGGTTCCTTCCGGCCGTGCAGCACGTGGCCTTCTTCGTGGTCATCTGGCTGGTCACCCTGATCGTGCTGGTCACGATCCTGGCGCTCATCGTTCACGCGGTCCGCACGAGGTGGCTGTCTGCGACGTCGCGCTTCCTGTTCTACATCCCAGGAGCCCTCGCCGGTTCGGCGAGCGTCATGCTCTGGCTCTTCATGCTCACGCCGAGCGTCAGCCCTGTGGCTTGGCTCCTGAACGCCCTCGGACTCAAGAGCTTCACCCAGATCGTCTCCGTCGAGAACCTCCCCGTGGTCTTCACCCTGGTCGCGTTCTGGACCGGTGCCGGCGGATGGATCATCATCATGTACGGCGCGCTGAACACGATCTCGACCGACATCATGGAGGCCGCTCGTATCGACGGCGCGGGACCGCTGAAGACCGCCTGGTACATCCAGATCCCGCTGATGCGGAAGTGGATCGCCTACATGGCCGTCGTGTCGCTCGCCGGCGGAACTCAGTTGTTCGTCGAACCCAAGATCCTCAACCTCGCGAGCCGCGGTGTGGTCTCGGAGCAGTATTCGCTCAACCAGCTCGCCTACCAGATCGCATTCGGCCCTCAAGCGGACTTCAACGGGTCGGCGGCGATCTCGATCGTGCTGCTCGTCGTCTCCATGGGCCTTGCCGTGTTCTTCGTTTTCCGAGGAGGCCTCTTTGACCGCGACTAATCTGCGGGTCGTTCCCTCGGCGCCCGCTCCGGCCCGCTGGCTGGGCCGGGTCCTGGCGATCGCCGTTCTCGCGTTCTTCGCCATCTTCTTCGTCATCCCCTTGGGGTGGTTGCTGCTTGCCCCGACGAAGGACACGAATCAACTCAACCAACTCCACGGGGAGTCTCCCTTCAGCTTCGGATCCTTCGACCAACTGGCCCAGAACTGGAATCAGTTGATCGGCTTCGAGGACGGCATCATCTGGACGTGGCTGGGCAACTCGGTGTTCTACTCGCTCGCCGCGTTGGTGATCACGATCCTCATCACGATTCCCGCGGGATACGCGCTCGCGATGACCAAATTCCGGTTGCGGCGTGCGCTGCTCATCACGACCCTGATGGTCATGCTCATCCCGAACACGGCGCTCGCCCTGCCGATCTTCCTCGAGCTGTCGGCGATTCACGTGTTCGGATCTCCGCTCGCCGTGATCCTGCCGTTCTCGTTCTTCCCCTTCGGCGTATATCTGACGTACATCTATTTCTCGACGACCATGTCGCACGACCTGCTGGACGCCGCGCGCATCGACGGCGCGGGGGAGTTCAAGGTCTTCACGAGAATCGCCATGCCCCTGGCGACTCCGGTGATCGCGCTCGTCGGCTTCTTCAGCTTCGTCGGCAACTGGAACAACTACTTCCTGCCGTTCATCCTGGAGCCCGGAGCGCA
>Ga0068852_100000881_pt1 | contig 19856 bp, 26 predicted proteins | sample KBSCornC22_FD_66594 | JGI IMG/M metagenome (GOLD analysis project Ga0068852, IMG submission 66594) | Corn rhizosphere microbial communities from Kellogg Biological Station, Michigan, USA - KBS Corn C2-2 | ecosystem: Host-associated > Plants > Roots > Rhizosphere > Soil ... | reverse complement strand
GACCTTCGTCATCGGGCCGATGTGCTCGGTCAATCGCATCTCTGCCGAGCCGCCATCGCATAAGAGCTGCGCCCGCTATGCCGCCCAGGCATGCCCCTTCCTGTCGCAGCCGAAGATGGTTCGCAATGAGAAGGACATGCCCGTCGGTCACCTGATGCCGTCCGGCGAGATGATCGCCCGCAATCCCGGCGTCACGCTGCTCTGGACGACGCTGTCCTTCCAGATCGAGCGCGGCGGCCTCTTCCGCATCGGCCCGCCCAACGACGTCGAATGGTGGGCGCATGGACGTCACGCGACGCGGCAGGAGGTCTGCGATTCGATCGAGAGCGGCCTGCCAATCCTGGCCGCGACCTGCGAAGGAGATCCAGCATGTCTGGCAGAGCTCGACAAGGCGGTGATGCAGGTTGCCCCGATGCTGCCACAGGAGGAGGCGGCATAGGCTTCCTGCCGCCCTGGTGCGCGACCTGGGGCCGCTGCCCCTATCCAATCCCGTGCCCCTTCCAAGCCCTGGAGCCGTCATGCCTTACGAGCCCTTGCCACCCCCGCCCAAGTACGAGCCACCCCCGCCCGTCTATTTGGGCGATGGCCTCTATGGATCGTTTGACGGATTCCAGGTCTGGCTCACCCTCGAACGCCATGACAGCGCCCCGCTGATCGCCCTAGAGGCGTCGACGATGCTCGCCCTGATCCGCTATGCCCGGCGGTGCTGGGAGCCGATCGCCAACGAGGAAGCCGTCGTGATCAAGCCGGGAGTGGACCTGTGATCCTGTTCTTCCCCCAAGTCATCTACTGCCAGTTCTATGCCTGGATGGAACGCCTCGAAGCCTGGCTCGATGAGCCAGATCACCCTGGAGACTGAGATGATGCCACCCGACGACAATTACGATGAGGTCACTGGCGTGACCGACCTGACACCCGAGGAGCGCGAGATCCTGCTTTGGTTCTCCGTCATCGGCCTCGCCGGCGGCCTCGTGTTGCGGATCTTGTGGGGCGTATGAGATTAACCGCTCCTGCGCGCGGCGCTGGCGCGCTTCCCGAAAACATCTATAGACTGATCCGGTCCATGGCCTGCCAGGGCCGGGCAGGGCCAGGCGTGGTGCGCCACGGTTCGGTCTGGCACGGCAAGGCCTGGCTTGGCATGGCGTGGTGGGGTCAGGCGAGGCGTGATCTGGCTAGGCAAGGCATGGCAGGGCTGGGTTTGGCGTGGCACGGCGAGGCACGGCGCGGTTAGCCGGGGCTCGGTGAGGCAAGGCGAGGCATGGTTTTTTTAACTGGAGCACAACAATGGCAAGGAAAGCAAAGACCGCCGAGGTGATCGTCCTCGGCGTCAACAGTGTCAGCGACGCTGGAAATGAACCGATCAGTTTCAGCGAGCCGTATGCGGTCAGCGTCACGATTCAGGGCTCGGCTGATCTTCTCTTCCATCGGTGGCAATCTGACGCCGTCGATCAGAAGGCCAAGGCCGCAAAGAACTCGGCGGCCAAGAAGACGGACAACGTCGAATCGTATGTCTGGCGCGATGAGAACGGGCAGATCGGCCTGCCCGGCGAATACTTGCGGCAGTCGATCATCAACGCAGCGAAGTTCCGGCAAGACCCTCGTTCGCCTCGCAAATCGGCGATGGACTTGTTCAAGGCGGCCGTTGTGCCGTTGACCGTCCTCGCCCCCTTCGAGCCGGGCGTCAAAAAGTGGGACTACGAGGACCGGCGCCGTGTCGTGGTGCAGCGTAACGGCGTCACTCGTGTCAGGCCGGCGATGCGCGCGGGATGGCAGGTCACCATCGATCTCCAGGTGTTGCTGCCGGAATATGTCGGCGTCGACGACCTGCGCTCGGTGATCGAGCAGGCCGGTCGACTGGTCGGTGTCGGCGATTTCAGGCCGACATACGGCCGATTCGGCATCGTCGCCTTCAAGGCTCTCTGAGGCATGGCAAGGCCGGCTCGGGTCCGGTGCGGTGGGGTCCGGTGAGGTCGGGTCGGGTTGGGTATGGCTGGGTTGGGCCTGGCATGGTCCGGCTCGGCATGGCTAGGCGCGGCACGGTAGGCTGAGGCATGGCGTGGCGGGGCAAGGTAAGGGTTGGTCAGGCGGGGCGGGGTCTGGCTTGGCCTGGCGCGGCAGGGCCGGGCAAGGCACGGTCGGGCGAGGCATGGTAAGGCGCGGTCCGGTTAGGCGTGGCGCGGCGAGAATGGGCATGGTCTGGCAAGGCCAGGCTGGGCGAGGTCCGGTCTGGCGGGGTTAGGCGCGGCGTGGCTAGGTGAGGCCAGGCTGGGCTGGGTCGGGCTTGGTAAGGCGCGGCATGGTCGGGCACGGCAAGGCCAGGTAAGGCCCGGCGGGGTATGGTGTGGCCCGGTTTGGTCCGGTCCGGTTGGGCTGGGCGAGCTGGGGCTCGGTCCGGCAAGGCGCGGCATGGTGAGGGGCGGCTGGAGCGATCCGGCCGCCTTCTCTTTTAGACCGGCCTATTTCGGCTGAAATCTCTCAATTGGGGCTGCGTCGGATTGAGCGGTCCCGGCGCCGCCTCCGGCGGCTGGGGTCCATTAAATATTCCCTGTCCACCTTGAGCTGACGGATCGCCTGGGGCGCCGCCTGCCCCTGGCTGGGCAGCGGCAGCGCCTGGAGCACCGGGAGGGGCCGGCACGCCGGCAGTGGCATCGTTGGCCGGCGGCATCAGCGGGATACCGGCATTGAGCGCCACGATGGACGGCATGCCCTGCGAGAAGGCCTGCGTCATATCGATGTCGTCGCCAAGTCGGTTAATAACTTGCTTTAGTACCCACTCCGGATTCACGCCGGGGATCTGCAGGATGAGCGGCACCAGCTTCTCGGCGTTGGCGATCTCCTGCGCCTGGTTGGGCTTGCCGGTGGAGCCGGCCTCGATCTCCAGCGACACCTCCTTGGCGATCTCCTCGCGCGACAGCTCGGGCCAGATGGCGCCCTCGCCGACGATCTCCTGCACGGTGGAGGCGTGGAACTCCTGGAACATGATCTGTCCGCCGGTCTTGGCGAGCGCTGACAGGACCATGTTCAAGTCATCGACGTTCGAGGCGAGCTGCGTCTGCCTGGAGCTCTCGGCGATCGAGCTCTCGGTGGCCGTGCTGTCAGACGTCCCGCCCAGGTTCGCCTCCTGGACGCCGACGACGCGCTCGATGTCCTGGAAGGCCGGCCCGACGTCGTAGAGGTTCGGATCGATCCCCGGCATCTTCACCGGCTGCAGCAGGTCCTCGATCTTCTGACCGGGCTGCAGCGCATTCAGCTCCAGGACCGCGTTGGCCGGGTGGTTCTCCAGCTTGGCGATGTCCTCCTCGTCGAGCTGTCCGGCGCCGACGGCGGTCTTCGGCCGGTTGGCGATGCGGTGTTCGCGCAGGCCCTCGCGGCTGCGGTTGATCTCGCGCTGCGGATCCTTGATCAGCGACACGTCGGACGGCGGAAAGAGCTGCGTCGGGTGCTCGATGTCGTTCAGCGTCATCGAAAACCACGGCCAGAAGCGCTCGGTCCAGGCATCCGGCGCGGTCGGCTCTGTCAGGAAGTCCTTGTAGCCGTCGCAGACGCAGTAATAGAGGCCGTCGGCCCGGTTGTAGATGTGCCACACCATGGCCTTGTTGCCGTTCCGGTCGCGGTTGCCCTCGTCGCCGTGGATGCGGGCGCGGATCGCGGCGGTCACCTGGTCGGCGGGTTCGCCCGGCGCATAGGCGGTGTAGCTCGACTTCACGTCGACGCCATAGACCTCCTGGACGCGGTCCGGGGACATCGGCATCTCCTCGGCCACCCAGGTCGAGCCGAGGAAGCCGTTCAGATCGACGCAGTCCGTGTCAGGGATGATGTGCCAGGGCAGCGGGTAGGAGAACACCAGGCCCTCGCGGGCGACCATCTGGCTCTCGCGGCGCAGCTCCTCGATCACCAGGCGCAGCCGCTCCGCCTCGGAGCTGTCAGGCTCGATCTCGCCGTCGGCCATGTCCTCTGACAGGCGCTGCATGTTCGCCAGGCGGCTCGAGTAGTCGGCGATCTGCGCTGTCACGTCCGGGTTCTCGCGCATGAAGCGCTGGAATCCGAGCTTCACATAGCCGACGCCGCAGGTGACGGCGCGGCGGACCATCCGCTTCATGCCCGACTTGAAGGGGTAATCCTGCTCCGAGACCTGATATTCGTAGAGAATACGGGTCGTCTCGGCGATCTTGTCCATGAGCTGGTTGTATTCCAGCGACGTGTTGAAGTCGGTGATGATCTGCATCGCCTTCGGGTTCATGGGGTTCTGCCCCAGGAGCTGCATCGCCGCCATGACCTGGGCCTGCGTCCCGTCCCACACCTTCGAGATGATCTTCTTGCGCCGCTTGGCGTTGACCTTGGGATTGCGAGCGTAGAGCGCTGACACCTTCTGCTGCACATGGCGGAGGGTGATGTTCGCGACATAGCGCGGATCGTGCCTGTCGATGTTCGGATCGACGTCGAGCAGGACCTCGTTCTCCTTGCGCCACTGGTCGCCGCCGCAGAACTCCATGTCCCGCTTCATCTTCTTGAACGGGCGGTCCCAATGCGACTTGGCCCGCTTGACGTCCTCGATGAGCTGCGAGACCAGCGCGGAGCGTTGCTCCGGCGGCTGGGGATCGTCGCGTTCGACCTGCTTGCCATCGGCGGTCGGCGCCTTCGGCGGCTGGGAGAACATCATGCCGCCCTGGCCGCTGATCTCCTGGCCGGCATAGGGGTCCGGCGTGCCGATCGGGCCGGCAGCAGGATCGTCCGAGGGGATCACCATCCTTGCCTCCCGCGTGTCATGGAAATCAGGCGCGACTCGCGGCGCTCCTGGGCTTTCAGGTAGCCAAAAGTGCCCGGTCGAACGGACGGCTGAATGGCTTTCACCGACGCCGGCGCCAGCCGCATCAAGCCTTGGCCCACCAGCGACAGGAAGTCGACGAAGTCGTCACGGCGACCTGCGGGAAACTTCAGTAGCTCGTCGGTCGCCGCGGGGAGCCATGGCGCCGCGGCGGGCAGGTGGACCTTGCCCTGCATCATGCGGCCCAAGATGCTGAGAGCTCTGGTCTGCTTGTCAGCCTTGGGGTGCGTGTCATCGAGCGTCGTGTGAGCGTGGAGCTCCAGCATGCGGCGCCGCAGGAACGGGCCGATCGACTTGGCGATGAGGCCCTTCTCCGACCAGCACACCAGCGGCTCGTGCTTCAGGATCATCTTGCAGATCTGCTCGACCAGGACGTCGCTCTCGGCGCGCTGCCACCAGACATCCGGCAGGACCCAGATGTGGCTGTCAGCGTCGACGCCGATGCACCCTATGCAGGACCGATCCAGCTCGGTCTCCTTCGTCACGGCGAGATCCATCGCCATGTAGATCCTGAGCGCCCGAGGCAGGTCCTGGGGCTTGTAGGTCAGGATCGACTCCCGCTTGAACAGGTTGCCGCCTACCGCCGCCGGCGAGCCCTGATACAGGGCCGCATAACCGCGCGGGTCGGAGCGCTCCTGAGACGCCAGGAAGGCCTTGCCAAACCGGGCAGGCCACAAAACCTCGCCAGGCGCGCGCTCCAGCGGATCGTCTGACAGAGCCACAGCGGGCAGGTTGATGACCGTCCAGGTGGCGGCTTCCTCGGCGTCGTAATAGGGGTTCTCCGGATCGGTGATGCGGCCGATGACGTCGTCCTCGTGCCAGCGCGTGGCAATGATCATCATCGAGGAGCGGTCGTCCATGACGCGCGACTTGAACACCTGCGTGAACCAGGTCCAGGCCTTGTCGCGCTCGATCTGGCTGTCAGCCTCTTCGCGGTTCTTGATCGGATCGTCGATGATCAGGGCATGGCCGCCGCGCCCGGTGATCGATCCGCCGACACCTGTGAAGAACAGGACGCCGCCGGCGGTCGACTCAATGCGGGTGGTCGATACCCGCTTGAGCTTGGAGTCAGGGAACACCTGCTTGAAGGCCGGGCTCTGCATGTAGTCCTTCACGGCGCGGCCGAAGTCGCGCGAGAAGGTCTCGTTGTAGGTCGCCAGGATCAGCGACTTCTCGGGGAAGACGCCGGCATACCAGGCCGGAAACAGCTTCGATGTCAGCTCGGTCTTACCGGAGCGGGGCGGCGCGGAGATGATGACACGGCGGAGCTCGCCGCGCGCCACGCGCTCCAGGATCGAGGCGATGAAATAGTGGTGCTTCACTGGCAGGTAGAGGGATTTCCTCGGATCCTCGTCGTCCTGGGGCCACGGCCGCATCAGCTTGGCGAACGGGATCAGCTCGTGGCGCGCCTCATCGATCGCATCGAGGCGCATCCGCAAGAGCATGGAGCGGGATAGAGGCGGCAGCTTGGGAGCCGCCGCCTGAAGGTCTTTGTCGAGCCGCTTTGCCGTCATGCCTCAATACTTCACGGCGAGAATGGCGGCCTCGGCATCCTGATTCTGCTTCTCCAGCTTCTCCTCGCCCGGCAAGCCGGTCGGGACGCTCGGATCGCTCGAGCCCGGCATCGGATCGCCCGTGTCAGGCTCCGACGGATCGATGTTGCCGGACAGCGGGCCTCGAGGGTCGAGGCCGACCTTGGCCGACGGGCCGAGGTGGGAGGTCGAGAGGCGGATCGCCTCCGGGCTCATGTGGTTCGCCTCGAACATCTCCTGCTCAAGGTTGGTCCACTTCCACTGCGGCTTCTCGGTGCCGTCCTCGTAGCGCGGCACATAGTCCTTGTTCTGCGGCCGGGCCGCTTCCTCGACCGAGCCGGGCCGCTTGGTGGTCTGCGGCATGCCCTGCGCGGTGCCCTGATTCCGCTGCCGATCCTGGGCGTCTTCGTCGTTGCGTCGTCCGCGTGCCATGGCCTTCACTTCCTCTTCGGGGGTGTCGGGGCGGTCTTGCCCCCTTTCAACATCGGGCCGCCCTTGTCAGCCTGGTTGAAGTCACGAGCGACGCTCTGGGGAACGCCGGTCTTTTTCGCAATGCCCTTGTCATGGGCGGCGGCGGCCATAAGACGTGCCTGCCGAGGTGTTTTTGACGGCATCAGGTCCTCCTCCAGTATTCCTTGCGCCAATTGCAGTTCTTACAAAGCAGTTGGAATCGCTCGGGGTTTTGCTTCACCTCGAAGATGATGTTCTTGCCCGTGCCCTTATGACCGTCGTTGCCGATATGGTCGAAGTCCAGCACGATAGTGTCACCCTCTCCGCACTCGCTGCACCTCCCGCCGAAGCTCTCGATCAGCCGCAAGCGCTCTAGCTTGCGCCATGTCTTGGCATAGGCGTCCAGTTCGACCTTGCGGCGCCGGTAATAGTCAGCCTGATAGGCTTTCTTCTCGTCCGGCGTCCGTTTCGGCCTGGGTAGCTTCACGACGTTCGTCATGTCTCGACGGTGATCATGATGTCGCTCTGACACCACCCTTCATCGGCGGTGCCCTTGACGGTGATCGTATGCTCGACGAAGCCGATCAGGTCCGATCGGGCCGTCTCGATCGTGTCGCCGTTGACCTTGAAGGCGCCGTTGGAGTCGTCGATGAGCTGGTAGCTCGGGGTGCCGGTCGCGCCGGTCATGGAGAGCGTGCCGACGACGGTGTCGATTGGCGAGCCCGCCGCCACGGTGGCGTTGTCGATGCTGATCTCGGCGTCCGGGATCTCCTCGCCGCTGCCGCCTTCGCCAGAGAAGTCGGTCCGCTCGTCGCCGTGCTCGTGCGACGGGTGCAGGATGCGCAGCTTGGCGGGGTTGTGCTGCGACTGCAGGGTCTCGGTGCGGTCGTCTGCCATGTCAGGCCTCCGTGATGGTGGCGGCTTTGAGGGCGGCCAGGAACTTGCCGTGATAGGCGGCGATGATGTCGGCGCAGTCGGTGCCGTTGATGATGCGGCGGGCGTTGAAGGGGTCGTCGACGGTCTCGTTGAAGTATTCGTCGAGTGACTTGGCGGTGAACCAGCCGACCGCCATGCCGCGAAACAGGACGCGCGTCGCGATCAGGCTGTCGAGGGCCATCTCGGGATAGAGGGCGAGGTCCCGCTCGTCTGTCAGGTTCAGCTCCTTCGAGGCGCGGACATAGTTGTCCTTCCAGGTGAGCTGGACGAAGCCGCGCCCGTGATAGGGGTAGTAATCCTTGCCCTGCAGGTAGGAATCCGAGCCGTATTCGGTGATCGGCCAGAAGCGCGTGGCGCATTCGTGGTGGACGGTCGCCAGCATGTAGGCGAGGTGCCGCAGATCGCCGCCGCCCTGATACTCCCAAACGGCGAGGATGATGTTCTGCCCGTCGACCTGGACCTGGGCGAGCTCGCCGTCGAAGAGGTCTTCGCGGACGATCTCGAAGTAGGTCTCGCGGTCGAAGGTCATTGCGGGCTCTCTTTCAGCGCGTTGATGCGGTTCTCGATCGAACTGCACTCTTCCTGGGTCGTGTATTCTTGGTTGTTCGCCATGCGGACGATGCAGCGGACTTCGGGCGCGTAGGTCTTCATCGGATTATCAGCCTCGCGCGCCTGCAGCAGCGCAGTGATGGCGCGCGGGTTGATATGCACTTCCGTGCCAGTGAGGAGCACGATGACCAACAGGACCACCGGCCCCTCCCTGGGCAGTCTTACTTCTTGGGCTGCGCGGTCTCGCAGCTCACGCACTTGCCGAGGACGAGCTTGACGATCTCGTCGAGGTGTTCGTTGGGCAGGGTGTTGTCGATGCCCGGCTGATCGCCCGGCAGACCCTGGTCCGGCTTCGGCTGCGAGCCCGGCAGACCCTGATCCGGCTTGCCGCCCGGCTTCGGCAGGGTGTTGTCAGGTCCCGGCTGCGAGCCCGGCAGGCCCTGATCGGGGCGAGCGCCCGAGCCCGGCAGACCCTGATCGGGACGCGGCGGACGGCCACCCTCGCCCGGCAGGCCCTGGTCGGGACGGCCACCGCCGCCCTGCCCATAGCCCGGATCGACGATGTTCTCGCGAAGGAACTCCAGGAACGCCTTGAGGCGGCCGCCGGCGGTCTGGTCCTTGGCCTTCGAGACGGTGACCGTGATGTCGTCCTTGGTCTTGGACCAAGTGTCATGCGTCGTCATTGCGCTTCCTCCCTATGGCACTCGGATGGTGGTGCCGCCCATCCCGCCGAACTGCAGCAGGAAAATGATCGCGATGATCGCCACGATGACGACGGCCGCGATGTTGACGATCCGGCGAATCTGCGGGTCGAGAACGACCTGCTGCAGCAGCCAGTAGATGACGAGGATGACGATGACCGCGACGGCCACGGTGATCAGGATATGCACGAGATCCATGTCAGCCTCCTAGAGTTGCGCGTCGAAGTCGTAGATGTAATTGGCGACGGTGCCATTCCCGAGCGCGGTGACGGTCGCGGAGCACCAGATGTTCGTGCCGCTGACGCCCGCGATTGTCGGAGCGGAGCAGTTCAAAAGCGTGCCGGCGGTGCGCAGAATGGGGTTCGGCGCGGCGCACATTGGCGTGGCGAGGCTGATATTCTCGCCGATGCCGCCGCCGGCTATGCAGTAGCTGGTGAAGGTGATGTTGATGTCGCGCTGGTAGTAGCGCTGACAGCGCTGAAACTCGGTGGCGTAGTCGGTCGCGCACATGCCGGGGTCGACGAGGCCGAGATTGTCGTAGTCGCCGACCAGCTTCACATCGAAAATCTCGACGATGTTGGCGGTCGAAGACAGGAAGTTGAAGCCGCCGGTCGGGGAAACGATGTTGGCCGTGCCCATCCAGGCGCCGGCAGGGTTCGACACCACCCCGCTGTAGGTCGAGCCGGCCCCGAGGCCGATGCGCAGCGTCGCAGCCTTGGCGGCCCCGGCCACCCACGACCCGGTCGCGGGTGGCGGCGGGATGGTGAAGACCTGAATGGTATCCTGGTTGGCCTGCCCCGCCGTGATGGTGAAGGAGGCATTCCAGTAGTTGGATGGGCCGTCATCGGTGAGGGAGACGCCGTAGGTTCCCGCTGGCCCCTTGAAGCCGAAGCGCAAGATGGCTGGCACGCCAGTCGCCAAGCCCCAGGAGAGAGGGGCGATGTCATTGCCCTCGATGGGATGCGAGAGCGCGATGAAGTCGGTCGCAGCCAGCGTCGCCTTGGCGGTGAGGCAGTTGAACTGAATGCAGTAGCGACCACGACGCAGGGGGCTCGCCAGCGCCACGCTGCGACCGACGATTTTCGAGGAGCCAAAGCCGCCCGGCTGCAGACCGTGGAGCCAGCCGTCGCCGGTATAGGTGCCGCTGACGCTGTTGACAGCAAAGCCGGCCTTCTGACTGAAGCTGAAGTCGCCGTTGTAGAGGATGTTGTTGCGGGCCGCGAGTTGCGCCAGCTTCGATGTCAGGAAGTTGCTGGGATCGACCGGGCCGCCGTTCCAAGCCTGGCCGTCCCAGGCATAGCTGACACCGCCATTGGTGTAGACCGCGCCGACCGACGGAGTGCTGGGGAAGTCGAACATCAGCGGGCCTCCAACTGCGCGCGCAGTTCGTCGATCTCTGCCTTGAGCGCCTTGACGGCGTTCACCAGGGCATAGGTGATGTTGGTCGGATCGAAGCTGCGGAGGTCGTCCAGCTCGATCTTGCCGAGCCGGCCGGGCTCCGAGGTGACGCACTCCGGCAGGATATTCTCCACCTCCTGCGCGACCATTCCGACGTGGACCGTGTCGGAGTCGTAGCCGGTGTCAGGGCGGAACCGGAAGGTGACCGGCCGCAGCTCCAGGATCGCCTCCAGGCCCGCCGTGTAGTCCTTGATGCCCCGCTTGACGCGCTCGTCGGACGTCGCGACGAAGCCGCCGGCGGTGGGCTTCGACGGCGCGTCGTTGGTCAGGGTCAGCTTGCCGGTGATGTTGGCGATGCCGCTCACGACGAGCGCTTGGCCGACGCCAAGATCCCGCGCGACGGACATGGTGCCGTCCGCACGGTTCAGCGTGAGAGCGTTCTCGACGAAGTTGCCGGAAAGATCGTAGCGGGCGTACTTCAGATGCGAGCCGTTGCCGCTGTCAGCCTGATCGAGGAAGATCCGCCAGCGCGGCGAGCCGCTGCGCTTCCACCCCATCAGCCCGGCGTTCACGGCGGTGGCGGCAGCGGTGTCGTCGATGACGAACTCGGTCGCGCCGGCGTTCACGGTGACGACGAGCGGTCCCATCGTGTCGCCGGCCTTGGCGACCTTCTCCGAATCCAACTCGACGATGGCGGCCTGGACGTTGGTCGCCGCGACATTGCCGGCCGGGGCGAAGCTGGTGGCCGCCGCCGAACCGCCGCCGCCGCCACCGCTGGCCGTCGAAACGGCATAGTTGACCTGGACCCACTGCTTCGAGCTGCCGTCGTCGAAGTAGATGTAGAGCTTGCCGGTGTCAGATTCCCACCACAGAGAACCGACGGCCGGCACACCCGGCGGCGTGTCACCGACCGAAACGCCGGCGGCTGCGACGGTGGAAGGCCCGCCGCGCCAGGCGATGCCGTCCCATTGGTAGGTCACGCCGGTCGTCGGATCGACGAAGGTCTGGTTGAGGGTCGGTGAGCCGGGGAAGTCAAACGCCAAGGTCAGCACTCCTCGACAGCGTTGATGAGCGCGATTAGACTGCGGGAATGACTGTTTCCCTCAACCTTGCTGGTCAGCGTTTCGGCAGGCTCGTCGCTCTTGAGCGCGCCACGCATCCATCCGGCCGAACCGGGTGGCTGTGCCGTTGCGATTGCGGCGGCGAGGTCATTGTCTCGCCCGCGAGCAATCTGACGCGCGGCAATTCGAAGTCTTGCGGCTGCCAGAAGCATTGGGGTTGTCGGCGGACCCATGGTCAGGCCGGCACGAAGCTCTACGGGCTCTGGCGCGGAATGATCAATCGGTGCGGCAATCCCCGCCACATCTCGTTCAAATATTACGGTGGGGATGGCGTCCAGGTGTGCGAGCGATGGCGCTCGTTCGAGAACTTCTTCGCCGATATGGGCAAACCCCCGCCCGGCATGTCGATCGATCGCATCGACGGCAGGGGCCACTACGAGCCCGGCAATTGTCGATGGGCCACCCCTCTCGAGCAGCGAGGCAATCGCCGGCCTCATGGCGCTGCCTCCAAGGCTTCGATGCGGGCGTGAAGCTCTTGGACGGCCCGGATTAAGGCATACTGGATGTTGGTCGGATCGAAGCCGAGCGCGTCGGGCAGGTCGACGTCCTTCTCCTTGAAGGCCATCGGGAAGACCATCTCCGGCATCACCTCGCGGACGTCCTGGGCGATCATCCCGACGTGGCGCTTGTCAGGATCGCGGCCGGTCTCCGGCCTGAACTTGAAGCTGACAGGGCGCAGCCGCAGGATCTCGGCGAGCCCCTTCGCATAGGAGCGGATCGAGCGCTTGATGCGCTTGTCGGACGAGGCCACCCATTGCCCGGCGGTTGGCTTGGTCGGGAAGTCGTTGGTGACGGTAGCCTGGCCGTTCGCGCGGCTGATGTAGAAGGGCATGTCGAGGTAGGCGCCGGCGTCGCTGTAGCGCTGGATACCGAAATGCGAGCCGTTGTTGGCGCCACTCTCGGCGTTGCTGTCGCCGAGGAGCACGACCCAGCGCGACAATCCGGCCTTCAGACCGTAAATGGCCGAGCCCACACCCGAAGTGGGCTTGTTGAGTTGAAGAATGCAGCCAGCAGAAGGGCTGTTCACTACGACGGCGCTCGTGTTGAGCGAGACGCCGCCGTTGGCGCGGGCGATCTGGATCGGCGAGTCGAGGAAGGCGCCGTTGTCGGCGTAGCGGGCGACGGCGAAATCCGAGCCGAAATTGCTGCCGCTCTCGGCTGCGGTGTCGCCTAGCACCATCGCCCAGCGGGGGAGACCGCCGTTTTGCCCGGTGACCTGCGCCTGTTTGCCCGAAGCCAGCTTGTTGAGCTTGGCGAAGGCTTGGCCGGCGGTGTCGGGATTGACGGCGAGGTTGCCGTTGAAGGTCGCCTGCGCGGTGGCGCGGTTGATCGACATCGGCGCGTCGAGAAGGGTTCCGCTGTCGTCATAGCGCGTCAGAGTAAAATCGCTGCCGGAGCCCGCACTCTCGGCGGTGGAATTGCCGAGCGACATCTGCCAGCGCATCGCGCCGTTCGTCTTGCCGAGAATGCGGGAGCCCGTCCCGGAGGCCGGCTTGTCGAGCACCAGGTCGGCGCTGACAGTCGGCGCCGTCTTGATGGTCACCGGTCCGGTCAGCGTGCCGCCGCCGATCGGCAGGAAGGCGTTGGCGTCGAGCGTGTAGTTGACCTGGACCCAGGCGCGCGAATTGCCGTCGAAGTAGCGAATGAACATCCGGCCGGTGTCAGACTCCCACCAGAGCTGATTGTCGATCGCCGGCGAGGGCGGCACGTCACCGACCGAAGCGCCGCCGATCACAGCCGTCCAGGCGGCATTCTGGCGAGCGTACTGGTTGCCGTCCGAGGGTGCGTCGCCGATCTTGGTGCCGACCTGGGCATCGACATAGGTCTTCGACGCGGCGTTGGCGCCGGCTGTCGGCGGGGTCACGAGGTTGAGCGGTCCGGTCATCGTGCCACCGGACTTGTCGAGCTTGGCGGTGTCGAGCGCGTTGTCGGCGTTGCTCCGGGCGGTGGCTTCGGCGGCGATGGCGGTGTTGGTGTTGTCGACCTGCGTCTGCAGCCCGGCGTCGCCGGCAATGCGGGCGCTCTGCTCGCTGTCGAGGGCGGCCTGCAGGCCTGTCACCTGCGAGATCGGGTGGACGTGTGCGCTCGGCGGGAAGGTCGAGGGCTTGCCGGCAATGTCGCCCCAATCGACCGTCGGCGTCACGACGGACACCCAAGCGTGATTGCGGCGTCCATAGGAGCCGCCGTCGGCCGGCGCATCGGGGATCTTCTCGGCATCGAGTTCGACGATCGCCGCCTGGACGTTGGTCGCGCTGACCGTGCCGGTCGGGGTGAAGGTGACGCCCGAGGCCGGAATGGCGCCGGTCGGCGTGGTGACGGCGATCCAGCCGGTGCCGGACCAGACCGAAAGCTGGTTGGTGGTCGAGTTCCAGTACATCGCGCCCTGCTGGAGCGGGTCGCCGTCATTGTCGAGGCCGGGCGGGGAGGGGTGCGAGCCGAGATAGAGGTCGTCGAAGTCATCGGCGGCGGCTGCGGCATCGGCCGCGCTGTCAGCCGCATCGCCGGCAGATCCGGCGGCGGCGTCGGCCGCGTCCTGCGCCTGGTCGCCGAGCTGCTGCGCCCGGACGGCCCACCATTTCGAGCTCCACAACCCGGCGGTGCCCATCCCGGTCACCGGATTGTAGGTGTAGCCTGGCGGAATAAGCCCCGGATCAATCGCCTCGTATTCGGCTTCGGTCATCACCGGGCCTGACAGGTATTCGGCCCATTTCCAGGCAAGCTGCTCGGCCTGCGTCGCGTCGAAGGTGGCGAGCGCCGCGTGGTTCTCCTCGTTCGACAGGTTCTCGACGATCGCCTCACTGCGGGCGAGGTGGGTGGTCACCGCCGTGACGCCGGCCTCGATGATCTGCGCGGCGTTCTCGGCCCGCTCGGCGGCCTGCGAGGTGGCGAGATGGAAGGCGTCGACGTCCTCGCGCTGGCGCTTGGCAATGTCGGCGAAGTTCTCGGCCCGGTCCGCTGCGGCGCCGGAGTGGTTCAAAAGCTCATAGGCGCGCGGCGTCACATCGGCGATCGGCTGCAGCACGGGCATGAAGCGATGTCCGCCGTCGACGTTGCCGGTTCGGATGTCGACGATCTTGGTGCCCAGCATGCCGGGGATGTTGAGCGTGACGTCCGATGTCGGCAGCGGGATGCGGCCGTCCAGGAGACCGTTGATCACATCGACGGCCGCTGTCAGCGAGGCCCGCAGCTCGTTCAGCTCGGTGTCGAGCCGATCGCCTGGGACGGGTGCTGTCGGCGCCATCCTGGCGTAGTCTGTGAAGGAATAGGTTTTGCGGGGAGGGGAGAGCGTGGTCGGCAAAGCAGCAGGCGGGCGGGCCATCGTCATCCTCCGAAACTGCAAGTGCCGGCGAAACTATGCCAGAATTGCCTGCCTGTCTTCTGTCAGAGGTCTTCCCATGCGGCGATGGGATGACACCGCGCGGTTTCACAAGGGACGCTGCAAGCTCCTCGCGGTGCTGATCAGCTTCGCGCTGTGGCTCGGTTTCCTCGACCTGGTGCTCTGGCTAACCTCTTAGGACGTGCGATAACCCTCGGGTCGCTGACACCGGCGGCTGACACAAGGGGGTGATCATGGCGGACACAGTTCGAAGTCTCGGCGACCAGGCGAAGGACCTGCTCGAACAAGCGGCGAGCAAGATCGATGACATGGTCGAGCTGGCCGAGGAGCAAGAAGGCGAAGGCGGCGGCACCGATCCAGAGCCCCCCGATCCGGGCGGCGGCGGCGGTGGCGGTGGCGGTGGCAGCTTCGAAGGCATTCCGACCGGCCCGAACGACGCGCGCTTTGCCAACTGTCGACCGCGCGCCAAAATCGACGTCACGTCCGGCACGTTCGAGGACTTCGAGATCAACGATCAGAGCGGCAGCGCTCTCCTCGGCCACAAGAACTTCACGGCGCGGCGCTTCAAGCTCTATGGCCGCGAGGGTATCCGCATCGCCGGGGCGAACATCACCTGCGAAGACTTCTGGATGGAGATCGCCGGCTCGGGCGACGATCACGGCGACGGAATCCAGGCCTATACCGGCCCGCCACCGAACAATCCGCCTTCGCCGAATGTCGTCTTCCGGCGTGGCAAGCTGATCATGCGGAAGGGCGCCAACAATTGCGGCTTGTTCTGTGCCGACAACGCCCAAACCGGGCTCATCCTTGAGGACTTCGAGATCGAGGATCAGGCTGGGTGCCCGCATGGCGCCATCTGGTTCCCCAACCGTCCGAACGACACCGGGCTGTTCGAGATCGGCTATCGGCGCTGCAACTTCAAGGGCGTCACCCACATGCCGGCCGGCATCGACTATTCGGGCAGCGGCGCGGTCAAGCCCAAGATCCTGTTTTGGGAAGACGTCTGGTGCAACGGGTCGGAAGTGGCGCGGCCCTACTGACACGAAAGGCGGCCGGTGTCAGCCGGCCGCCCCTGCCTCACATGAACTGGTGGCGCACGGCGCCTTCGCCTGGGGGCAACGGCTTGAACAGATCGGCAAGCCGCCCCTCGAAGCCTTGCAGGCCCGTGTCGTCGCGGCTGTCAGAATAGTGCGTGACGGAGAAGCCATCCTCGGTCGGCCGGCGCACATAGCTGGTGAAGACCGGGACGACCTTCGGATCGGCTTCAACGCTGATGACGGTCAGGCCGTCGAGGCGGTCCGGTAGCTGCGAGGCCGGGCGCCCGTCATAGTCCTCGGCCTTGACGTTGCCGATCCACACTTCGCCCTGGAAGCAGTAGCGGTCGGGCCGCAGCAGGGGATCGTTGAAGAGGATGTTCATGCACTTGAGTATGCCGGCCTTCTCGTCCTCGTTCGCCCAATTGCACGGGTAGACGCGCACCAGCTTCTCCTTCTCGTGGACGGCGACCAGCAGCGTCGGGACCATCTTGTCGCTGCCGGCGAGCTTGCGGAACTCGCGCACGGCCATCTTCACGGTGAGGTCATGCAAACCTTCGAGGGTCTGCAGCGAATCCGGCATTGGGTCATAGCGGTTCTCGTGGCAGGTGATCGTCTTGAGGTTGCTCGTGTCCATTGTCGGTGCTCCAGGGTGAAAAAAAGCCCGCCAATGGGGACCGGCGGGCGAAGTGGTATCGGGAAAAAGTGCGTCTACTACGCCATCAATTCTCGGGGTTCCCTGGGTGGCGGCACCATTGCCGCCACGCCAGTCTACTGCGGTCCCGCGCTCACGTCGTCATGGATGCCGTCGTAAGTCTCCAGGGCAGTCTCGGCCTGGGAGAGAGCGGCAAGCTCCTCGTCGGGGTCCTCGAATGCGCTCTGCACATAGGCGACGAGGCGGCGCAGGGCGTCGACGACGGCGGTCACTTGCACGGCGATGACGTCCTCTTCGGTGCGGTCGCGGTCGATGGAGAGGGTTCGCCTCTCCACCGCGTCGACCAGTTCAGTCAGCTTGTCCATCGGTCTTCCCTGTCTTGGCGGCGATAGCCAGCCTGCGGATAATGCCTTGTGTCCCTCCCGAGTTGGGGTGGACGCAGTCGATGATCTCGTCCATCGCCGCCTTCAGCGCTTCGATCTCCTGCATCAGCTTGGCGATGATGAAGCCGCGCTGATCGACTTGGCCGCGCAGCTTGGCGTTCTCGGCGGCCAGGACATGAGCGCGGGGCCAGTTGGACTCCGCGTGCTCGGGGCTCCAGGGATTCCGAAGCTCGGTGTGTTGGTGCTTGGTCATGCGGCGACTCCTATGCGGCGCTGTTTGCGGTGACGAAGCCGTTCGATGACTTCGCGGTGCCACCAACCGCCATTCCCCGTCGCGAGGATGCGGTTGATCGCGTATTCGGCGGCAATGAGCTGGTCCGCCGTGATGGCGCGCTTGGCGAACGCCCCCTGAAACGACTTGCGGCGCGCCTCAAGGTCGAACTCGAAGCCGGCATAGACCGTGCGCTGCAGCGACTTGTCGTGGACGCGGTAGAGCAGTTGGTCGACGCCGACATAGGCGACGTCAGCGATATGCGCGAGGCGCAGCCACATCTCGCAATCGCCGGCATGTGGCAGGTCGGGATCATAGAGGCCGGCCGCCTTCTGCGTGGCGGTGCGCACGACGGCGTTCGAGCCGATGATGAAGCAGCGCCCGGTCGAGCAGACCGAATGCTTCCACTCCGCGCCGGGATAGATGCGGGTGGGGCCGACGCTGCGGGCGATCGGCGCCGATCCGGCCGCCATGCCGAACATGCACAGCCCCTTTTCGCAGACGGAGATGTGCGGGCCGTAGACCAGCCCGACGCGGGGGTTCGCTTCCATGACGTCGATCGCGCGCTTGAGGGCGCCCGGTGTCAGCACGTCATCGGCCGAGACGATGGTGAAGTAGGTCCCCCGCGCCACTGCGATGCCGTCGTTGAAGGTCCGAACGTGGCCTTGGTTCGCCTCGTGCCGGATTATCCGCACGCGCGGGTCGGTGCCGGCATAGGCGGCGGCGACTGTGCGGGTGTTGTCGGTCGAAGCGTCGTCGACGATGGTCACGTCGAGATCGACTCCCTCCTGGCGGAGGAGGGAGTCGAGGCAGGCCGGCAGAAATCGCGCGTAGTTGTAGCAGGGCACCGTGACCGAAATGGTGGGGAGGGTCACAGAAGCCTCCCCGTCGCCATGTCGCGGATGACGAAGCCGGGGGTGATCTGGCTCTCGGTCCACGCGACCTGACGGCGCATGTCGTCGAGGGTCAGCAGCGAGTGAACCGGCTGGGTGTTGCCTTCGGCGTCCGGGCCGCCCGTGATCAGCGCTTTGCCGGCGAGGAGGATCTGCACCTCGGGCCGGTGGCCGATCAGGAAGCAGACATGGTCCTCGTTGAGGGCGCCTTCGTCATCGACGAATGCCGAACACTGGACAAGGCCGAGGGGTTGGCCGTCGCTCGATGCCATCAGCTTGATGCCGACCGCGTCGAAGCAGTCGGCGCCGATTGCGGTGTAAATCGCCTTGTAGTCCTTCAGGTCGATGGTGAAGGGTTCGACCGTCTTGGCGACGGGATCGATCAGGTAGGAGTTGTGCGCAGTCTCGTCCATGGTGAAATGCTCCAGGGTAGGGACGACTTCTATAGGACTGGATCAGTCCATCGGTCAAGTTTACTGTGGGGTCGGGTGGGTCGGAAGCTCCCGAACCGCGCACTTCATGCAGATCATGGTGACCACGCTGCCGTGGTTCTTCTCGGCGCGCTCCGGACCGCCAGGCCGATACTGGATCTGTTCGCGGCAGAGCTGACACGTCCCTGTCAGGTTGTCCGGCGCCATCAGGCGCGGCACGAGCGGCGGACAGACGTAGAAGGCTGGTTCTTTCATGCGGCTCTCCTGTACTTGCCGTTGCGGATGCGGCCGATCAATTGCTCGGACACGTCGTAGTCCATCGCCAACTGCACGTTGGTGCGCTTGACGCTGTCGAGGATGGCGGCGACTTGGTCGGGCGTCAGGCGGGGCCGCCTGCCACGGATCGCCGGCTGCGGCACGAAGATGTGCCCATCGGGGTCGCACTGCCAATTGCGGCCGCTGACGACGAAATGCACCGCGACGTTGGAGACGCCATACTCGGCGGCCAGGACGCGGCCGACTTCGCCGGCGGCATAGCGCCGGCGGATCTCGCGGACCGTCGGCCATGTCAGCTTGGCGCGCGGCCGCTTCGGCGGGTCATAGTCGCGCTCTTTCCAGGTCAGGCCTTGGACAAGGTTCGCGATCGTCGACGGCGCGACGCTGAATAGGTTCGCGATCTTGGTGTAGCTCCAGGCGTGATCACGGGCGAGGGTGCGGATGGAGCGGACCTGTTCCCAGGTCAGCTTGGCGTTGCGAGGGGGCTTGGTGCGCATGTCAGCGCTCCCAAACCATGTCGGCGCCGTCCATGACGGCGTAGCATTCGACGTCCATGGCGTCGTCGCCCGCTCCCCAATCGGCCTCGGCGCCGCGCAAGAGCGCTTCGTCCTTGGCGGCCTCGGGGGTGTCGGCCTCGATCTCGATGGTGGCGACCTGTTCGACGTATTGCTGCAGAAGGACTCGGTATTTCATGGGGGTGCTCCAGGGTTGGGCAATGGCGCCCGCTATGCCGCCCGTGAGCGGCATGCCGGGGGTCACGCGGCCTTCTTCTTGGGTGCCTTGGTGGCTTGGGCGGCGGCGTAGTCGCGCAGGGCGGCGCGGTATTTCCGGCCGGCCAGGGTGATGCGGGCGCGGTCTTCCTGCGACACGGCGCGCCACAGGCGATCGGCGAGTGCCGGGTCCTTCAGGGTCCGGGGGCTGAACTTGTGGTCAGCCTCATGTGCCAGCGTGGCGCGCACATAGTGGACGGCGATCGGCACGCCCAGCTCGCCGTGCTCGTCTGTCAGAAACACCATGTTGTAATGCGTCTTGCCGATGATGCAGGTGATCCGCACGTCGCAGGA
>Ga0068852_100000878_pt1 | contig 19877 bp, 18 predicted proteins | sample KBSCornC22_FD_66594 | JGI IMG/M metagenome (GOLD analysis project Ga0068852, IMG submission 66594) | Corn rhizosphere microbial communities from Kellogg Biological Station, Michigan, USA - KBS Corn C2-2 | ecosystem: Host-associated > Plants > Roots > Rhizosphere > Soil ... | reverse complement strand
AGGATGCGCGGCCGGAACGGTTGCGCGCTCGGATAGTCGGACGGGTCGCCCGTATGCAGCGTGCCGAGTACGTACAGCGTGACGCGGCCGCGGGTGGCGACATAGAACGGCATGCGCGCGGGCTGCACGCGCACCGTGCCGCGCGCGACCGTGCCGTTCGACACGGACGGCGCGTGGAAGCCCGGCAGGCTCAGGCCGGGCGGTGGAACCTGCGACGGATGGATCGGCGAACTCGACGGCGCGCGCCCTTGGGCACGTGCGGCGTCGGCCGGGACCAGCACGCTGGCGGCCACGCACGCGCCGGCCAGCGCCGCGCCCGTGACCGTGCGCACGCTCCAGCGCCGTGCGTTGCGGCACGCGCGCATCACGCGCGCGCTGCCGGCCCCCGAACGGCGCACGTCTGACGCGCGCGCCGCCAAACCATCAGGCATTCGCCTCCCCCACCTCCTCGGCGCGATGGCAGGCCACACGGCGTCCGTCGACGTCGCGCAACTGCGGTTCCTCGACACGGCACCGCTCGATCGCGTACGGGCAGCGCTGGTGAAACGCGCAGCCCGACGGCGGATTGAGCGGCGACGGCAGCTCGCCTTGCAGCTTGATCTGCACGCGGCGGTCTTCCTCGAAGATCGCCGGCGTCGCCGACATCAGCGCGCGCGTGTACGGATGCCGCGGCCGCGCGTAGATCGTCGCCTTGTCGCCGAGCTCGGCGACGCTGCCGAAGTACATCACCATCACGTCGTCCGCGACGTGCTCGACCACCGCCAGGTTGTGCGAGATGAACACGTAGCTGGTTTTGAACTGCTCCTGCAGATCCATGAACAGGTTCAGGATCTGCGCCTGGATCGACACGTCGAGCGCGGACACCGGCTCGTCGGCGACGACGATGCGCGGATCGAGGATCATCGCGCGCGCGATCGCGACGCGCTGGCGCTGCCCGCCCGAGAACATGTGCGGATAGCGCTTCGCGTGCTCGGGCCGCAGGCCGACCGTGCGCATGATCTGCGCGATGCGCGCCGCGCGTTCGGCGGCCGTCAGGTTCGCGTTGATCTCGAGCGGCTCGCCGAGCGTCTGCTCGACGGTCTTGCGCGGGTTCAGCGACGCGAACGGATTCTGGAACACCATCTGCACGCGCCGGCGCAGGTCGGCGACCGTCTCGCGGTTCGCACCGGCCACGTTCTTGCCGTCGATCACCAGGCTGCCCGCGGTGGGCGTCTCGATCATCGTGAGCTGGCGCGCGAGCGTCGATTTCCCGCAGCCCGACTCGCCGACGACCGCGAGCGTCTTGCCGCGCTTGAGCGTGAACGACACGCCGTTCAGCGCCTTCACGGTGCCCTGCCCGAACATCCCGCGCTTCACCGAGTAGTGCTTCGCGAGGCCGTCCGCGATCAGCACCGCTTCCTCGTCGTGCGGCGTGGCACGCGTTTCGTGGACTGCGTTCATCGTGCGCCTCCCGTCAGGTCGAGGTTGGAAATATTCAGCGGCTTGATGCAGCGCGCACGCATCGCATCGTTGGCCGGCACCAGCGTGTCGAGCGCCGGACGCGCCTTGCGGCAATCGTCGACGACGTACTTGCAGCGCGGCGCGAACAGGCAGCCGGACGGGCGATCATCGCGGCCCGGCACCATGCCCGGCAATGCGGCAAGGCGACGCGCCCCCTTATTGTGCTCGGGAATCGCGGCAAGCAGCGCTTCGGTGTACGGATGATGCGGCGCACGGAAGATGTCCGGCACGCGATTGGTCTCGATGACCTCGCCCGCATACATCACCGCGACGCGCTGCGCGACCTCCGACACCACGGCCAGGTCGTGCGAGATCAGCACGAGCGCCATCCCGCGCTCCTTCTGCAGCTTCACGAGCAGATCCATGATCTGCGCCTGGATCGTCACGTCGAGCGCGGTGGTCGGCTCGTCGGCGATCAGCAGCTTCGGGTTGCACGCGACCGCCATCGCGATCATCACGCGCTGGTTCATCCCGCCCGACATCTGGTGCGGGAACGCCGTGATGCGGTTCTTCGCATCGGGAATGCCGACCTGGTCGAGCAGCTCGAGCGCGCGCCGGTGCAGCGCGTCGCCGCGCAGTCCTTCGTGCAGCTTCAGCACCTCCTTGATCTGGTAGCCGACCGTGTAGCTCGGGTTCAGGCTCGACAGCGCGTCCTGGAACACCATCGCGATGTCCTTGCCGACGATCTTGCGGCGCGCCTTCGGCGACGCCTTCAGCAGGTCCACGCCGTTGAACGTGACCTCGTCGGCCGTCACCTTGCCCGGCGCGTCGATCAGGCCCATGAGCGCCATCATCGTCACGCTCTTGCCCGAGCCCGATTCGCCGACGACGCCCACCACCTCGCCCGGCGCGACCGACAGGTTGATCCGGTCGACAGCGGGCAGGCCGTTGAAGTTCACCGCGAGATTGCGGATAGTCAGTAGATCTTGGCTCATGGTCAGGCCATCCGCTTCAGTTTGGGATCGAGCGCGTCGCGCAGCCCGTCGCCGAGCAGGTTGATCGCGAGCACCGAAATCAGGATCGACAGGCCGGGCATCGTCACGATCCACCATGCGTTGTCGATGTAGTCGCGCGCGGACGCGAGCATCGCGCCCCACTCGGCGGTCGGCGGCTGCACGCCGAGGCCGAGGAAGCCGAGCGCGGCCGCGTCCAGAATGGCCGACGAGAAGCCGAGCGTCGCCTGCACGATCAGCGGCGCCGTGCAGTTCGGCAGCACCTGCGAGAACATCAGGCGCACCGTGCCGGCACCGGCCACGCGCGACGCCGTCACGTACTCCTTCTGCAGTTCGCCGAGCGCCGACGCGCGCGTGAGACGCACATAGGCCGGCAGCGCGACGATCGCGATCGCGAACATCGTATTGGTGAGGCCCGGGCCGATGATCGCGACGACCGCGACCGCGAGCAGCAGCGACGGCAGCGCGAGCAGCACGTCCATGATGCGCATCACGGGCGTGTCCGCCCACTTCTGGAAGAACGCGGCGACCAGGCCGAACACGATGCCGGGGATCAGCGCGAGCACGACCGACACGAAGCCGATCCAGAACGACATCCGCGCGCCGAACATCAGGCGCGAAAGAATGTCGCGGCCCGCTTCGTCGGTGCCGAGGATGAAGTGCCAGTTGCCGCCTGCGAGCCACGCGGGCGGGATCTTCACGTAGTCGCGGTATTGCTCGACCGGGCTGTGCGGCGCGATCAGCGGGGCGAGCAGCGCGACCAGGATCAGCACCAGCACGACGATGCCGGCGCCGACCGCGCCGCGGTTGCGCGAGAAGTTGGCCCAGAACTCGCGCAGCGCGAGCGCACGGCCGCCGGCCGGCGCGGTTTCGCTCGGCAGGGTGTTTTGCAGATTGCTCATGGAATTACCTCGTGTGGCGGATGCGCGGATTCAGCACGCCGTACAGCAGGTCGACGACCAGGTTCACGACGATCACGAGCGTCGCGATCAGCAGGATGCCGCCCTGGACGACCGGATAGTCGCGACGGCCGATCGCATCGATCAGCCACTTGCCGACACCGGGCCACGAAAAGAGCGTCTCGGTCAGCACGGCGCCCGCGAGCAGCGTGCCGATCTGCAGGCCGATCACGGTGACGACCGGGATCAACGCGTTGCGCAGCGCATGCACGACGACCACGCGCGCGGGCGACAGCCCCTTCGCGCGGGCGGTGCGGATGTAGTCCTCGCGCAGCACTTCGAGCATCGACGAGCGCGTCATCCGCGCGATCACCGCGAGCGGGATCGTGCCGAGCACGATCGCGGGCAGGATCAGGTGGCTGACCGCCGACTTGAACGCGCCTTCGTCCGGCGCGAGCAGCGCGTCGATCAGCATGAAGCCCGTCGGATGCGGGAAGTCGTATTCGACCGCGATGCGCCCCGACACGGGCGTCCAGCCGAGATACGACGAAAACACCATGATGAGGATCAGCCCCCACCAGAAGATCGGCATCGAGTAGCCGGTGAGCGCGGTGCCCATCACGCCGTGATCGATGGCCGAGCCGCGTCGCAGCGCGGCGATCACGCCGGCCGGCAGGCCGACCGCGAGCGCGAACACGAGCGCACACAGCGACAGCTCGACTGTCGCCGGGAAGCGCGCGAAGAATTCGCCCGCGACGCTGGTATTGGTGATGATCGACGTGCCGAGGTCGCCGTGCAGCGCACGGCCGATGTAGTGGATGTACTGCAGCGGCAGCGGCTGGTCGAGGCCGAGCCGTTTCATTGCCTCCGCATGCATCGCGGGATCGACGCCGCGCTCGCCCATCATCACTTCGATGGGGTCGCCCGGTATCAGGTGAATCAGCGCAAACGCCAGGATGGTGATGCCGATGAAGGTCGGGATCACCATGCCCACGCGGCGCAACACGAATGTGAACATGATGCGTCTCGTATTTTCTTGTGGGAAATGTGCGACCGGCGACGGGAAGCTTTTGGCCTCCCGCCGCCGGATGAATAGTGCCTTCTCGATCTATGCAGACAGCTTACACGGGTCGTGTTACTTCACGCCGACACCGTCGAAGCGGGCATAGCCGAGCGGCTCGATGCGCATGTCGACCACGTTCTTGCGTACCGGCTGGTAGACCGTCGAGTTCGCGATCGGCGAGAACGGCAGCTGCTGCGCGAAGATCTGCTGAGCCTGCGTGTAGATCTTCGTGCGCGCGTCCTGGCCCGTCGTCGTGCGGCCCTTCTGGACCAGCTCGTCGAACGGCTTGTAGCACCAGTGCGAGAAGTTGTTGCCCTTGATCGCCTCGCAGCCGAGCAGCGTGCCGAGCCAGTTGTCCGGGTCGCCGTTGTCGCCCGTCCAGCCGATCAGCATCGTGTCCTGCTCGCCCGAGTGCGCGCGCTTGATGTACTCGCCCCACTCGTACGTGACGATCTTCGCCTTCACGCCGATCTTCGCCCAGTCGGCCTGGATCATCTCGGCCATCAGGCGGGCGTTCGGGTTGTACGCGCGCTGCACCGGCATGGCCCACAGCGTGATGTCGAAACCGTTCGGGAAGCCTGCCTTCGCGAGCAGCGCCTTCGCCTTCGCGGTGTCGTACGCGGGCATCTTCAGGTTCTTGTCGTACGACCATTGGGTCGGCGGCACCGGCGCGGTGGCGGCCTGGCCCGCGCCCTGATAGACGGATTCGAGGATCGCCTTCTTGTTGATCGCCATGTCGAGTGCCTGACGCACCTCGAGCTTGTCGACCGGCTTGTGCTCGACGTTGTACGCGAGGTAGCCGAGGTTGAAGCCCGGCTGCGACGGCATGTCGATGCCCGAGTCGGCCTTCAGCGTCGCGATGTCGGCCGGCCGCGGATAGCTCATCACCTGGCATTCGTTGCGCTTGATCTTCTGCACGCGCACGCCCGGATCGGGCGTGATCGAGAAGATCAGCTTCGACAGCTTCACCGCGCCCTTCTTCCAATAGTCAGGATTGCCGTCGAAACGGATCGTCGCGTCCTTCGTGTAGCTGCGGAAGATGAACGGGCCCGTGCCGACCGGCTTCTGGTTGATGTCGGCGGCCTTGCCGGCCTTCATCAGCTGGTCGCCGTATTCGGCCGACAGGATCGACGCGAATTCCATCGCCATGTTCTGGATGAACGGTGCGTTCGGTTCGGCCAGCGTGAACTTCACGGTGTACGGATCGACCTTCTCGATCTTCGTGATCAGCTTGTCGAGGCCCATGTCGGTGAAGTACGGGAACGACACCGGGTAGGCCTTGCGGAACGCCTGGTTCGGATCGAGCATGCGCTCGAACGAGAACACGACGTCGTCCGCGTTGAATTCACGCGTCGGCTTGAAGAAGTCGGTCGTGTGGAACTTCACGCCATGACGCAGGTGGAACGTGTACACCTTGCCGTCGGACGAGACGTCCCATTTCTCAGCGAGGCCCGGCTCGACCTTCGTGCCGCCGCGCTCGAATTCGACGAGCCGGTTGTAGACGGTGAACGTGGCGGCCGTGAAATCGACGCCGGTCGTGAATTGCGCGGAATCAAAACCCGCCGGGCTGCCTTCTGAGCAGTAGACGAGCGTTTTGTTCGGGATCTGTGCGAATGCAGAACCCGCGACGCCGAGCGATGCCGCTGCCACGCCTGCAATGGCGGTAACACGCAGGGTGTGCAACAGACGGTTGTATTCCATGTTTCCTCCAGGTTTCCAGATCGGAACCGGTCCCCCAGGGGCCGGGTACGCGGATATTACTTGAGCTAGCGATTCTGCAACAAGCTGGAGAAAAAACTCTTCTAGACGCAATTCCGCGGGTTTTTGCGGATGTCTGGCACACGCGAAAAGTGCTTCTGCACGCGCGGGCGGCCATTTCGCCGATCCGGCGCGTGTTTCCTTCGTCAACTAAACAATTTGTACGCGCCGATAGCGGCACGTCAGCCCGTTTTCGGGCCATGCCGCGCGCATCGTTGCAGTGTTGGAAACGATGCGGTGCCCGCGCTGCACGCGGGATCAGTCCGGCGCGTCGAGATCCGCGTTGCGCGCGGGCACGAACGCGACGGCGACGATCGACAGCGCGAGCCCCGCCATCACGTAGTAGGTGGGCGCGAGCGGCGTGCCCGTCGTCTTGATCAGCCACGTGACGATGAACTGCCCGAACCCGCCGAACAGCATCACCGCGACGTTGTACGCGATCGACAGCCCGGTCGAGCGCACGTTGGCCGGGAACAGCTCGGCGATCATCGCGCCGAACGGCCCGTAGTAGCCCGCGAGCGTCACCGACAGCACGGCCTGCACCGCGATCAGCCGCCCGATGCTCGGCGCGGCGTCGAGCCACGCGAACAGCGGGTACATCAGCGCGAGCGTCAGCACGAGCGACCACAGCGACAGCCCCTTGCGGCCGATGCGGTCCGACCACGCGCCCGCGATCGGCGACAGCACCATCAGCAACAGATTGCCGATGATCACCGCGTAGAACGACTCCGCATACGGCAGCTTCAGCTGCTTCACCGCGAAGGTCGGCAGATAGCTGATCAGCACGTAGATCGTGACCGTCAGCGCGATCACCGAGCCGAGCCCGCACAGCACCTCGCGCGGATAGCGCGTGAACACTTCGCCGAGCGTCGCGCGGCGCGCGCTTTGCTGTGCATGCAGGAATGCTTCGGAATCCGCGAGATGACGGCGGATATAGAAGCCGATCGGACCGATCACGAGCCCGAGGATGAACGGCACGCGCCAGCCCCAGCTGCGCAGCGCGTCGTGCGACAGCCCGCGCGTGATCGCCGCGCCGACCAGTGCGCCGATCAGCAGCGCGGCCGCCTGGCTCGCCATCTGCCAGCTGCCGTAGAAACCGCGTTTCGAGAATGGCGCAGCTTCGATCAGCAGCGCGGTCGCGCTGCCGAATTCGCCGCCGGCCGAGAAACCCTGCAGCAGGCGGCCGAGCACGATCAAGAGCGGGCCGCCGATGCCGATCGCCGCATAGGGCGGTGCGATCGCGAGCAGGAAGATGCCGGCCGTCATCAGCAGGATCACGAGCGACAGCGCGGCCTTGCGGCCCGCGCGGTCCGCATAGAGCCCGAACACGATGCCGCCGATCGGGCGCATGAAGAATGCGACGCCGAACGTCGCGGTGGTCAGCAGCAGCGAAGAATATTCACTGGAAGTCGGGAAGAACAATTCGGCGATCACGACCGTCATGAAGCCGAACACCGTGAAGTCGTACCACTCGAGCGCATTGCCGATCACTGCCGCCACGACCGCGCGCCGGTTCAGCGCACGCTCGGGCCGCGCCGTTTTCGTTGAATTCGCAATCGTCGCCATGCGTGTCTCGTCCTCGTGAATTCGCCGTGTCGGGCGGTGCGGCGCGCGGAGAGCCCGCGGCGCGCTGGTGTGCAGCGAGTGTAGAAAGCGACGGAACCGTTTTCAAGCATAAAAAACGCCCGCCATCTTCCGATGGCGGGCGTTTCGCGGTTTTCGCCACATTGCGGCACCGCACGATGCCGCCGTGCACGTCAACCCATCTTCGAGAATGCGCTGCACCAGCCCTTCGCCGACACCTGCTTGCCGGGGAATGCGCCGCACGGACCCGAAGCCGAGCCCTTCTTGCCCTGGTACAGCATGCAGGCCGCGCAATCCTGGCCCGCTGCGTATTTCGGATACTTCGTCTTGTCGACCTTCGTGGCATCGGCCTTGTAGCCGAGCGCCACGGCGGTCGGATCGGTTTCCGACAGCATCGGCGCATCGGCCAGCGCTTCGCGCGACAGCGCCAGCGCGGACACGGCGCCAATGCTCGTGATCAGGAAACTCCGACGGGTTGTTTTCATGGGGGACTCGCTCCAACGTTATTGGTTTGAAAGCCGTTCTGTCGACAGCCGTTCGACAGAATAACCGCCAAGCGCACAAATGTGCGCGCCGAAATGCTGGAGATAAGGGATTTCACACGGGGGTTCGCACACGGCGGCGCCCCGTGCGCGTCACGCGTTGGACGTCATGTCGCCGACGCGCTGCGCGAGCGCGAGCGACGCGGTGAGCCCAGGCGACTCGATGCCGAACAGGTTCACGAGCCCGCGCACGCCGTGCTGCGCGCCGCCCTGCACGATGAAATCGGCCGGCGGCTCGCCCGGCCCCGCGAGCTTCGGCCGGATCCCGGAGTAGGCCGGCTGCAGCGCGTCGTCGGGCAGTTCGGGCCAGTATGCGCGGATCGACGCGTAGAACCCCTGCGCGCGCGCCGGATCGACTTCGTAGCGCAGCGCATCGACCCATTCGACGTCCGGGCCGAAGCGCGCCTGCCCGGCCAGGTCGAGCGTCAGGTGGATGCCGAGCCCGCCCCGCTCGGGCATCGGATACACGAGGTGCGAGAACGGCGCGCGCCCGGACAGGCTGAAGTAGTTGCCGCGCGCGAGATAGAGCGGCGGCACCCAGTGCGGATCGAGGCCGCGCGTGCGGCGCGCGAGCGCCTGCGCGCCGAGGCCCGCGCTGTTGATCACGCACGCCGCCTCGATTTCGGTCGGCGCGTCGCCACCGGTGCGCACGACGAAGCGGCCGCCGCGCAGCACGTCGATCGACTCGACCGGGGATTTCAGCACGCACGTCGCACCGTTGCGCTGCGCGTCGCCGAGCAGCGCGAGCATCAGCTGGTGGCTGTCGACGATGCCGGTGGACGGCGAGAACACCGCCTCCACGCAGTCGAGCGCGGGCTCGAGCGTCTGCGCCTCGGCGCGCGTGAGCGGCAGCAGGTCGAGCACGCCGTTTTCCGCCGCGCGCGCGGCGAGCGCCTTCAACTGCTTCACCTGCGCGACGCTCGTCGCGACGATCAGCTTGCCGATGCGCCGGTGCGGCACATGATGCGTTTCGCAGAATTCGTACAACAGTTCGCGCCCGCGCACGCACGACATCGCCTTCAGCGTGCCGCGCGGGTAGTAGAGCCCCGCGTGAATCACCTCGCTGTTGCGCGAGCTCGTGCCCGTGCCGATCGCATCGGCCGCCTCGAGCACGATCGTTTCACGCCCGCGCGCGGCCAGCTCACGCGCGATCGCAAGACCAACGACACCTGCGCCGATCACCACACAATCCGTCTGATCCATGGCGTTTCGCGTCGCTCACGCGTCGAGGGGAGAGAAAGGGATTGTACGTCCCGGTTCGCCCGCTTGCCGAACCATGTGTATCGGCATGTACGCGCGCGAACCGCGGCGAACCGAGCGCCGCCGCCTCAGAACCCGATCGGTCGGCGCTTCGCGGCCCCCTCGTCGGCGCGGATGTCGGACGGTGCGATCACGTCGCGCCCGTCGAGCCGCGCGGCGCCGAACGCATGCAGCAGCGCGCGGCGCATCGTGCGCGGCGGCGTGGCGGCGAGCACGTCGAGCGCGTCGTCGTCGAGCGTGTCGGGGAAGCGCTGCCCCCACGCGTGCGACGTGCGGATCTCGTCGTAGATCGTCTGCGCGATCCGTCGCGCGCCGGCCGCATCGGGCGGCGCGATCTCGTACACGTTCATCCGGTTCAGCAACGGCTCCGGAATCGCCTGCGCTTCGTTCGCGGTCGCGATCCAGATCACGTTGCCCGCATCGATCGGCACTTCGGCGAATTCGTCGACGAACGCGCGCGCCGTGTCGTGCTCGAGCAACGCATACAGCGCGCCGAGCGGATCGTATTGCGCGTCGCTGCCGGCCTTGTCGATCTCGTCGACCGCGATCACCGGGTTCGCGTAGCTGCCGTTGACGAGCGCTTCGAACACCTTGCCGGGCTTCGCGTTCTTCCATTGCGACGACGCGCCCGACAGGATCCAGCCGGCCGTCAGCGAACTCATCGGCACGTAGTGATACGCGGTGCCGAGCAGCTTCGCGAGCGCCTTCGCGAAATGGGTCTTGCCGATGCCCGGCGGCCCGAGCAGCAGGATCGGCATCAGTTCGAGCCGGTCGTCGGTCTCGAGGCACAGCGCGACCTGCTTGCGCACGTCGCCGAGCGGCTCGGTGAAATTGGGCAGCGCGTCGCCGAGCTCGTCGAACGACGGCATCCGGTTCGGCTTCACGCAAAAGCGCAGATTGCCCGTCTTGAGCATCCGCTCGTAGGTGGCGCGCAGTGCGTCGCTCGCGCTCTCGTTCAAGTCGTTGAGCGCGGTCTCGACCTGCTCGAGGTCGTACACCGTGCTGAAGGATGCCACCGCCAGTTCCTGTTTCACCATCGCCGTCGTCATACCAACCTCGCTCCTGCTGCCGTCACACGACCATCAGACCCTTACGATTTCAGTGTAGCGATCCCGCATCGGCGTGCAAGCAAGCAGCCGTCCGACACTGCTGCTAACACCGCGCGCGCACTGCAGCGTCGCGCCGCGCGGCGTATCATCGACGGTCCACCGGCCGTCGCGCCGGTCCGGCTACGATCCGGACGCGAGCGAAAACGCCTCGTTACCGAGCGCGCGAGCGTCGCAGGGTTCGCGCGGCTTTTTCGCTTGAAAACGCGTGACGCGCACCTACCTTTCTATCAGGACCGGATCGTGCTGCGAACCCGCGGCGACGCGTCCTGTCACACCACCGTCCAAATCGATCGGGCGTAAGATGTGCGTCCATTCCCCGCTACCCCGCGTTTCCGGAGAAGTTTCATGCTGAAACACGGCCTGGCCGTCCTGCTCGCGAGCGTCGCGCTCGCGGCCCATGCGCAGAGCCCCGCACCGGCCGCCGTCGCATGGGAGATCCAGGTGGTGCGCGACGGTCAGACGATCGACACGTTCCAGCAGCGCACCACCGTCGGTCAAACCCGCACCGACACCCATCGCTATCCGTCCGCCGTGCCCGTCGGCTGCGGCAATGCCGCGCGCGTCGTGCCGACCGAGCGCTCGCGCTCGGTGACGGTCGCGCCGCTCGCCGTCGACGACGCCGCGCACACGGTGTCGCTCGCGCTCGACGTGCAGGAAACCCTCGACGACGAAAACGCGACGCGCAGCGATCCGTGCGTGCCCGCGTCGCCGCGGCAGATCGTCGCGAGTCATCCGGGGCTGTCGGTCGGCGGCGAGGCGTGGACCGACTGGACGCTCGTCGAGCAGCATCCGCATCTCGTCTACCGCGTGCGTGCGCGCGTCGCAAAGGACTGAGCGCCATGTCCGCCGACGCCCTGTCCCTGCCGTTCGCCGAACCGCACGCCGCGCCCGACGAAATCACCGCGGTCAGCTGGAACCTGCACAAGGGCCGCTCGCCGCTCGGCTTCACCGCGTGGAATGCGATGCGCAACTGGATGCAATCGACGCACGCCGACGTGTATTTTCTGCAGGAAGCGATGGCGCGCCGCATGCCGCGCCCGATGCTTGCAACCGGCTTCGGCGCACCGATCGACGACGCGGTCGACGACGTGTGGCACTGCCAGGCCACCGAGATCGCGCAGGCGCTCGACTGGCAGATCGCGCTCGGGCCGAACGTGTTCAAGCCGTCGTGGCGGCACGGCAACGCGATCCTGTCGCCGCACCCGCTCGACCTCGGCGGCCGCTGGGACATCTCCGCGCACCGCTTCGAGCGGCGCGGGCTGCTGGTCGCGCGCGCGACGCTCGCCGGCGCGCGGCCCGTCACGCTGCTGTGCGCGCACCTCGCGCTCACGCGCGCCGCGCGGCTGCGCCAGATGCACTGGATCGCGCACTGGATCGTGCGCAACGCGGGCGACGATCCGCTCGTGCTCGCCGGCGACTTCAACGACTGGCGCAACGATTCGGTCGCGTTGTTCGGCGAGATCGGAATGTCCGAGGTCGCGACGCTGCTCGGCCAGTCGGGCCGCACGTTCCCCGCGTTCTCCCCGGCGCTCGCGCTCGACAAGATGTTCGTGCGCGGGCTGACGCCGCTCGAATGGCAGGCGCCGTCCGGCGAAACCGCGTGGCTGTCCGACCACCTGCCGTATATCGCGCGGCTGCGGCTCGATCCGCGGTGACGCACTGACGCCCTTGAAGCCCTGACGCCGCAAGCGCGGTTGCACGGCGCGCGCTACAGTAGCGCTTTGCCCGCCCGCCGCCGCGTCGCCATGAGCTACCTCTCGATCCTGCTGCAAATCGCCGTCGTCTACCTCGTCGCTGCGATCACGCCCGGCCCGAACTTCTTCATGATTTCGCAACTGTCGCTCGCCGGGCGGCGCAGCCTCGGCGCGGCGTCGGCACTGGGCGTGGGCACTGCATCGATCGCGTGGGCGACGCTCGCGATGCTCGGCCTCGCGGCCGTGCTGCATCAGGTCGAATGGCTGTCCGAGACGATCCGGATCGGCGGCGCCGTCTATCTCGTGTATTTCGGCATCAAGCTGCTGCGCTCGGGCGTGCGCCGCGACGCGGCGCCGGCCGACACCGCGGCCGCGAGCGCGCCGCTGGCCGCGCCGCGCCTGCGCGACTATCTGCGCGCGTATCGCAGCGGCCTGCTCACCTGCCTGACCAACCCGAAATCGTGCGCGTTCTGGACCAGCGTGTTCGCGGCGATGCTGCCCGCGCACGTGCCGCTGTGGTTCAACGGCGCGGTGCTGGTGACGATCGGCGTGCTGTCCGCCGGCTGGTATTCGTGCGTCGCGTTCCTGTTCGCGAGCCCGCGTGCGCAGCGCGGCTACCGGCGCGTGCGGCGCCCGCTCGACGCGCTGTGCGGCGTTGCGCTCGTCGGTCTCGGCGCGAAGCTCGCAGCCGATCGTTGAAAGCTCGCTGAAATGATTCGTTGCGCCAAATCCGCGCAGCCGGGCGGGTCAAGCCCGCATCTGTCCCAAGCAGGGTAAAATAGCCAGTTCCTCAAACGTCTGTCATCGAGAAGGCGCGTGTCCGACGCGCCGGCCGGCCGATCCGCGATCGGGCCGACGCACTCGGTTTTTTTGCCCGTTTTTGGGCCCGTTACACGCGTTCGCTACGCGCGTCCGTTTTCAAAGCCATGAGCAAATACGACACCGCCACCGTCCAATCCGTCCATCACTGGACCGACACGCTGTTCAGCTTCACCTGCACCCGTGAGCCGAGCCTGCGCTTCAACAACGGCGAATTCACGATGGTCGGCCTCGAAGTCGACGGCAAGCCGCTCGCGCGTGCCTACTCGATCGTCAGCCCGAACTACGAAGAGCACCTCGAATTCTTCAGCATCAAGGTCCAGAACGGCCCGCTGACGTCGCGCCTGCAGCACCTGAAGGTGGGCGACTCGGTGCTGATCGGCAAGAAGCCGACCGGCACGCTCGTCGCCGACAACCTGCTGCCCGGCAAGACGCTGTGGATGCTGTCGACCGGCACGGGCCTCGCGCCGTTCATGTCGATCATCCGCGATCCGGACATCTACGACCGCTTCGACAAGGTCATCCTGACGCACACCTGCCGCCTGAAGGGCGAGCTGGCGTACATGGACTACATCAAGCACGACCTGCCCGGCCACGAGTACCTCGGCGACATCATCAAGGAAAAGCTCGTCTACTACCCGACAGTCACGCGCGAAGCGTTCGACAACGAGGGCCGGATCACCGACCTGATCGCGACGGGCAAGCTGTTCACGGATCTCGGCGTGCCGGCGTTCTCGCCGGAAAACGACCGCGTGATGCTGTGCGGCAGCACCGCGATGCTGAAGGACACGACCGACCTGCTGAAGCAGGCCGGCCTGGTCGAAGGCAAGAACAGCGCACCGGGTCACTATGTGATCGAGCGCGCATTCGTGGACTGATCGCTCCCCGAATTTGTGCGGCATCAAGAAACCGGAGCAAAAGCTCCGGTTTTTTTTCGTCCCCACTTGGCGAATTCGTAACAAACTGCGACCATCTCATCTCAAATAGTTACATTTTGATACGGGCGGCCCCGGTGCTTTCGTGTCGGTGTTTTTCCTACAACAGGTTCGTTCCGATTATTCACATTTACCCTTAAATGTCCGCCCGACATGACCTTTTCCGATTTTTTGGGATATTATTCGGCCCGCGCGGTTGCTGTTCGGATGGTCATTGAAGGGTCGGAGTCAAACGTTACAAGATGTAACTTTTGTTACCTCGGCACCGGGCGACTCTCTGGCGGCTGCCGTCATCGAAACGGCAGCCAATCCACGCAGCCAGCCGGTGTGTGAATCGCTTTCTGACAGCAGGGAGAGTCATGGATACGTCGCTCAACGCGCCCCCCGGCGCCCACGCCCCGTTCCCGTCGCGGCCGCTCGTGCACAGCCGCATCGCGGCCGCACCCGTGGCCGAAGCCCTGCCCAAGCGCGACGCATCCGCCGCCCGGATCGCGACGCTGTCCAGCCAATTGATGGCAGCCGACGAAGCCGCCCGCCGCCATCTGGCCGGCGAACTGCATGACGGGCTCGGCGCCGAACTCACCGCCGCCCGCTTCGCGCTCGCAAACGTTCAAACGTGGCTGCCGGCCGATGCGCCCGAAGGCTGCCTGCGCGCGCTCGAACTGGCGCAGCAGGCACTCGACGCCGCGACCGATGCGAACCGCCGCCTGATCGACGAGCGCGACACGCCGGCGCTCGACGGCGGGCTCGTCGGCGCGCTGTCGACGTGGGTCGGCAGCCACGCGGCCCGCACCGGCCTGCGCACGAGCTTCGTCTGCGCGGCCGACGCACGGCTCACGCAGCTCGCCGGCGCGAGCGCGCTTGCGATCTTCCGCGTCGCGCAGGAAGCGCTGTCGAACGTCGCGAAGCATGCGCGCGCGGCGTCCGTCGACGTGCGGATCGACACGGACGGCTCGCATCTGTCCCTGATCGTCACCGATGATGGGACCGGTTTCTCGCGCCACCGGCGTGTCGGCTACGGCCTCGCCGGCATGCGCGCACGCTGCGAGGCGTTCGGCGGCAGCTTCGACACGCGCGCGCCGGAATCGGGCCGCGGCACGCGCATCACCGCGCGTTTCGCATGGAACTCGCTATTCGCGGTGCCGGCCGCCGCGCGCCGCGCGTCGCTTTCGTGAGGTCGCGATGAGCCTGAACATCCTGCTCGTGGACGATCACGCAATCGTCCGGCAAGGGGTCCGCCACCTGCTGATCGACCGCGGCGTCGCGCGCGAAGTGACCGAAGCCGAGACCGGCAGCGATGCGGTGGCCGCCGTCGACCGCCAGACCTTCGACGTGATCCTGCTCGACATCTCGCTGCCGGACACCAACGGCATCGAGTTGCTCAAGCGCATCAAGCGCAAGCTGCCGGGCACGCCGGTGCTGATGTTCTCGATGTACCGCGAGGACCAGTACGCGGTGCGCGCGCTGAAGGCCGGCGCATCCGGCTACCTGTCGAAGACGGTGAATGCCGCGCAGATGATCGGCGCGATCCAGCAGGTCGCGGCCGGCCGCAAGTACGTGAGCCCGGCGATGGCCGAGGCGCTCGCCGAATACGTGTCGTTCGAGAACGAACCGCTGCCGCACGAGAAACTGTCCGATCGCGAATACCAGACGCTCTGCATGCTGGCGTCGGGCAAGCGCCTCACCGACATCGCGAACACGCTGTCGCTGTCGGTGAAGACGGTCAGCGTGTACCGGTCGCGGCTGCTCGAGAAGATGCGGCTGTCGAACAACGCGGAACTGACGTTCTACGTGATGAGCAACCGGCTCGTCGACATGGCGCCCGCGTCGGGCGGCTGATTCATCGGATTCACCGGAATCGCGCGAGGCGCGCCGCGCCGGCCGGCCCAGGTCGCCGCCGCTGCGTGCAAGCGCTTGTTTTCTCGGACGATTCCGCCGCGCGCCGCTGCACCGCAGCGGGGCTTGCGCGCCAAATCGGCTAAAATTGCGGGTTTTCTTTCCCTCACTCGGCGCCGCCGCGTTCGCGCGCGCTGGAGACTCATCCGCAATGTCCCTCTTCCGCAAGAAAAACGTCGATCGCATGATCGCCGGCGCGCACGGCGCCGGGCTCAAGAAAGCGCTCGGCGCAATCGACCTCACCTTCCTCGGCATCGGCGCGATCATCGGCACCGGGATCTTCGTGCTGACTGGCACGGGCGCCGTTCAGGCCGGCCCCGCGCTGATGCTGTCGTTCGTGATCGCGGCGATCGCGTGCGGCCTCGCGGCGCTGTCGTACGCCGAATTCGCGTCGACGATTCCGGTCGCGGGCTCGATCTACACGTACTCGTACGCGACGCTCGGCGAGCTCGTCGCATGGATCATCGGCTGGGACCTGATGCTCGAATACGGCCTCGCGGCGTCGGCCGTGTCGGTCGGCTGGTCGGGCTACCTCCAGTCGCTGCTGCAGGGCTTCGGGCTCGCGCTGCCCACCGTGCTGACGGCCGCGCCCGGCGCGATCCCCGGGGTCGTCACGTGGTTCAACCTGCCCGCGTTCCTCGTGATGCTGGTGATCACGACGCTGCTGTCGATCGGCATCCGCGAGTCGACCCGCATCAACAACATCATGGTGTTCATCAAGGTGTCGGTGGTGCTGCTCGTGATCGCGGTCGGCCTGTTCCACGTGACGCCCGCGAACTGGAAACCGTTCATGCCGCACGGCTGGAACGGCGTGTTCGGCGCGGCGGCCGTGATGTTCTTCGCGTTCATCGGCTTCGACGCGGTGTCGTCGGCGGCCGAGGAAGTGAAGAATCCGAAGCGCGACCTGCCGATCGGCATCATCGCGTCGCTCGCCGTGTGCGCGGTGCTGTACGTGACGGTCGCGGCGGTCGCGACCGGCATCGTGCCGGCGGCCCAGTACGCGAACGTGTCGCACCCGATCTCGTATGCGCTGCAGATCGCCGGCGAGAAGTGGGTCGCGGGCTTCATCGATCTCGGCGCGGTGCTCGGCATGCTGACCGTGATCCTCGTGATGAGCTACGGCCAGACGCGGATCATCTTCGCGATGTCGCGCGACGGGCTGCTGCCGGCGATGCTGTCGCGCGTGCATCCGCGCTTCGCGACGCCGTTCCTGACGACCTGGCTCGTCGGCCTGTTCTTCGGGCTGATCGCCGCGCTCGTGCCGCTGAACGTGCTCGCCGAGCTGATCAACATCGGCACGCTCGCCGCGTTCTCGATGGTGTCGATCGCGGTGCTGGTGCTGCGCCGCACGCACCCGGAGCTGCCGCGCGCGTTCCGCTGCCCGGGCGTGCCGGTGGTGCCGATCCTCGCGGTCGCCGCGTGCCTGTTCCTGATGCTGAACCTGCAGCCCGTCACGTGGGCCGCGTTCGGCATCTGGCTCGTGATCGGCCTCGTGATCTACTTCCTGTATTCGCGGCACCACTCGAAGCTCGCCCGCGGCCACGCGGACTGACATCCGGCTGCGACGCGCCGCGTCGCTCCGCTGCAACGGCGCACCCGCCTCGCGGGCGCGCCGTTTGCGTTTGTGGGGCGGCGGGCAGCGTGTGCGGGCGGCCTGAACGGGTCGTCCGAACCGTTCCTCCCGATCCCCGCCACCGATCGGCCACGCGCCGGCGCACGGCAAGCAAGGCTGCGGCGGGCGCGTCATAATGCGCCCAATCAATGAGGTAACGACGATGGAAAGTGTGGATCTCGACGTGCTGAAGTCGAGCGCGCGCTGGCTCGACGAAGGGCGCCGCGTGCTGCTCGTGACGGTCGTGAAGACGTGGGGCTCGTCGCCCCGCCCCGAAGGCGCGATGCTCGCGGTGCGCGAAGACGGGCTCGTGGTCGGCTCCGTGTCCGGCGGGTGCATCGAGGACGACCTGATCGCCCGCGTGCATGCGAGCGGCATCGCGGCCGATGCGCGCCCGGAAGCGGTCAAGTACGGCGTGACGGCCGAGGAAGCGCACCGCTTCGGGCTGCCCTGCGGCGGCACGATCCAGCTCGTGCTGGAGCCGCTCACGCGCGACAGCGGGATTGCCGCGTTGTGCGCCGAGGTGGAAGCCGGCCGGCTCGTCACGCGCACGATGACGCTGGCGACCGGCCGCGCGTCGCTGTCGCCCGCGCAGGCAACCGACGGGCTCGCGTTCGACGGCGAACGGCTCGTGACGATCCACGGGCCGCGCTACCGGATGCTCGTGATCGGTGCGGGACAGTTGTCGCGCTATCTGTGCCAGATCGCGGTCGGGCTCGACTACCAGGTGACGGTCTGCGATCCGCGCGAGGAGTACACGGATGCGTGGGACGTGCCGGGCACGCGGGTCGTGCACACGATGCCCGACGACACCGTGCTCGACATGAAGCTCGACGCGCGTTCGGCCGTGATCGCGCTCACGCACGACCCGAAGCTCGACGATCTCGCGCTGATGGAGGCGCTCAAGACGCCCGCGTTCTACGTGGGCGCGCTCGGCTCGCGGCGCAACAACGCGGCGCGGCGCGAGCGGCTGCTCGAATTCGACCTGAACGACGCGGAACTGGCGCGGCTGCACGGGCCGGCCGGCATCTACATCGGCAGCCGCACGCCGCCGGAAATCGCGATCTCGATCCTCGCCGAGGTCACGGCCGCGAAGAACAACGTGTCGCTGCCGACGATCCTGCAGGTCGAGGGGGCGAAGGCCGCCCGCGAGATCGCGGCCAACAACGGCGCGACCTGCGGCCTGTGAGGGCGGCCGGCGCGGACACCGGCGCACGGCCGACACGCCGGATGCGCGCACCGCGCGCCGGCACCGGGCCGGCGCGTTTCAACCGTTGCGCCAGGTAGGTTGCGTCAGGCAAGTCCCGCCACGAGCGCCGCGGCGACCGAGCCCGCCACCAGCACGACGCCGACCGTGCGGCGTTTGTTCAGCTCCGTCCACAGCAGCACGCCCGTCAGTGACAACAGGATCAGCGAACCCGCGATCGTGTCCATCAGCAGCACCCAGCCGAGATTCATGCCGACGCCGCGATGCAGGTTGTTCAGCGTCGTCAGGAACGTGTTGCCGGTGCGCTTCACCGATACGTAGCCGTTGCCGACCCAGTATTCCGCCTGCAGGTTCTGGTGCGGCCCGAACAGGCCCATCTGCCAGTGCTCGGGCTGCATCACGCGCTTGTCGCCCCACGCGACCGGCTGGGCGGGCTCCTTGCGCATGCGGCCCGGCCGGCCGTCGAAGTGCAGTTCGTGCTGCAGCCACTTCGTCATCGCTGCGGGCGACTTCGGCGCCGGGTCCGGCAACGCGATCTGCATCTGCTCGACCTGCGGTTCGCCGGTCGAGATCTTCAGCGGCGGCGCGCGGTGGTTGAGCAGCACGCCCGTCACGCCGAACAGCAGCCCGAGCACCGCGCCCCATAGCCCGACCCAGCCGTGCACCTTGCGCAGCCATTTGATGAAGGTCGCGCGGCGCGAGCGCTGGCGGCGCGCCGCCAGTTCGGCGTCGCTCAGCGGACGTGCGGCCGGATGCGGCACGGTGACGTCCACGGGGGGCATGCCCGCCTGCGGCGGGGCGATCGTTTCGGGCGCGTTCACGCGAGAAGGTCCATTCGTTCAAAGCAACGGGCGACGCACGTGAAAACGCGCGCCGCCCGAGTAACATGAAAATGAGAATGGATATCATTACATAAATGACGCGGCCGCTCAATCGGAGCGCGCACGGCAGGCGGCTGACAAATTCAGGCGATGAGCGATGAAGCAGGCAGATTGCGCGCCGATCGCTCGCAATAGAATAAAAATACCGACGAAATGATTGCGAAA
>Ga0068852_100000877_pt1 | contig 19901 bp, 20 predicted proteins | sample KBSCornC22_FD_66594 | JGI IMG/M metagenome (GOLD analysis project Ga0068852, IMG submission 66594) | Corn rhizosphere microbial communities from Kellogg Biological Station, Michigan, USA - KBS Corn C2-2 | ecosystem: Host-associated > Plants > Roots > Rhizosphere > Soil ... | reverse complement strand
TTTGCAAAATCCATGGCCTCCATCGGCGGCTTCATGGCCGGCGACCGGGCGATCATCGATTACATCCGCTATAACACCCGCAGCCAGATCTTCGCCAAAAGCCTGCCCATGCCTGTCACCATCGGCAACCTCAAGCGGCTGGATATGCTCAGGACCATGCCCGAACTTCGCAAGAAACTGTGGAGTGTAGTGAATAAATTACAAAAAGGATTGAAAGACAGCGGTTTCGACATTGGTCAGACCAATTCCTGCGTTACCCCGGTCTATATGAAAGGCGATGTTCCAGAAGCTACCGCTATGGTCATGGACCTGCGGGAGAACTATAATATCTTTTGCTCCATCGTGGTATACCCCGTTATTCCGAAGGGGCATATTATCTATCGCCTCGTGCCCACCGCCGTCCACACCGATGAGGACATCGAGCTGACGCTGAAGGCTTTCCGTGAAACAAAAAAGAAGCTGGACGCCGGAGATTATAAGGTGGAGGCGATCCCCGATATGGCGCAAGCATAACACTTACGTAACAAATATTCCCATAGCCCTGGTATACAAGTTACCGGGGCTTTTTATTAATGGTTCCACTTAGAAAATAGGGGGCCGCCCTCCCCAAAATGGCGCTGCACCCGGCAAAAAAGAGGTCCGCACGACGAAAAAAGCTGTCCACACAGCAAAAAAAAGCATAAAAAAAGCCCCGCTTGCGCGGGGCTGCACTAATCAAATACCATTAACCATTAAACCTTATCCTATGAAAAAACAAATATAAGACGTTAACACTGAAAAGGAGGTTGCCGTAGGCTATTTTTTTTTACCCAATCACCGGGAAATTGATCTGCGTCAAGCGATATGCAATCGATTAATCTTTTATAAGCATTTAATTGATCCTTTGTAGCTAAACCGTTATAGCGACTCAACCCTCTAAAATAGGCTACCTCCCCCTTAGACGCCTCGGCTTCCGTCCGGAAGTCCAGGCCATCCATTCCCCCAAAAGGCCCGCCTCCCTATCTTACCAGGACGGCTTAAACCCCTTCTGATACTCATCAAAAGATACTTTCCCAAACTTGCCCTCCCCAAAATACTTCACCAGCAGCTCCAGCTCCTTTGGCTCCATATAGCCCGGTATGGCCTGCGGCTCCCCACCGGGAGGAATGATAATGGTAGTAGGGAATTCCAGCCTCCCGTGCGTCAGATAAAGGGCAAATTCATTGCTCCGGTAGCTGGGATTGAACTGATACGTCCTCCCATTCCAGTTGATCGTCGCATGCGTCTCCGCATCCACCTTCACGGGATAGAACTTGTCCTGCAGATATTGAGCCACCTGCTTATTGGAATAGGTCTTCTTATCCATTTGCTTGCACCACCCGCACCAGGTCGTATACAGATCGATCAGGATGGGCCGTTGCTCTTTTTGCAGCTTCCCCGCCGCCTCCTCGATACTCATCCAGGTCATGGCCTCATGGGTTCCGCTGACAGGCCGGACCTCGGTCTTGCTTTCCTGCTTCCCGGCAGGCCGGATAGGTCTCCAGGCCCACAACCCCGTCGCCAGAACCATCAGCAGCAAGGCCGTCACCCCAAAATATGTTTTGATTTTATTCATAGAAGAATCTTTGGTATTACTTAAACGCCCACGCCGTACTTTTGTTCCCGGACTACCGGCATGCCGGCCGGTCCCATTTCAGAACGGGCAAATGCTCGTTGTCAGTAATCTTAACGAATTCAGATGCACAAAATTGTCGTTGCCGTAACAGGCGCCAGCGGGTCCATCTACGCCCGGCTATTGCTCAACAAGCTCATCGCCTTGAAAGATCAATGGCAGTCCCTGGCAGTCGTCATGACCGAAAATGCAAAAGAAGTCTGGCGGACAGAGCTCGACAATGAAGATTATGTGAAGTATGATCTTCCCTTCTTCTCCCAAAAGGATTTCACCGCCCCCTTTGCCTCCGGTTCGGGAAAATACAACACCATGATCATCGTCCCTTGCTCCATGGGCACCCTGGGACGCATCGCCACAGGCGTATCCGCCGACCTCATCACAAGAGCCGCCGACGTCGTCCTTAAAGAAAGAAAAAAATTGATTTGTGTGGTGCGGGATACACCTTATAATCTCGTGCACATCCGTAATATGGAGACCCTCACCCTCGCAGGCGGCATCATCTGCCCCGCTACTCCCTCCTTCTACAGCAAACCCGCTACCATCGAAGAAGTAGCCGCCACCGTAGTTGACAGGGTGCTCGACCTCGCCGGCCTGGATATCTCCACCTTCCGCTGGGGAACCAACTAATTGGCCGTCGGCCCAACATTCGGCCGCCCGGTCAGCATCAGTCTCCGGCCCTGGCCACGGACTAGTTCCTTAGATCCACCTCTTCAACCCCGGGATACCTGGCTTTATTAAAAGCCAGCTGCGCATCCGTCAAAGGTGCATTCCCATTTAGCTTGCTCGTATTCAGTGTGTAACGGTTGCCGCTCTTGTCAAACCATTTGATGCCTACCAGCGTGTGCTGCGCCTTATCCACATACAACAACGCCTTATAAAATGACTTCGTCTTGTCCACAGGCGTCAGCTCCACCTCCTGCACCGTACGCCCATTCAGCTTGCTTTCCCCATTCAGCTTGTACAGAAAATCCTTGTCATAAAAATTAGTGAAGAACTTCTCAGGGCTGATGGTTTGCGTGGCAGGGTCCACCTTCGTGATCGTCACCTCATTGGAAGACTTATCGTAGGTCCAGACATCCTTCCCGTCACAATACACTTCCTGCCCCGTCACGCTGATATGATATTTATTACCCTTTACATACACTACACCGCTCTTGCTGCCCTGCAGCTTCCCTTTCGCATCCTCTACCGTCAACGTGAAGTTGGATTGCACCGCCTTATAGGATTTCAGCTTGGCGCTCAAGGCGTCCAGCACTTTCTTGGCATCGGGATCATTTTTCCCTAAGCTATTATTCTGAGCCTGCCCCGCAAAACAGAGACCTGATAACAGTCCAAATACCACGATCCTTTTAATATTCATAGTCAGTCGCATATTTATTTCTTTTTAAAACTTCGATCGGCACACGACCGGTAGGTTTAAGGAGGCTGCCCCGCAGCCCGCATTTTGAAGGCGCAAATATATCTGAAAACCAGCAGAGAGTAGAAACTTATCGGTCAAATATCATTAAACCCCCGTTAAATGTGTATTGGCGGTTCCTGGCCTCCGTGTTCATCCACGGTCATGTTATCGCTCCCGGCAGCCATGTCGCCCGGTCGGTCAGGCCCCCAGTCGGGCGCACCTACGGATGAAGATACTGCTCCAGCTCCATTTCGCTCTTGATCAGCACATCCCGCGGCTTGCTGCCCATCCCCGGCCCCACGACTCCCGCTGCCTCCAGCTGATCCATCAGCCGGCCCGCCCGGTTGTATCCCAGCTTCATCCTCCGCTGTATAAGAGAGGTAGATCCTATTTGATTCTGTACGATCAGACGGGCCGCCTCTTCGAACAACGGGTCCCTGTCACCCAGATCGAGCTCCCGGGCCTCCGCATCCTTCTCATCCACATATTCCGGCAATTTATATGCCTCCGGATACCCCCGCTGCTCCCCGATGAACTGGGTGATGGCTTCCACTTCCGGTGTATCCACAAATGCGCATTGCAGGCGGGTGATCTCACCATTATGAGAGATCAGCATATCCCCCTTGCCGATCAGCTGATCGGCCCCACCCGCATCCAGTATCGTACGGCTGTCGATCTTTGAAGATACCTTGAACCCGATACGGGCCGGGAAGTTCGCCTTGATCGTACCCGTAATGATATTGACGGAAGGCCGCTGTGTAGCAATGATCAGGTGTATCCCCACCGCACGCGCCAGCTGCGCCAGCCGCGCAATCGGCATTTCAACCTCCTTGCCCGCCGTCATGATCAGGTCTGCAAACTCATCCACCACCAGCACCATGAACGGGAGGTACTGATGTCCCTTCTGAGGATTCAGCCGCCGCTTGATGAACTTCTCATTGTACTCCTTGATATTTCGGGCATTCGCCTCCTTCAGCAGGTCGTACCGGTTGTCCATCTCGATACACAAGGCATTCAATGTATGGATCACTTTCTTCGTATCCGTAATGATCGCCTCTTCTTCCCCCGGCAGCTTGGCCAGGAAATGCTTCTCTATCGTCCGGTAAATGCTCAATTCCACCTTCTTCGGGTCCACCAGCACCAGCTTCAGCTGGGAAGGATGCTTCTTGTACAGCAGGGACACCAAAATAGCATTCAGGCCCACCGATTTCCCCTGACCCGTGGCCCCCGCCATCAGCAGGTGCGGCATCGAAGCCAGGTCGACGATAAAATTCTCATTGTCTATTTTCTTACCAATGGCTATCGGCAGGCTGAAATTGCTGTGCTGGAACTTATCGGATGACAGCAAAGTGCGCATGCTCACCACCGTTTTCTTCACATTCGGCACCTCGATCCCGATAGTCCCCTTACCCGGTATGGGAGCAATGATCCTTATCCCCAGCGCCGCCAGGCTCAGCGCAATATCATCCTCCAGGTTCTTGATCCGGGAGATCCGCACCCCCGCGGCCGGCACGATCTCATACAAAGTCACAGTGGGGCCCACCGTCGCGCTGATCTTGGAAATGGATATATCGTAATTCTTCAGCGTATTGATAATCTGGTTCTTGTTGGTTTCCAGCTCCGAAGCATCCTGCACGATCCTTTCGCTGCCATGCGCCTCCAGCAGGTCCAGTGAAGGATACTTATAATCCCGCAGGTCCAGGGTAGGCTCATAATCCGGTAAGGGCAGCCCGCTGGCTGCTTCTTCGGCCCCCACACCCTCTGCGCCCTCGCTCCCTTCATTATTGTCAGGTCCTTTTATCTCCAGCTCCAGCTCCGCGGCAACAGGCTGCTTCCCTTTTACAGGAGACGTCACAGGCGGAACCACCGGAGTCACAGGGGGCAGCACCAGCGGCGGTATCTCCTCCAGCACTCCCGGCATCTCTTCTTCCTCTTCGACAGCAGACGTAACCTCAAAAGGCGGCTCTTCCCCCTCCCGCCCGTTGTCCGAAGGACCATCATTAGCCCTTTCTATCAGCTCAAATGCCGGCGCCTCCTCTTCCTCCGGCGCAATAGCCACGATACCTCCTTCCTCCTTCAGCACATTCCCCTTCATGCTGCTAAAACCCTCATCCACGAACAAGCGCGCCCCTCCCTTTACAGGCGGCACGGGCAGATGTTCTTCGTCCTCTTCCTCCTCTGAAGCCTCCTCGATAGCAGGCTTCCGCTCCCGCACCGGCAGGGCGGGCATCTTGAACACCGGGTTGAATCTCCAGATAAAATAAGCCAGTCCCGCTACCAGCAGCAAGGCCGCCGTTCCTATCCAGCCCAGGAACTTCACCAGCCAGTCGCTGATCATATCCCCCACGGCGCCACCCCAGGGAAAACCATTCCCCCGTGTGATAAACGCCAGCGCCACGGAGAAAAAGATCAGCCCCGCGACGACATATCGGAGGTTTCTTTTGATGGAAAATACCTTGCGGGCAAAAAGCAGATTCACCCCCACTATAAAGAAAAAGGAACAGAACAGATAGGACGCCAGTCCAAAACCCTTATAGAAGAATTGATGCGCTATCAACGCGCCAAGGTTGCCCAGCAGGTTGGATACCTTCACCTCCGATGAAGGCAGCAGGATCGAGAGCCCATGAAACACCTTGTCCTGGTCCTCTTTCCAGGTGAACAAATAGGATGTGAACGCTATAAAAAGAAAGGCGGCTAGCAACAGAAAGACGGCCCCCGTGATCTTATGGGTACGCTCATCCTTGACGATCTGTTTCACTGTCACCTGAGGATCCTTTTCAGGTTTCAGCTTTTCTGAGGCCTGGCTCTTCTTTGACTTCAGTCGGTTTGCCATGAATACAAAGATAATAGAGACATTATTATAATTTTTTACTTTTACTTTATCTTTAAAAATCAGCTTATCCAATATATGCCAGGCCGCTACCATACTAACTCAAAACGAGCCGGAGGCTCGTTATCCAAAGACCTGCGGACATTGGCGGTCGCCCGGGTCTTGTTCATAGCTTTTTGGGCCATCCTCACCATCGGCAAACTGCATGCCCAAACGGCCCCCTTATTACACCCCGGCACGGCAAATCCCGGCCAGGCCGCTGGCCTGCCGCTCCCCGATCTGGCCCGGGTCGGCGTAGCAGACGACATCTCCGCCACCACCCGCCTTTGCTTTTCCCATTTGCGGACGATTTCCCCCGACCAGCTGCCGACCCTCGACTATTCTATTGAGGGCACAAAAAAATATGCACATTTCATTACGCCCAAACAGGTCAACTACAAGGCAGTGCTGTTATTTACCCTCACCAACAGCAGCGCCGATTCACAAAGTGTCTATTTCTGCCCCGGCTTTTACTACGACTCCATCCAGCTGTACCGCCGGACGGACCATATCACCCCCCTTCCAAATATCCTGCCCAACGACCCCGATGGCGAAGGCTACAGAAAAATCACCCTTGCCGCCCATGACACCGGCGCCTTCTATGCCATACTCACCTTTATCCGAAGCCCTACCAACTCCATCAACCCCAGCCTGACAAAGGATTCTTTCATCGCCCACGGCGTCAGCTACAACCATAGGAACAAGACCAACATCGACATCATCACCAACCTGTTCGCCGGCATCATGCTCATGATGATCTTCTATGGCGTCAGCGAATTCCTCCAGACCTCCAAACCCGAATTTCTTTATTATGCAGGCTACTGCTTCTGTATCAGCACCCTCCTGTTCCTAAAATCTATTCTGCATAATACCACTACGCCCTTCAACTTCTTTTTCGAAGGCTACTTCGACAACATCATATTTTGTCTCGGCCATATTTCCTATATCGTCTTCCACCGCAAATTCCTGGAGACCCATAAGAACTATCGGAGCCTCGACCGCTACCTTTTCTGGGGCGCCAGCACCATCGGCGTGCTCATGATCCTCTACACCATAACTTATTATTTCGTGCCCGACTTCCGGGTCTCCAACAACATCGAAGCGCTTACAAAATACGTGCTGATGGCCGTCTCGCTCATCTTCATCATCAAAGGCCTTAGCTATCACAACCAGCTGATGAACTACATCGTGATGGGCAATATCAGCCTGGTGGGACTCTCCTTATTGTCACAGATCATCATTGCCACCAACTTCCAGGTCGTCAAAGGCGTCTCCGTGCTGAACCTCGCCCTCTTTCATTACGAAGTAGGCATCACCATCGAGCTCCTTTTCTTCCTCTTCGCTCTTACCTACAAGAATAAGATGGAGATCATCAAGAGCATCCAGAAAGAAGAAAAGCTGAAGCTGGAGACGGAAAGGAAGGAACTGGAGAAGCAGGTGGCCGTTCTCGCCGCCAAACAGGACGAACGTAACAGGATCTCCGCCGACATGCACGACGAGCTCGGCTCCGGCGTAACAGCCATCCGCCTGATGAGCGAGATAGTAAAAAGCAGAATGAAGGACCAGACCCTGCCCGAAATAGAAAAGATCTCCAACTCCGCCAACGAGCTGCTCAATAAGATGAACACGATTATCTGGACGATGACCAGCTCCAACGATTCTGTGGAAAACCTCATCGCCTACATCCGGAGCTACGCCGTGGAGTTCTTCGAGAACACCTCCATCGACTGCTATTTCAGCATGCCCGCCTCCATTCCCCATCGGGAGATCAATGGAGAAAAAAGAAGGAATATGTTCCTATCTGTAAAAGAGGCGCTGAACAACGTGCTAAAACACTCCCAAAGCTCCGTGGTCAAGATCAATGTCACCGTCACCGACCGGCTGACCATCGAGATCCAGGACGACGGCGTCGGCATCAATATGGAAAAGCTGAGAAAGTTCGGCAACGGTCTCCACAATATGAAGAAAAGAATGGCCTCCATCGACGGCGATTTCGAGATCGAAAACCACCAGGGCACCCGCACGACATTCGCGCTGATGCTGTAGGTTCGACCGCCACCTGGTTATGTCATCGCACCTTTTAAAATCTCCAATCCCTTCTGCCAGCGGTACAACCCCGCACCCACGGCAGCAGCAACAATGATCTCAAAGGCCGCCTTCTCGCTCTTTACTTCTCCGACCAATTCCTTTACCTGCTCATCCGTCACTTTATAGGATGCTTCCCCGATCTGAAACACGAGCTGGTCAAACGGCTCCCCGATAGCAGGCCCGCCCGCCGCCCGGTTCGCCACCGCCTGCCGGAGGGCGATATCCGTTACACCGGGCCCTTCCAATACCCGCCTCCGCAATGCTTCCGCCAATGCGCGATGATCCGGGTGAGGCGGCGTCCTCGCCTTCCCCCAGGCATATCCCTGCGCCAGCATCCTCTTTGCAGCCCGTTCCGAATCCTTACCGTTCAACAAGGTAAAGCCAAAAGCATTCGCACAGCGAACCGTAATCGTGAATAATATCATAACCGCCATCGCATCCTCCATTTCCCCCGTGCTGACTCCGCCGTGGAGGACAGCCTGCATGTCAGTGACGGCCACATCCCCCGGCCGTACCGCCAATTTCTCCAAAAAGACCATCGTCGCCTTCAATTTAGGCGACAATTCCGCACGCCGGTAATCATCGAGCGCCGTCTGCACCAATGACTTGTCGAGCGCTAACGCGGCGATAGAACTATGCGCGTCGATACAGAAAGGGCATGCATTCCATTTGGCCGTCATCGCCGCCATCAGCTCCCTTTCGCCAACCGACCACCCACTCTCGCCCCGCATCACCGGATGCGTCCACGCCGTCATCGGATCCCCGTAAAATTCTTTGTAATACATTACGATCCTTGCCGCATCCGGCAACCGCATCCCGGACACAAGGGAAATAAACCTTATCAACAGGCGAGTGCCAACACTGCCACCTTTTTCAACTTCCTGAAGTCTCATATAGCAAAGATAAAATGACCGTCGCTGAAAAGATTGTAAAAATCGGAAGTGCTACTCCTTCCAGAACAATCGGCCAAACTCATTCTCCGATCGAATATACTTCATAGGCGACAAACCCGTAAATCTCTTGAAATCCTTGATGAAGTGGGATTGATCGTAGAAATAGTCGTATATATCCTCCTTAAAGACGTCTGAATCAGGCGACTTTGCCCATCGCTTATAAAATTGCATAAAGCGAATTACTGACGCAAAGTTCTTAGGGCTAAGTCCCACTTTCTCCATAAACTTTTCATACAGCCATCTGCTGCTATAGCCGGTCTTCCGCTCCAGCTCGGCCACTGTCACCAATCCCTTCGATCCTTCTATTTCGTTGAGACAATAATCGAGCACCGGATCGGCCTCGGAATTCAATAACAGGTTTATAAGATACCGTTGAACGAGACTTATTTTTCCATTTATGGACTCAGTATTGGCGATTGCCTCCTGTATCTCCTTTGCCGATCTTCCCAATACCTCCTCGATCAGAAAAATCTTATTCTTCAACTCGGCCTGTCGTAGGTTAAGTAAGCGATAGGCCCCCATTGGAGAAAACTCAATTCCAATATTTCCGTGAGGTGCGTCATGTTCCAGATCGATCACGGCAGGGGTATCGCATATGCCAATTATAATGATAGACGATTCTTTCACCAGCCGAAAGCCATCCTTATTCTTTCCGGATACGCCGTTCCTATAGGGAATGGTCATCTTAACCATCCCATTTGGAACTATCAGCTTCATGTCCTCGTCCGGCGCCCGTCCATTACTTTCAAACACCCACATTTTGCCAATATATTCCCGTAGCTGAGGACAGGGTTGTACGTATCGTAAACGCATGTCTGATTTCTACCCTTGATCTAAAAATCTTATTGTTATCATTTATCCACTACATAGCTCAGCTCAGTCACCCCGCTGGTAAATGGCCGGGTAGTCAATAATTTCAGCTTTATCTTCTCTTTAATATCTACAAACAATGGGATCCCCTGCCCCAGAACAATCGGATTGACAAATAGCCAGTAGCCGTCAATTAAGCCCAGCTGCATAAGCGAATGTGTCGCCGTCGGACTGCCAAAAAGCAAGATGTCTTCTCCCTCGCCCTGTTTTATTTCATTTATCCTCTCCGAAAGATTGTCGCCAATAATTTGTGTGTTGGTCAAACCCCCATCCTTCAGTGTTTTTGACAAAACAACTTTTCGAACTTTTTTATACCACGTTGAATGTTCAATGTCATGCTTGCTCGCGTTCGGCTCGTCTCCTGCGGTAGGCCAGTAACTTTCCATCATCTGATAAGTCACTCGTCCATATAATGCAGTATCACCTCCGCCTATCCGCTTACCGATGTGATCAAAAATTTCTTCATCAACTTTGATCCAGCGCATTTCTCCGTTGGGTCCCGCTACAAAACCGTCAAGCGAAATGTGCATAAATGAAATTATCCTCCTCATATTGTTCTGTTTTTGTCGGTAAAGATAAGCCGCCACACTGAAGCACGGTCACTTATCCGGCTCAAAATCCAGCGAAATGGAATTCATGCAATACCTTTTATGCGTCGGCGGCGGCCCATCATCAAACACATGCCCCAGATGCGAACCACAACGGGCACAAAGCACCTCCGTCCGGTCCATGCCATACGAATGATCCTCCCGGTAAATGACACTCCCCTTCCTCGACGGCTCAAAAAAGCTCGGCCACCCACAGGTGCTGGAGAATTTGGCATCGCTCCGGAAAAGCATGTTCCCACAGACGGCGCAATAATAAGTGCCCTTTGTATTTTCGTCAAGATATTTTCCGGTGAATGGCCGCTCGGTAGCCTGCTCTCGCGCCGTGGCATACAGCGCCGCAGGCAATATCTTCTTCCATTCCGCATCCGACACATGCAGCTTCTTTGTATCCGTATTCGAATAATATGGATTATTGGCATGCGCATTGTCGGATTTCAGCTGCTGGGAAAAGCCACGCCCCGCAACAGCCACCGCCAGCCAGGCGGTCAGTATAATATATTTCATGATCTTATTTATTAGATGTTTTTAGTTTTCCGGCGAACACTTTCTTGAACTTCTCCAGCTCCGGCTGTATCACATACTTGCAGTAAGGCGCATCCCCATTCCTGTTGTAATAATCCTGGTGGTAGTTCTCCGCTTTGTAAAATACCACGAACGGAACCACCTGTGTTACAATAGGCCTCGGATATGCCTTCTCATCGTTGAGCTTCTTGATATAATATTCCGCCTTTTGCTTTTGTACGGCATTGTGATAAAAAATGGCGCTCCGGTATTGAGTCCCCACATCATTCCCTTGCCTGTTCAATTGAGTCGGATCGTGTGCGGTAAAAAAAGCTGCCAGGAGCTCGTCAAAAGATACCTGCTTCGGATCGAAAATAATGTTACAGGTTTCAGCATGGCCGGTAGTTCCCGTACAAACCTGCTCATAGCTGGGATTGACCGTATGACCTCCCGAGAAGCCGGCTGTTACTTTTACCACGCCCTTAATGAGCTTGAACGTAGCTTCCGTACACCAGAAACAGCCGGTGGCAAAGGTCGCCGTGTCCGTGGTGGCCGAACGACCAGGACCCGCAAAGGCCGGCCCCAGGGCCGCCATCGATAAAATAATAGAAACAATAAGATTTTTCATGATTTTAATTTTTTAATCGTTCATTTATCTTTTCCTGCATCTCTCTTTTGACGCCCTCATCCAAAGTATGGACCCGTTCCGCCGAACGTTTAAAAAGATGCTGCAACGCATGGCCGATTACCCGGCTTTGACGCAGGAACAACCTGCATACCGAGCAGCCCAGCAAATGAATAAAAAGCTGTATCCTCTCCTTCAGGGTCAGCGATGTCTGCTGCCGCTTCTCGATCAGATAGGTGGCATGACGGCAGTCGTATTGTATTTTTTTTATCACTCCCATACGTTCAATCATCTTTATGACCACATTTTTTCGACGCAGGCCCTCAAATTGACCTTCGCCCGATGAAGAATGACCCAATAATTGGAAGGCGTCACCTTCAGCTCCTCGCAAATGGCTTCCGTCTTCATCTCATCCATGTGCTTCATGGAAAAGATAGCCTGCCAAAGGGCTGGCAGCCGTTGCAGACATTTCTCCAGAATGGAGGCCAGCTCTTTGCGTAAAGTCGGGTCCGTATGATCGATGCTCATCGGCCGGGGAGCCCAGGCTTCTTTCCAGTGCCCGTTGTCCGGCTCAAAATATTCCGGCTCAGGATCACGCGCCTCCAGGGAGACCAGCCACGCCGAATTCTTCTTCCGGTAGACATCGATGACCTTATATCTCAAAATAGCCGTAAGCCAGGTGCGTTCGGAGCTTTCTCCCCTGAACTCGCCGAGCTTTTCAAGAGCGGCGAGAAAAGTTTCCTGTACCAGGTCCCGGCAAAGATCCTCGTCATCCAGGCGGGCCAGGGCATAGGTATACAGATAATCTGCATGGGTCGCTACCCAATGCGCGGGATCAGGGGCCGTCGTCGTCGTTGATAATTTGAATAGTTTTTTCATGCCATTACCTTGCACTGGGAGAAATTCATGCCGGTGCCGGATTTGAAGAACCTGCTGAAATGTGCCGCACTGGCAAAACCCAGATCCTCCGCCACCTCCTTTGCCGACTTGTCAGTAAAATAAAGGTAGCGCTTTGCTTCGAGAATGATCCGCCGCCGGATCAATTCAGAGGGCGGTGGATAATTGCACAGGCTGAAAAGATTGGTCAGGGTCTTGGGCGACTTGTTCATGCTTTGGGCATAGAACTGAACCTCATGCCGGGTACGGAAATGCACTTCCAGCAGCAGATTGAATTTCCGGACGATGTCCATTCTATCCACCCCTTGCCGGCAATAGCTTTCGGTCTGCTGCCGGGCGATCCTGGTAATATAAATGATCAGCCGCTTGAGGGTCGTGCGAAGCATCTCCCCCTGGATCTTGTCCTCGACATGCATATCCTCCAGACATTGGGTACGGATCTGCAAAATGCCCGCCTTCTCTTCCGGCGACAGGCGGATAAAAAAGGGATGCTCGATCCCGTAAAAAAGGAAGCCTACACAGCCCACCTCCGCATCGTGATCCGCGATGCAATAAAAATCGCGGTTGAATTGCCAAACCACCAGGTTTTCCGGCTCCTCGAAACAAAAGGTCTGATTGGCCACCAATGGAAGGATGGCGTCAGCCGGCATCATGTACACGATCTTGTCGATGGTTACTTTTTGCTCGCCGCCCGTGTTGAGGACGAGGCTGTTGATCATTTCTTTCTTTCCGTTTAGCAGACCCTGGCCCCGAAGGGAAGGATCGCCGATGCTCATGATAAATTTTCCGCGGGTGGCCTTGTCTTCAAATTGCCATTTCATATGAAAGTGTTTTTTGGCTGGGACCCCCGAAAAAAGGACCGGGCGCCCCTGGCTTAGTAGGCGCCCGGTCAAAATCCTTACAAACTATTGCAAATTTATTTTTATAATATTCGAAATGGACGGTAACGTGGTGAATGCGTTGGGATTAGGTACTGCTGAAATGGGCTGGTTCTCCACCAGCGGGGTGCCCGCCAGGTTGAATTGGGTGACGCCCGCACCGGGGAACTGGTCAATGGCCGTACCGTCGTTATACAGCTCGGTGCTCCCTGAAAGATCCCCTGTTTGCGTCGCATCGACCCCATTGCCCGTGGTAGCGAAGAACCAGTCATTGGAGAACCCATACATGGTAGCGATCGCAAGACGATCCCCTTTTACTACGAGGAGATCCTGTGAGACCTTGCCGCCTGCCTGGCCGTTGATCACGGGCAGCAGCACTTTGGTCGTCGGAGCGGGAAGGATGAATACCTCCTTAACGCCTTTCAGCCCTTTGAGATAGTTGGCCAGTGTATCCGCCACGCCCCGCTGCGCGAGGTACTTGAGTCCCTTGCCGGGGTCCAGCTCGCCGACCTTATAGATGGGGTTGTCGATGCCATTATAGACCACTACCAGGACAGGCGACAGGGGCGTAAAGATGCCGGTGATGCTCTCGATATAGGCCGACAGCACAGAGTTGTCGCCTGCCTCTGCAATATTCGTCAATCCATGCGCGGTGGGCTGGCCTGCCGTATACAAAGGGGCCGGCATCAGGAGGTTGCCCCCCACGATATAGGATATAGCCCATACGCCGGGACTGAGCGGTGTCTCGTTAGCCGTCCCGCCGGAGATATTCGCCAGGGTCAGCGTGAAGCTGGAATTACCATTGTATTTAAGGGTGGCCTTTACCAGCTGCGATGCGGGAAGATAGGTATTGCCCTGCGCGTCCGTACCGTTGACCTCGGTGATATTCTTGTTGTCGGCCGTGCCAGGATGATTGACCGTGGCGCCGGGCGGCTGGTTGATGCGGGTGCCATTGTCCCAAAGTTTTATCTGGCTGGAAACATCCCCGTCGATGGGATTGCCGTTGTTGTCATAGACCAGTATCCCGGGATTGGCAGGAGCAAAAAAGAGGTCATTGGACCACCCGTACATGGTAGCAAAGCTGAGGGCTTCGCCTTTGGCGGCAGAGAAAGTGATCGTGGTGGATTGCCCCGGGAGGATCAGGGCCGGCGAGCCGGTACCCTGGAATGTGCCGGATTCTACCAGCGGCTGGGATTGGAGAACATTCTCTACTGTCAGCGTCTCTATCTGAGGCGCCGCGCCACCGGGATGGCCTTCCTTCTTGCATGCTGTCAGAAGAATGGGTACTGCGGCTATTGCCTGCCACAAAGCGGTCTTTACAATACGATTCATATCATTTCAATTTTTGTGGAATAAAATTACCCGAACACCACCGGCAGGACAATGACGATTGTTCCCGATGATTTGCCTTTATCACCCGCCGACTCAGATGGTCCGCCCCCCAACAAAGGACTCAAGTAGTCCCCTCCACCCGCCGACTCAGATGGCCCGTCCCCGACAAAGGACTCAGACGGCCCGCCACCACTCAAGGATGAAATGACCCGCAAACCCATAGACCAAAAAGGCCAGGGCCGTCCCCACCCCAATGGCCGCGGAAAAAAGATGGTACTCCACCCTCGCCCCAACAAGGATATTTTTTGCCCGCAGCACAGCCGTCCACCCCAGCCAGAAAGGAAGATGCAGCGGATTCAGCACGCTCAGCAGGACCCCTCCCAAAAAAGGATAATGCACATATCGCGGCGCTCCGGCGGTTTTGCCGGAATGAAGCAGCATCAGCGACAGCAGCAGGACGGAGAGTCCAATACCCAGCCACCGGGGAATTCTCACCGCATTTGACCATGCCCCCAGCCCGGCATGAGCTATGCGCACGATGGCCATTTCCGCAAAGATGGCGCCCAGTCCAAACCAGCCGGCAATGGCCGGCCCCGCACTCGCCACAAGACCGGACACGCCCGTATTCAGAACGCCCGGCGGCAAACTGCCCACAAAGCTGATCCCCGCTACGGAGAAAAAAAGTCGTTGCCGTCTGTTCATTGGGCGATAAGTTTTTCGTGCCGGCGATAGTCCCGCAGCATTTTTAGACCCTGCCCAAAGCTCATGGGAGCAAGCTCGCGCTCCATAAGATTCGCACGGCTCACCTTGTAGAGAATATCCAGGTGCCGCTTGATCTCCCGCCAGGCAAAGAAAAGAGAATGACCCGGATCATAGATATGAGTAGGCTCGCTGCCGGCGCCATTGAGCTCGATGATCGAGAAAGCTTCCCCTGCTTCCAGCGAAGCCCACGACCGGCATCGGATGTCGAGCCTGCCGAAATGAAAACCCGGTATCCGGCGGCAAAGCTCATCGATCACCGCCTCGACCCCTGGAGTGACCCTGTGGCTATGGTCGAGGAATTTGGCGCCACGGCTATGATTGCCATAAGGCGCCAGCTCGAGCACCTCACCCTTTGCCGGTATCGTTTGCAGCCGCCGCCCCGCCGTGCGGCGCAATGCCGGTAGCTGAAGCACGTAGCGATCGTCTTGCCGCAGCAAAGCCTCGACGGTGCTGTGGCCATCGCCGGTGATAGTGAGAAATTCCTTTCCGACCACGCCCGTGATAGTTCCCTTTCGCTCGCCCGGCATCCGGTAATAGAAGACGCCGATCTCCAACGGGAAGTCGATATATTCCTGCAATAGAAAATCAACTTTGCTGCGCAGGGCATAGAACAGAAGCCTGCATTCGTCTTTTAGCAGCTCGACGCCCATTCCACGCTGACCGACATCAGGCTTCCCGATCAATGGAAACCTAAACCCCCGTTCGGCCATCCGGCGGCGGATCTCTTCGATCCGCTCACCTTTTCGAATATATAAAGTCTTCGGATAGACGCCCTCAGGCAGCAGATCATATATCTGTTGTTTGGATTCCAATAAAAATCCGGAGTGGGTAATGGTCGGATTCGCCGTGCTGAAAAAGAAAAGAGACCTTGCCTTCAGACTAAGCCAGGCCCAATAGAAAAAGATGGGCGCATATACGATGGAGAAAGGCCAGTACTCCCAGTTTCTCAGCCGGATGAGGAACGCATTTGCAGTTCGCACCGCATCTTTCTTTAAATCGATATACCGAAGCCTTGCCCGGCGGCGCCCCACCCGCAACACAGTTATGCTCACCGTCATCACCCTGCCTTCTTTTTTCATCCGCCGATGAAGATCCAATATGCTGCTTGTGGAAACCTCATTCCGCACATGCCAATTCGCCAACATCTCTTCCCGCTCCGCTTGCGTCACCGCGTCATACAACGTGACAGAGGACCAGATATGAGGCCGGTTGGTCTCCAGCTCGTGGACATATCGCTGTTCCCCATCCCAACGGCATTCCAAAAGAATTTTATTGATAAAAAGGATCAACGTGAAAGGTTCGATATCTGTCAGGTCCACCTGCCCCCACCGGTCCAGCGGGTCGTCTGCACCCACGATCTCGAGGAAGACCAGACCGCGGCTTCTGCGATAGGCTTCCCGGCGCCGGTGTTTTGTAAAAGCGCCATTGAGCAATACACCCGCATCCCCGTTGCGCTTCAACGCCACCCAGCTCCCGCCGGCGACAGGATCCTTCGGATAGACAATATCGTCATGGCGACGGGGCGGCAGGGCTTGCGCCCTGCCGGTATGTTCGTCTCGATTGGAGGTCAGGTAATAAACACCCCGACTATCTGGTATAAAAGTTACAGTACACATAGTTGTTTGCGGAATGTCCATGCCAGGATCCCGGCGCTGATAAAGACCAGCAGGGCATAGATGAATAGTTGACCATGATCGCCCCGGACCTCGATACCCAGCCGGGTCAGGTGAAAGAAAATGGCGCCGCTCATGGTGCCTACCGCCAGCACGGCCCCAAAAGCAGTGGTGCGCGGCAGCAGGATCAGGATCGAGGCGACGAGCTCTACAACGCCCGTACCGATACGGCCCCAGGGTTCCATCCCAAGCGTGGAAAAGATATAGATCGATTCCTCCGCGCCCGAAAATTTAAAAAAGAGGGTCTGTAAAAGAATTACCGCGGCCAGGATGCGTAGTACCCAGTATAAAATGGTCATCTTTTGCATCGTTTATTCTTTGTCTTTTATCATGGGCCAGTTCTGATCCGCCTTTTTTATCATCCCCGGGCGATCTTTTGACCAGACCTCTTTGACCTTTTGATTGTAATTGAAATATAACTTTCCATCCAGGATCGTCCAGGTTTCCACCTGGGTCGGGGCCTTATGCCCCTGGGCGGTGCCATAGGCGCAATAACCACCGTATTGCGGAGCATACTGTCCGGGGTCCATCTTAAAGGCTTCCAGATTTTTACGGCTGGCGAAATACCAGGCGGCGCCATTCCATTGCAGCATCAGGCTGTCCTGGCCCATAACGGGCTTCGATTCTGTAAAGAAGGCGACGGGATCATAACCCTTTATAGCCTTCCCATCGGCAATGAAGACGGGTGATTTCTGCGCCTGCACATTGAGCAGGATAAAAGTGGCAAGTATTGCCGTTGAGATCGTCTTTTTCATATTCATTTCTATTTGGTGTTTTGCCTCACCCAGTTAGCATCGGCCTTCACTTTCAGATTGGCTTCGTCTTTATTCCAGGATTTCAGCGTGTTGTTAAAATACTTGTTATAGAACAGGTAAAGTTTGCCGTTCAGTACCTTGAACGTCTTCGGGTCTACTTCCACTTTTTCGCCTTTGGCGCCCATGGCATACGCGCACCAGCCGCCGTATTGAGGCCGGTACTTGGAAGGGGCGGCCTTGAAGAGGTCTCTGTTCGCCGCGCTGGCAAATCGATACGTGGCGCCGTCGATAGTATACGTGTACGCTGCACTTCCCTCAACGGCATTGCCGGCGAAATACGCTACGGGATCATATCCCTCGATAGCCAGCCCTGACTCGTCGATATTACAATTGGGTCCATGCGAAGGCATGTTCTGCGCGGATGCGCCCACGGTCAAAAAAAGGATCAGTGATACAAGATGAAGTGTTCTTTTCATGATTTGTTATTTATGGAATGACTGTTTGTACGGAACTTGAGCGTAGAATAGGCGACGCCAAAATCCTCCGGCAACGCAATGCCCGGGATGGCCGCCAGACCGATCCTTATCATGGCCATATGATGTATGGCATGATCCAGGTTGTGCATCAATTCACGATAATAGGTGGAAGACAGGGCAATGGCTACGCCCTCGTCCAATGCGGCCTGAAGCTTCAATGGTTTGTCCGGCTTTCCGAGAGCGCTCTCCACAAAAACCATTTGCAGCAACACAAAGTCCCGGTCCGTCTCCAGGCGGCGATCCCTCTTACGCAGATCGTAGTTGACCTCACCATTAAGGTAGCCATCCTCCAGTTCCTGGAAACATTCAATGATATGCCGTACATGCTGTCCGACACTGGCCCCCGACAAAAGATCTATTGGCTGGCAATACTGCCCATCGGATAGCTGCTCCAGCAGCTCGCCGAGCTGAGAGAAAAGGCGAAGAATGGGGGATTTTAAATGCATTTTTTAAAGAGTTTTATAACTCCACAAAAATGCAACAGACATCAGCCTGGAAAAATATCGGAACTTCCCGATCCCTTACCGGATTTTCCTTTTTTTGCGTATAACCCCGCAGAACTATCTTGCTAGTTTTTCCACCCGTATATAATAATCATTCGTATCCACCTGCAGCTCCCCCTCCAATCGCACCTCCTTCCATTCATCGGTAGCAGGCAGGAGCACTCCCCCGTTCACTTTCACCGGCATCCAAAACCCGGGCACATCCACCTGCCATCGAAACCCGGCGACACCCGGCCGAACCACCCTCCACTGTAGCACCGGTGGTGCAGTATGCCTCAAATACTGATCAAAGACGGGTGTATAATCCGCCCCCGTAAGCTCATTAAAACAATGTATCACATCCTCCGTCGTCACCGACCGGAAGCGCAGCCGCCGCTGTATCCCCCATAACGCCCTAAACCAAACGGAGTCATTCCCTACAACATGCTGAAGGGTCCTCAACATCCGCGCGCCCTTACTGTACATATCCCCGAGATAGAAGTAATTGACACCATAGACGCCAAGGATAGGCTCCTTGTTCGCCGGCTCCTCCCGAAGGATGTATCTTTCATCGCCCTTTTTAAAAGTATCGTACGCCAGTTCCTCCGCATAGGTCGCAAAGGCCTCATGCAGCCACAGGTCCGCAAAGTCCGCGCAGCTCACATTGTTGCCCCACCACTCGTGGGCGCTTTCATGCCACATCGTCCTGGTAACCTCCGCCGTGTCATAAGGATCATTCCCCAACGGGGTGATCGGTCCCGGAGTCACCGCGCTCTGATGCTCCATAGGATAAGGCGCCTCCACCAGCTTGAACCCATCCCGCGCAAAAGGATAAGGGCCAAACGCCTTTTCATACAGCCGCATCAGGGCAGGCACACCCGCAAACAGCTTCCGTGCTTTTTCCTCGCTGTAAGGCATGCAGTAATAGTCGTAGCCCACACTGTCCCGCCAGTGTATATAATCCCCGATATAGAAGGCGACATCATAATTAATGATAGGATAGCTTACATACCAGACAAAAC
>Ga0068852_100000874_pt1 | contig 19968 bp, 21 predicted proteins | sample KBSCornC22_FD_66594 | JGI IMG/M metagenome (GOLD analysis project Ga0068852, IMG submission 66594) | Corn rhizosphere microbial communities from Kellogg Biological Station, Michigan, USA - KBS Corn C2-2 | ecosystem: Host-associated > Plants > Roots > Rhizosphere > Soil ... | reverse complement strand
GCCAGGGGCACCTGGTAGAGCGGCGCGGGCTTGAGGGCATAGCCTTCGAAGCCGCCGGAGGAACAGTGGATGACGTCGACGCCGCGCGCTTTAAGTTCCCTCGCCAGTACGATCGAGTCGTCGAGCTCCCAGCCGCCGGGGCCGCCATCGGTCGCGGAGATGCGCATGAACAGCGGCTTATGCTTCGGCCAGGCAGCACGGACCGCTTCGGTGAGTTCAAGTGCGAAACGCATGCGGTTGTCGCGGCTGCCGCCGTAGCGATCGGTGCGCTTGTTGGCGATGGGCGAGAGGAACTGGTTGATGAGGTAGCCATGCGCGCCGTGGATTTCGACGACATCGAAGCCGGCCTTGTCGGCACGCACCGCCGCATCGGCGAAGGCCTGGACGGTGGCGCGGATATCGGCCTCGGTCATTTCGCGCGGCACTGTGTAGCCGGGGGATTTCTCCGAATGGATGATCGGGCTGGGGGCGATCGGGGTCCAGGATTCGAAGGCGACCACGGGCTTTTCGGCCTCGGTTTCGTCGAAGCCGTGGCGCCAGGCGATCGGGGTCGAGGCCTTACGGCCGGCGTGGGCCAGCTGAATTCCGGCCGCCGCGCCCTGCGAATGCAGGAATTCGGTGATGTGCTGCAATGGCTTGATGTGGTCGTCGTTCCACAGGCCCAGGTCGCCGTAGGAGATGCGGCCTTCCGGGGTCACGCCGGTGGCTTCGAGGATGACGAGGCCGAAGCCGCCGAGGGCGAAGCGGCCGAGGTGGACGAAGTGCCAGTCGTTGGCAAAGCCGTGTTGCGACGAATACTGGCACATCGGGGCGACGACGGTGCGGTTGCGGAGCGTGAGGTCGCGGACGGTGAAGGGGGTAAAGAGCTGAGACATAAGCGCAATCTGCCGCACTCCGGCTTCATCGGCAAGCGACGATGAAAGAAATGCCTGCTCACGGATGCGTGTTTCGCGGGAAGAACAACCGCCCGCGCGCATTGGCGTCGGTGAGGGAACCAAGCGGAGATTTCCCGATGCAACATATGCCCTTTGGGACGCGGAAAATCGCGTTTGCAGCCCTCGCGACCGCTCTGCTCACGACATCCGGCCTCGCCGCCGACAGCGCCGTGCTCACCGGCAAGGCGGCGTTCGGCGGCTGGAAGGACGACGCGCCCGGGACGACGCGCAAGTTGACGGTCGATGACCTCGAGGCGCCCTTCCTCAGCAAGAGTGCGTCGAACAACGCGCAGCCGGTGGCAATGCCGGCCGGCGCGATGCCGAAGGTGCCGAACGGCTACAAGATCGAGCTCGTCGCCAAGGACATGGATAATCCGCGCGCCATCCGGTTCGCGCCGAACGGCGACCTGTTCGTCTCGAACAGCCGGGACGGGAGCGTGCTGGTCTATCGGTTCGAGGCGGACAGCGCGACGCCGACGAAGCAGTCGACCTTCGTCAGCGGCCTGAAGCAGCCCTATGGAATTGCCTTCTATCCGGCCGACAGACCGGAATGGGTCTATATCGCCGAGAGCAACGGGCTCAAACGCTTCAAGTACCAGGACGGCGACATGACCGCCGAGGACAAGGGCGAGCAGATTCTCAGCAACATTCCCGCTAGCCACCACTGGACGCGCGACGTGGTGTTCTCGCCCGACGGCAAGACGATGTATTACTCGATCGGCTCGGGCAGCAATGTCGGCGACGGGACGATGGGCAGGACGCCGAGCGGCGGCGTCGACGCCTGGGCCAGGAGCCACCCCCTCGGCGGGGCGTGGGACGATGAAGAGGGGCGGGCCGCGGTCTGGAGCTTCGACCCCGACGGCAAGAACGGCAAGGTGTACGCGGACGGCCTCCGCAACTGCGCCGGCATGACGCTGCAGCCGGCGACCGGCGAGGTCTGGTGCGTGGTCAACGAACGTGACGAACTGGGCGACAACATTCCGTTCGAATATGCGACGGCGGTGAAGCAGGGCGCATTCTATGGCTGGCCGTGGTTCTACAACGGCGACCACCCCGACCCGCGCTGGAAGGAGACGCCGCGCGACGATCTCAAAGGCAAGGTGACGATCGGCGACGTGCTGTTCCAGGCGCATTCGGCGCCGCTGAACATCGCGTTCGAGCCGACCGATGCGCTCGGGGCGGACGCCAAGGGCGATGCGTTCGTCGCCATGCATGGCTCGTGGAACCGCAACACCCGCACTGGCTACAAGATCGTCGAGGTCGATATCGGCAAGGATGGCAAGCCGACCGGCACCTACACCGATTTCGTGACCGGCTTCGTGCTCAACGACAACGACGTGTGGGGCCGGCCGGTGGGCGTCGCGTTCGACAAGCAGGGCAACCTGTTCTTCTCGGAAGACGGCAGCGGCACGATCTGGAAGGTCAGTAAGAAGTAGCTCCCGACAATGTGTTTGGGCCTTGTGCTCCGCGGCGGATGAAATGGCCGCGGCGGGGTTTCTCGCTCTTTGGAGGACTCCAGGAGATGAGCATGCGAATTCTGATCGGGTTGGCGCTGGCCGGCGTGATGGCGCTGGGCGGCGGTGCCGCGTTGGCCCAGCAGCAGGCCAACATGGTGGCAGTGACCGGCACGGTCGCTGCGGTCAACGGCGACGACGTCGATGTCACCGGCGCCGACGGCAGCATCAGCAAGGTGATGCTGAACGACAAGACGCGCTTCACCTACACGATGGCGATGACGGTCGACGACATCAAGCAGGGCAGCTACATCGGCGCCGGCGCGATGAAGGACGACAAGGGCGGCAACACCGCGGTCGAGATTACGATCTTTCCCGAGGCGATGCGCGGCGCGGCCGAAGGTTTCCGGCAGTGGAACGAGGGACCGGATTCGACCATGACCAACGGAACGGTGTCGCAGGTGGTGGGCACCAGCAACCGTGTGCTTACCGTCACCTATAAGGGCGGCCAGCAGCAGGTGACGATCCCCGATGGGACGCCGATCACGACGTTCGAGACGGCCGACAACAGCGCGCTGACGGTCGGCGCGCATGTGGTGATCCGCGCCATCAAGGGCGACGACGGGGCATTGACCGGGCGGTTCGTGAGCGTGGGCAAGGATGGGTATGTGCCGAAGTAGGCAGTCGTCTTTAGTGGAGAGGGGGCGGGTATCGCGCAAGCGGCCGCCCCCTTTCCGTCGGCTTCGCCGCCCCCTTCCCCCGCATGCGGGAGAAGGAGTCCCGACTGGAGCCTCAGGCGCCGGCGTAGGCTTTTTCCAGGTCCGCGATGACGAGCTTTTTCATCTGCATCATGGCGGCCATGGCGCGCTGGCGGCCGGCAGGGTCTGGGCCGGCGATGGTGCGACCGATGGCAGCCATGGGGGCAACCTGCCAGCTGACGCCGTACTTGTCTTTGACCCAGCCGCACATGGACTCGGCGCCGCCGTCGGCGGTAAGCGAATTCCAGTAGTAGTCGACCTCCGCCTGGTTCTTGCAGTCGATGTAAAACGAGATCGCTTCGCTGAATTTGAACTCCGGGCCACCGTTGAGCAGCGTGAAGGTGGTACCGAGGATGTCGACGTTGAGGGTGAGTGTGCGGCCGTCGGGATAGCTGCTCCGGTCGAGAATCTTGCCCTTGAAGATGCGCGCGTAGTAATCGCCCGCCTCCGCGATGCGGTCGTCGAACCAGAGGCAGGGGGTGATTTTCTGGGTCATGATGGTTCTCCTTGGTTGATCGATTAATTCGTCGTTCTAGTGCGGCTGTTCTTCGGCCAGCACCGCGTCGAGCCGCGTAAAGCCGATTTCCATGCCCTCGGCCATCGGCGAGGCGGCGGCGGCGGCGCGGGCTTCGGGCGAGGTGTAGGTGATGGTCATGGTGGCGGTAGTGACACCATTCTGCTCGGTCAGTGTGAGCACGTTAGTGGTGCCGCCCCGGGTCCAGTCGTCGTCGTAATATTCGGTCTGTTCGATGCGCTCGGGCGGCACGATGGCGGTGTAGAGGCCCTGGCTCGCGAGCTCGTAACCGTCGGGCGAGCGCTGGCCGATGCGCCACTTGCCGCCGACGCGGAAATCGATGTCGCAGACGAAGGTCGTCCATTCGGGCATGCCGTACCAGCGGCGCAGCAGCTCGGGCCTCGAGTAGCAGAGGAAGACGAGGTCGCGCGGCGCGTCGAACTGCCGGGTGACGACGATCTGGCGGTCGCCGGGGGTGGCGATGGTGAGCGGCCTAGGCATTGGGCTTGTCCTTCTTCTTTCTGGACTTGTCGGTGTTGACCGGCGTTTGCAGCTCGGCCAGCAGGGCATCGAGGCGGCCGTAGCTGGCCTCCCAGAACTGCCGGTACTTTTCGAGCCAGTCGACGGCCTGCTTCATCGGAGCGGCCTCGATCTTCACCGGGCGGCGGGTGCCCGAGGCGGAACGGGTGACGAGACCGGCGCGCTCCAGAATCTTGATGTGCTTGCTGACCGCCGGCTGGCTGATGTCGAAGGGCGCGGCGAGCTCGTTGACCGACGCCTCGCCCTCCATCAGCCGGGCGAGGATGGCGCGGCGCGTGGGATCGGCGAGGGCGATGAAGGTGGCATCGAGCTGGTCCGAGGGGGTCATATCCAGAACCGAAGTGTTATAGAACGATATGGTTATGAACTGGCGGGCCGAGGGAGTCAACGGGTCGATGCGAGTTTTCTTCGTTTCCGGTTTGTTCCATGGTACAAGGCTGCATCACTTGGGAGAGACGTTCATGGTCCAGCGCGGCGGCAGCGCCGATCTTCCGCTCCACGGCGGCCGCGTGCCCGAATGGCTGGCCGGCCGGATGGCGAAGCTCGGCGCGATCATCGCCGAGGCGATCTGCCAGGAATATGGCCGCGACGAATTCCTGGCGCGCTTGGCCAATCCGTTCTGGTTCCAGAGCTTCGGCGCGGTGATGGGCATGGACTGGCACTCGAGCGGTATCACCACCAGCGTGGTGGGGGCGCTGAAGCGCGGACTGACACCGCTCGAAAAGGAACTCGGCCTGCACGTCTGCGGCGGGCGCGGCAGGCACTCGCGCAAGACACCGGACGAGCTGGTCGCGATCGGGCAACGCGTCGGTTTCGATGGCGCAGCGCTGGCGAAGGCCAGCCGGCTGGTGGCGAAGGTCGACAGTGCGGCAGTGCAGGACGGGTTCGAGCTTTATCTCCACGGCTTCATCGTCGCCGACGACGGCAAGTGGGTGGTGGTGCAGCAGGGGATGAAGGACGAGACCTCCACGGCGCGCCGCTATCACTGGCAAAGCGAGGGCCTCAGGAGTTTTGTCGAGGCGCCGCATGCGGCGATCGAGGGCGCAGGGCAGGGAACGATCGTCAATCTCACCGATGTGCGGGCGGACCGCGCGCGGGTCGCCTCGGTGGATCTGCTCGGCACGATCGGACCCGATGGGATCGTCAAGGAAGTGGGTCGGATCGAGGGACGCGAGGTCGCGGCGGAGCCGGAGGCGAGCGACGAGCCGATGCTGCCGCATCTGGTGATGCCGGCGCATCACGACGTGCGACCCAAAGACGTGATGCTGCGGCGGCTCCATGCCTCGCTGGGCGCGGCGGCGGACAATGCACCGAAGGATTTTGCCGACCTGCTGCTGACGCCGGGCGTGGGCGCACGGACGGTGCGGTCGCTGGCGATGGTGGCTGAGGTGATCCACGGCGCGCCGCACCGGTTCTCCGACCCGGCCCGGTTTGCAATGAGCAAGGGCGGCAAGGACGGTGCGCCGTTCCCGGTGCCGCTCAAGGTCTATGACGAGACGATCAAGGTGCTCAAATACGCCGTGGTCAAGGCGCGGCTCGGGCAGAGCGAGGAGTTGAGCGCGATCAAGCGGCTCGATGCGCAGGCGCGGGCGGTGGAAGGCAAGGTCACTGGACCATCGTTCTATGGCTATGTCGCCGAGGAATGGCGGCGCAGCCGGGAGTATGGCGGGCGTACCGTGATGGACGACGCGCGCGAGAAAGGCCTGCCGCCGCCGAAATGGGCCAAACGGGCCTGATCGCGCCGAAAAACGCGCGTATCGCGGGGATCGGAAACCGGCCGTTTCGCGCTATAGTGCGGCGATGACAAGCATTGCTGCAACGACCCACAGCGATCGGCAAAACCAATTGTCTCCGCTGAGACGGCTGCGCGATCGGCTGGGAGCGTCGGACCCGGCGTTCTCGCGGCTCAGGATGGCGTCGCGGGCGATGCTGTCGCTGGCGCTGTGCGTGGTGCTGCTGCTCGGGGTGCAGCAAGTGCACCCGCTGCCCTTCGCGGTGTTCGGGCTGGCCTTCGTGATTTCGTTCAACGGCACGCTGGCGGTGCGCGACAAGGGTTGGCGGGCACAGGCGGAAACGCGCGCGATCGCATGGGTGGCGTCCAGCCTGGCGGTCGCGGCGGCGAGCCTGCTGGCCACGTGGCCGATCGCGGCAGACCTGGCGTTTCTCTGCTTGATCTTTGCGGCGGTCTATGCGCGCTCGCTCGGGCCGCGGCCGACGGCGGTCGGGATGATCAGCTTCATGGCATTCTTCATGGGCGACTATTTCAAGCCGGCGGTGGCGGACCTGCCATGGATCGCGGGCGGGGCGGCGCTGGCGTTCGTCGTGACCCAGGTGGTGACGAATTTCGTTCTACCGGACGACCCGGAGCGGGACTTTCGGCGGGCGCTGGTGAGCCTCGACCAGCGACTGCAGGTGCTGTTGCGACAGCTGCTCGAGCAGCCGGTCGACCGACCGAAGATGCAGGCCGAGCTCAACCGACTGCGCGACGTGGTGATGATGGCCGAGGGGTTCATCCCGCAGGGCGATGACGGTTCGCTGGCGGCACGGGGGCCGGCCTCGGAGCTGGCGATCGCGCTGTTCGACGTGCAGCTGTTCGCCGAGCGGCTGGCGCGTGCGAGCTATGTTGCCGCGCCGCCGGCGGACCTGGTGCGGGCCGCGCTGCGCGGCGGCGCGCTGCCGGAGCAGGCCGAGGATGTGGCGACGCGCATGCTGCTGCGGCTGAAGCGGGCGCGGGCCGCGCTGGACCAGGCGCTGGCGGTGGAGCCGTCGCCGTTTGTGGTGCCGACGAAGCCGACGGTGGCCAAAGCGCCCACGACCAAGAGCGGATCGCTGCTGGCTCCGTTCAGGACGCCGATCCAGGTGACGCTGGCCTGCGCGGTAGCGATGGGGATCGGGCTGATGGTGTCGCCGTCGCGCTGGTATTGGGCCGTGATCACCGCCTTCATCGTCTTCAACAACACCAAGTCGCGGGGCGATACGGCGTTGCGCGCGCTGCAGCGCTCGCTCGGGACGTTCGCGGGGTTGATCGGCGGCACGATCCTGGCGACGCTGCTCAGCGGCCAGCCGGCGATCGCGGTGGCGCTGATGCCGGTCTGCTTCTTCCTCGCCTTCTACTACCTGCAGGTGAGCTACAGCGTCATGATATTCCTCATCACGCTGGCACTGGCGCTGCTCTATGGCCTCACCGGCAGCTTTGCCCCGGCAGTGCTGTTGCTGCGCCTCGAAGAGACGGTGATCGGCGCGCTCTCGGGAACGGTGATGGCGTTCGTGGTGTTTCCGTCGCGCACGGCGACCGGGGTGGGGGCGGCGCTCGACAAGTTCCTTGCGGCGCTGGCCGACGTCGCGAGCGCCGCGAAGGGACGCGCGACGGGCGGAGCGGAGCCGCTGCACCTGATGGCGCGTTCGCGGCTGCTCGACCGCAGCTATACCGATCTCGCGGCGGCGGTGCGGCCGATCGGCGGACCGTGGGCGACGGTGACGCGGTTCGGCGAGGTGCGGGAGCGGCTGCTGCTGCTCAGCGCCATCGTGCACTGGGCGCGCGTGCTGGCGCGGAGCCTGCCGCCCAATGGGGCGCTGGAGCAAAGCGAGCGGGCGCGGCTCGGCGAAGCGGCCGATCATCTGAGCAGCAACATCGCGAGGGCGCGGGCGGTCGAAACGTCGTTCTTCGACCGCGCCGACGGCGCTGAAATCACGGCGCTGCAGCCACGGCCGCCGATGACGATCCGTGACGAAGCCGATCCCCGGCTGGCGCTCGAAATGATGATCAGCCTGCTCGACCGCGCGACGCCCGCCCAGGACAAGCGGACCCCAGCGTGACGCAAGACACTGACGAGGCGGGCGCGGCGGCGCGCGTGGCGATCAAGACCGAGATCGTGGTGATCGGCGCCGGGCAGGCCGGGCTGAGCTCGGCCTACCACCTGCGGCGGCGCGGGCTCGAGCCGGGGCGCGGCTTCCTGGTGCTCGATCAGAATCCGATGCCCGGCGGAGCCTGGCAGCACCGCTGGCCGTCACTGACGCTGAGCACGGTCAACCGGATCCACGACCTGCCGGGGCTCGGCTTTGCCGAGGCGGTCCCCGATGCCGGCGACGACGTGGAAGCCGCGGTGGCGGTGCCGCGCTACTTCGCCGAATACGAAAAGCGGTTCGGACTGCCGGTCTACCGGCCCGTGACGGTAAAGGTGGTGTGCGAGCGCGCGGGACGGTTCCGCGTCGAGACCGACCGCGAGACGTTCTCGGCGCGCGGTATCATCAATGCGACCGGGACGTGGGAGACGCCATACATCCCCGAGTATCCGGGGCATGAGCGGTTTCGCGGCCGGCAGTTGCACACGCACGACTACCGGACGGCCGACGAATTCATCGGGCAGCATGTGCTGATCGTGGGCGGCGGCATCTCGGCGATCCAACTGCTGGACGAGATATCGAAGGTCACCCGGACCACCTGGGTGACGCGCACGCCGCCGCGGTGGCGGAAGGGACCCTTCGACCAGGACGCCGGGCGCGCCGCGGTGCGGCTGGTGGAGGAACGGGTACGCGCCGGCTTGCCGCCGAACGCCGTGGTGTCGGTGACAGGGCTGCCGGTCAATGAGCGGACCGAGGTGATGCGGGCGCGGGGGGTGCTCGAGCGTCAGCCGATGTTCAGCGAGATCACCGAAACCGGTGTGCGGTGGGCCGATGGGCGCGAACTGGCGGTGGATGTCATCGCCTGGTGCACCGGCTTTCGATCATCGCTGGACCAACTGGCGCCGCTGCTGCTGCGTGAGCCTGGCGGCGGCATCGTGATGGGTGGCCGGCTGGCGACACAGGTGGCGAAGGAGCCGCGCGTGCACCTGGTCGGCTATGGGCCGTCGGCGTCGACGGTGGGCGCCAATCGCGCCGGGGCGGCGGCGGCGAGCGAACTGATGCAGACGCTTGGACTAGAGCCGAAGGTCAGCGCCTGATCCAGGCGGAGGTGCCGTCGTCGGCTTCAACGCGCAGCCAGTTGCCGCGCACCTCGGCAATACGCACTTCATCGCCGGGCTCGAAGGTGAAGATCGATTGCGACGAGTTGGATGGGCCGGCATAGGCTTCGAGCTCGGATCCGATGTGCGCCGTGCGATCGACGAGGTCGGACGGGTCGGCACCGCGAACCACGGCGTGCGTCGTGCCTGCAACTTTGGGGGCTGGCGCCGGACTGCCGATCGGGGCCGGACTGCTGACCGGCGGCGCGGCATTTGCGGGCGCGTCGCCGCCACCATTGGCGAGATAGGTGGAATACACCCAGCCGGTGCGTCCGTCGGCAAGCGCGACCTCAGCCCAGCCGCCGGACTTGCTGACGACGGTGACTTGATCTCCGGCCTGCACCACGCCGATCACTCCGCCGCGCGGACCAGAGCGCAAGTTGACGGCGCTGGAGCCGACGTGGTCGACGATGCCGGCCGGCGCGGGAGGTTCGATGGAGGAGGAGGGGGCTGGCGCGGTGGGAGCCGGCGTAGCGGCCGGTTCGACCGCGGCGACGGTTTCAACGGAGGCCTGCGGTTCCTTCGGCGGGGCCACCTCGGCATCGAGCCGGCGCAACAGGTCGGGATTGGGCGTGACGATGCTGGCGACGGGCTTTTGAGCCTGGGCGTCGGCGATCTTGACGGCACCGCTGCCCGGAATCATCGCCAGAGCAACCGCGCCCGCAGCGACGGCTCCGAAGGCAATGAAGAAGATTGGGCGACGGCGCATTTTCAAGGGTCTCCTTGGCCATCTTAAGTCCCTCGCGGGACCATGGTTCCAGAAAACATTCCGTGATTTGAACGCAGTGTTAATTACACGTCGGCGCCGGCACTCAATTGACCCCAATCAAATTCGCTTTCGAGGGCGCGATAGGCCTCGTCGCCGATGGCGCCACCCAGCCAAAGCTGGTTGGCGCGCTTGCGGGCGGCGGCGAGGGCGGCGCGGCGAATGTCGTTGCCGGGAAGCTCGTCCAGATCGGCTGCCGCCTTTTCGTTCGCGGAGGTCTCAATGGCCGCCGTGAACTCCTCGCGCAGGAGCCGCGCTTCATCCGACTGGTCGCCGTCGATGGCGGCGAGCCCGGCCTTCAATGCCTCGGCGCGCGCCCGGCGGATTTCGACCGCGACGGGATCGGGGGCATCGAGGCGCAGCAGGGCGATCAGCGGGCGGAGGGTCAGGCCCTGGACGACGAGCGTGCCGAGCACCACGGCAAAGGCGCAGAGCAAGATCAGGTCGCGGTAAGGAAAGGGCGAGCCGTCGGGCAGCGTGTTGGGCAGCGCGAAGGCGGCGGCGAGGGTGACGATCCCGCGCATCCCGGCCCAGGAGATGACCAGGGCGCCGGCGTAACTTGGGCGAGTGCGTTTGCCGTCTTCACCTGTCTCGGTCAGCCCGATGAGCCGAAACGCCGTGCTGTAGGCCATGACCCAGCAAAACCGCGCGACGATGGCGGTGAGGACCACGGCGCCGGCGATGAGCAGTGCGTTGGACAGGCTGGTGGTCTCGAGACGGATAAGGATGGGCCTGAGCTGCATGCCGATGAGGACGAAGGCAAGGGCATTGAGCACGAAGGTGACGGCCGCCCAGACCGCATTGGTCGGAATGCGGACCTGCGGCGGGGTGGAAAGACGCGTCGAGCTGCGGGCGCCGGCGATGGCGAAGGCCACGATGGTCAGCACGCTCGAGAGACCGACGCGGTCGGCGAGGATCCAGACCCCGAAGGTGCCGACGAACTGCACGATGATAGCGATGGGAACGTCACGGATGGCCGCGATGAGGCGGATCAGCACGAGCGAGAGCAGGATGCCTACGGCAATGCTGCCGACGATGACGGCGATGGTGGTGGGCACGATGCCCGCGACGGTAAGGTTGCCGGCCACCGCCGTGCCGATCGCCAGGCGATAGACGAGCAGGGCCGAGGCGTCGTTCACGAGGCTTTCGCCTTCGAGGATGGTGCGAATGCGATGCGGCAGCTTGATCTGGCGCATGACGGCGGTAGCTGCAGCCGCATCTGGCGGGGCAACGATGGCGCCCAGTGCAATGGCGATGCTCCACGGCATGTCGGGGACGAGCCAGCGCGCAATGAGGGCGACCGCGGCGGTGGTGACGCCGACCGCGGCGACGGCGAGACCGGCGACCGGCACCCAGTTGCGCTTCAGGTCACGCAGGGAGAAATCGTAGGCGGCATCGAGCAGGACAGGCGCGACAAACAGCGTGAGCGCGAGCTGCGGATCGAGCGTCCAGGTCGGGCTCATCGGCAACAGCGCGACGGCAGCGCCGCCGACCGCGAGCAGCGACGGGTAGGGCAGGCCGATGCGGCGGGCGAGCATCGACAGCAATGCCGCGCCGAACATCAGGCCGATGACCCATTCGAAGACGTCCATCCTTGCCTCCGTGCTCAAGGGTGCACGAAGCGCGGCACGAGCGGCAAGAGCAAGGCCGGCGGGTGCCATGCGGCTACACGCGGACTCTGGGGCTGGAGGCCGCTTGACGCCGAACCGTAACGTACGGTACGGTAGCGGCGGCTGTCGAAAGGGCGGAAACATGGGGCTTCCGCTTGGGGCGGCCGTGGAGCTCGTGCAGTGACGGTCGCGATCCGGCCCGCTTCCGATACGTTCACGCCGCGGCAGCAGGCGGTGCTGACGGCGGCGCTCGACCTCTTGGTCGAGGCCGGCGACGGGCTGACGATGACGGCCGTGGCGCGGCGCGCGAGCTGCTCGAAAGAGACGCTCTACAAGTGGTTCGGCGACCGCGACGGTTTGCTGACGGCAACGGTGCAGTGGCAGGCGGCGAAGGTGCGCGTGCCGCTGGTCGACCGGCGGTCGCTCGACGCAGATTCGCTCAGGGCCAGCATCTACCAATTCGCGCGCGACCTCCTCGCGACAATCGCCGGGTCCACGTCGGTGGCCCTCAACCGCCTCGCGATCACGCATGCGACCGAGGACAATGGCCTCGGCACGATCGTGCTCGACAATGGCCGCTTCACCATGGGCAAGCGCCTGAAGCCGCTGCTGGAAGCGGGCCGGGACGCGCGCATGCTCAAGTTCGACAATTCCGAAACGGCGTTCCGGACCTTCTTCGGTCTGGTCCTCCGCGACGTGCAAATCCGGCTGCTGCTCGGCGACAAGCTGTCGCTCTCGACCAAGGAGATCGAGGCCGATGCCGAGCGCGCGACCGAACAGTTCCTGGCGCTTTACGGAGCCACGCCGCCACAAAAGGGGCGGTAGACAATCGGCCGGAGACGGCCAACGCAAAACAGGGAGACTTCCATGCGTGTGTTCTATGATCGCGATGCCGATCTCAACATCATCAAATCCAAGAAGGTCGCGATCGTCGGCTACGGCAGCCAGGGCCATGCGCATACGCTGAACCTGCGCGACAGCGGCGTGAAGGACGTCGTCTCGGCGCTGCGGCCCGGCGGGGCGTCGGCCAAGAAGGCCGAGGGCGAAGGGCTCAAGGTGATGTCGATCGCCGACGCCGCGAAGTGGGCCGACGTGATCATGATGCTGGTGCCGGACGAGCTTCAGGCCGACATCTACAAGAAGGACATCGAGCCCAACATTCGCGACGGTGCCGCGATCGCCTTTGCGCACGGGCTCAACATCCACTTCAATTTGATCGAAGTGAAGCCGACGGTCGACGTCATCATGATCGCGCCCAAGGGGCCGGGACACACGGTGCGCGGCGAATTCCAGAAGGGCGGCGGCGTGCCGTGCCTGATCGCGGTCCACAACGACGCCTCCGGGAACGCGCACGACATTGCACTGGCTTACGCGTCGGCGATCGGCGGCGGCCGCTCGGGGGTGATTGAAACGACGTTCCGCGAAGAGTGCGAGACCGACCTGTTCGGCGAGCAGGTGGTGCTCTGCGGCGGCCTCGTCGAGCTGATCCGCGGTGGCTTCGAGACGCTGGTCGAGGCGGGTTATGCGCCGGAGATGGCGTATTTCGAGTGTCTGCACGAGGTGAAGCTGATCGTCGACCTGATCTACCAGGGCGGCATCGCCAATATGAACTACTCGATCTCGAACACGGCCGAGTGGGGCGAGTACGTGTCGGGGCCGCGCATCATCACCTCCGACACCAAGGCGGAAATGAAGCGGGTACTCCAGGACATCCAGTCCGGCAAGTTCACCAGCGAGTGGATGCAGGAGTACCGGTCCGGCGCCTCGCGTTTCAAGGCGACCCGGCGGCTCGCCGACGAACACCAGATCGAAGTCGTGGGCGAAAAGCTGCGCGGCATGATGCCGTGGATCAAGGCCGGCGCGCTGGTGGACAAGAGCAAGAACTGAGTTGGCCTCGATCCACGGACCCGGCGTTGCGCGCTGACGCGCCGCGGTGGATCAAGGCCGGCGCGCTGGTGGACAAGAGCAAGAACTAGCCGGCCAACAGTCTGGTGGCGGTCGAAAGACGAAGGGCTCCGAGATCATCGGAGCCCTTCAATGTTTGCAGGCCCGAGCCCGGGGCTTACTCATGCGAACGAATGGTCCGGCCACGGGAAGGGCTCACCATCTGATAGACATCGGCGCGGGTGAGGCCGATATCGGCCAGCATGCGGTCATCGAGGGCGATCAGGCTGGCGAAGGCGCGACGCTTTTCCGAACGCCGGAAAAGGGTGGAGAGAAGGGTCATTTCATTATCCAAAAGAGGGAGAGAACGTCCGGTTGGCCGTTCGTTGGCGGGCTTATGCCGCGCAAAAAATGAACCTGTCGTGAATGCGGTAGCGGACTGGATAACAAGCGGTAAACGCCGCTGCCATGCCGCGGACGGCGTGCTAGAAGCGTGGCTCGCAGGGGGAAATCGGAATGGCCAAAGAGGACGACATCCGGCTCATCATAGAGCAGGAAAAGACGCTGGTGCTACCGGCGTTCAACGAGGACATTGCGTGGGCGCTGGGCAGCGCCCTGCGCGAGCGCGGGGCACGGGAGAAGCTCGGCATCGCGATCGAAATCCGGTGCGGCGAGAGGGCGCTGTTCCATAGCGCGCTGGCCGGAACCGTGGCGGACAATGCCAACTGGCTGCGCCGCAAGTCCAACGTCGTGCACCGGATGAGCAAGGCAAGCTATCGCGTGGTGCTCGAGCATTCGGAGCCGCAGAACTATTTCGGGCCGCGCCGGGGTCTCGACAACATGGATTTCGTGCTGGCCGGCGGCGGCTTTCCGATCTGGGTGAAGAACGCGGGCATGATCGGCTCGATCTGTGTGTCGGGGCTGCACGAGCGGGACGACCACCGGCTGGTGGTTGATGCTTTGTGCGATCATCTGGGCGCCGACAAGAAAGCGCTCACCCTGCCGCCGCTTTAGCGCCCGTGTTTGCTTGACAGTGCCGCGCCAGCTCCGCATGGGCATGGCGCGCGGGAGCGTTGCCATGAAACTCGACTATCTGTTGCTGGACGTGTTCACGCGCGAGCGGCTGCGGGGCAACCCGTTGGCGGTTGTGCTCAGGGCGGACGGCCTGCTCGACGACCAGATGCAGAAAATCGCCGCCGAGTTCAACCTCAGCGAAACGGTGTTTCTCACCAAGCCGAAGGCCGAACGGCACAGCGCCGGCGCCCGAATTTTTACCCCATCGGTCGAGCTGCCGTTTGCCGGCCATCCGACGGTGGGGGCGGCGGTGGCGCTGGGCCTCGAGCTCAAGAGCACGGCGATCCGGCTCGAGGAAAAGATCGGCGTCATCACCTGCGTGATCGAGCGGATCGACAAGGCGCGAGGCAACGCGCGTTTCGCGCTGCCGCACCTGCCGGATCGGCTGCGAGACGCACCGGACAAGGTGCAGACCGCGCTGGCCCTCGGGCTCGAACCGGAGGACATCGGCTGCGGACTGTACAAGCCCGGCGTGTGGTCGGCGGGGGTCATCTTCTATTGCATTCCGGTGCGGTCCGCGGCGGTGCTCAGGCGCGTGAAGCCGGAGCCCCGCGGCTGGGCCGAGATTTTCCCGCTCGGACACAGCTCGGTCTATGTCTATACCGAGACGCGCGAGGAGGACGGCAACGACTTTGCCGCACGCATGTTCGCGCCGGGCATGGGGCTGGGAGAAGACCCGGCTACGGGCTCGGCCGCGGCGGCGCTGATTGGGGAGCTCGCCGAACAGGCGTCGAGCGGGCAGACAGAGTACGTCATCCGGCAGGGCGCCGAGATGGGGCGGCTGAGCCTGATCACGGTACAGATCCGCAAGGACGGCGACACGCTCACCCATGGCGGCATCGGCGGCGACGCGGTGATCGTGGGGCAGGGCAGTCTCGGGCTGGATGACTAGATGCGTCAGCTGAGGGGCCGCTCCATGAATACGATGCGGTAGCCGCCGGGGGAATCGTGCTCACCGGTTTCGGTGAAGCCCAGATGCGCGTAAATCGCGCGGTTCCTGGTCATGGCGGCGTTGGTGTAGAGGGTGAGCTTCGACTTGTCCTCGCGCCGGGCGGCGGCCTCGGCGAAGTCGAGCATCTGACGCAGCAGGCCGCGGCCCTGGGCATCGGGATGCACGGCGAAGTTGAAGATGTGCACTGCGGCGGCCTGCACCATCATGGTCAGCACAGCAAGGAGCGTGCCGTCCTCCTCGATGACGAAGAGCTCGCCGTTGCCGAGCCGCGCCTGCAGGTCATCGTCCATCGGGCGCGGGCGGCGGCCCAGGATCGGGACGTAATGGCGGTAGGCGGCTTCGATCAGCGCGGCGACGGCCGAAAGGTCTTCGGATTTGGCGGGGCGAAGCGTGGACATGCGGCTTTCCGTGCAGCGCGGCGAAGGCTAGGGTGCACCCGCGACTTGGGGAGGCTCATTTGGATATTGTCAACAATCTGCTGTTCTGGTTGCACCTGGTGTCGCTTTCGCTGGGCGGGGTGGGAGCATTCGGCATTCCCGTCGTGGGAAGCATGATGCCGATGGCGAGCGCAGAGACGCGCCCAACGCTGTTCAAGGTGGCGCACGGGCTATCGAGGGTGAGCCGGATCGGCCTTGGAGGGCTGATCATCACCGGGCCGCTGCTGGTCTGGCTGAAGTTCGGGGGCACGGCGGGATTCACCGCCTGGTTCTGGGCCAAGATGATCCTCGTGGTCCTGCTGATCATTGTGATCGTCTGGGCCGGCATGAACGCGAAGCGGGCCGAAGGCGGAGACATGGCCGCGGCAAAGCGGGCGCCGATGATTGGCGGGCTTGCCATGCTGTTGCTGCTCGGCGTGGTTCTTTGCGCGGTATTCGCATTCAACTAGAGGCACTTGGGGCCGGGCGCTTGCCAAAGCCGGGCGATTCACGCAGTATCGTGGGTAGTTAGGAACCCAGCAGATGCAGCGCGCCCGCGCCATTGCCATCGCCCATGCGGAACAGCAGGCCCAACAGGCCCGGCTGCTGCTGGTGACTGGCCTGCTGCTGCTTCCGGCCCTTCTGCTTCTCCTTCTTATCAGCCCCTGAGTACCGGCGGCTCGCGAGCGCGAGCGGGTGGTCAGGGGAGCGCGACTGAAGAGCCGAACACAGTTTTGTCCGGCCGCGTGGGCATGATCGAAAGCTGCCCCGGCCGTTGGATAGGAAGAGCGAGATGAGTACCCAGACCGACAGCAACAAAGACCGCGTCTACATTTTCGATACGACGCTGCGCGACGGCGAGCAGAGCCCGGGCGCGACGATGACGCTCGAGGAGAAGCTGCAGGTCGCCGAGGCGCTCGACGAGATGGGCGTCGATATCATCGAGGCGGGTTTCCCGATCGCCAGCGTCGGCGACTTCGAGGCGGTTGCCGAGGTGGCGCGGCGCAGCAAGAATTCGGTGATCGCCGGGCTGGCGCGTGCCATACCCGCCGACATCGCCCGGGCCGCCGAAGCCGTACGACACGCGCCGCAGGGCCGCATCCATACCTTCGTTTCGACCTCGCCGATCCACCTCGCGCACCAGATGAAGAAGTCGCAGGAGGAGGTGCTCGAGATCATCACCGCGACGGTGACGCAGGCGCGCAACCTGATCGACAATATCGAGTGGAGCGCGATGGACGCGACGCGCACGCCGCTCGACTACCTGAAGCGCTGCTGCGAACTGGCGATCAAGGCGGGCGCCACGACGATCAACATTCCCGATACGGTCGGCTATGCGGTGCCCGAGGAATACTACGCGCTGATCAAGGCGTTGCGCGAGGGCGTGCCGGGCGGCGACAAGGTGATCTGGTCGACGCATTGCCATAACGACCTCGGCATGGCGGTGGCCAACTCACTGGCCGGCGTGCGCGCCGGGGCGCGGCAGGTCGAGTGCACGATCAACGGGCTGGGCGAGCGGGCCGGCAACGCCGCACTCGAGGAAGTGGTCATGGCGCTGCGCACCCGCGCCGATGCAATGCCGTTCCATACCAAGATCGAGTCGACGCATCTGAGTCGCGTGAGCAAGCTGGTGTCGGCGGCGTCGAACTTCCCGGTGCAGTACAACAAGGCGATCGTGGGCAAGAACGCCTTCGCGCATGAGAGCGGTATCCACCAGGACGGCATGCTGAAGAATGCCGAGACCTACGAGATCATGACGCCGGCCTCGGTCGGCATCAAGGAAACGACGCTGGTGATGGGCAAGCATTCCGGCCGCGCCGCCTTCAAGGACAAGCTGCGCGAGCTCGGCTACGAGCTGGGCGACAACCAGTTCCAGGAGGCGTTCGTGCGCTTCAAGGACCTGGCCGATCGCAAGAAGCACATCTACGACGCCGATATCGTGGCGCTGGTCGACGACGAGGCCGGTTCGTCCGACGACCGGATCAAGCTGGTGTCGATGGAAGTGGTGAGCAAGACTGGCGGCACGCATCGCTGCGACATGGTGGTGACCATCGACGGACGCGAGGTGCACGTGACGCACGACGGGACGGGCTCGGTGGACGCGATCTTCACCGCCATCAAGGAGGCCGTGGGGCAGTGGCCGCATTTGGTGCTCTACGCGGTCGATGGCGTCACCGGCGGCACCGACGCGCAGGCGAGCGCGCATGTGCGGCTCGAGCTCAACGGGCGCATCGCGTCCGGCAATGCCGCGGAGCCGGACACGCTCGTGGCATCCGCCCGCGCCTATCTCAACGCCATCAACCGGCTGATGATCGAGCGGGGCGGCGCGGCGCAGGGCGCGATGGAGAGCGCGGCGAGCTGAGACGATGGCCCCTTATCCCGCAAACGACCTCAAGCGGAAGCTGAGGGCAGGGCAGCCTGCGCTCGGCTTCTGGCTCAGCCTCAACAGCCTGGCGCTGACCGAGATGGCGGCAGGTGCCGGCTGGGACTGGCTGCTGCTCGACATGGAGCATGTGATCTACGATGCCGAGACGGTGGAGCGGCACCTGCTTGCGGCTCGCCACGGTGGGGCGGCCGAGCTCGTGGTGCGCATCCCCAGCATCGACCCGGTGCTGGTGAAGCGGCTGCTCGACGCCGGCGTGCGCAGCTACATGTTCCCGTTCGTACAGACGGTTGAGGAAGCCAAACTCGCGGTGGCCTCGACGCGCTATCCGCCGGCCGGCATTCGTGGCTTCTCGGGCGGAACGAGGGCCAACCACTACGGGCGGGACACGGATTACCTCGCCAAGTACGCCGACGACATCTGCGTCATCGGACAGATCGAAACGCCGCAAGCCGTGTCGAACATTGCGGCCTATGGCCAGGTCGACGGGCTCGATGCGATGCTGATCGGTGCCAATGACCTTGCGGCGAACATGGGCCACCTGGGCGACACCAGGCACCCGGAGGTAGTTGCCAAGATCAGCGAAGCCGGGCGGTCAATCCGGGCGACGGGGAAGGCCTCGGGCTTCCAGTTCTTCGACGAGCGGGCGCAGGCGCTGCTGAAAGAGGGCTTCACGCTGGCAGCGGTGGCGGGCGACATCAACAGCCTGACGCTGGCGATGAAGGCGCGGCGCGCGGAGTTCTAGTCGTGCACACATTGCGGGCGGTCGAAAGCGCGGACGACCTGCGGGCGATGCACGACATCCGGCTGGCGACGCTGTTCACGCCGGAGCGGCATCCCGGGATCGTCTACGATCAGAACCATCCGCTGGACCTCGATCCTGCCAATACGCGCTTCCTGCTGTGGTGGGACAACCGAGCGATCGGGGTTGTCCGGCTGGACCGCCGCGGCAGCGGCGAAGGTGTCGTGCGGCTGGTTGCGATTGTGCCGGAGGTGCAGCGCGGAGGCCACGGTCGCGCGTTGATGGGATTGGTCGAGGATGAGGCCCGGCGGCGTGGTATGCGCAAGCTGATGCTCAACGCGCACAAGAGTGCGACCGGGTTTTACGAGCGGCTCGGCTGGTCGAACGAGGTCTGGGACGACGCCGAACGCACGAGCATGGCCGATCACTCGGTGCAGATGACCAAGGTCCTGGGTTGAGCCTACTTGCCGCCGCTGAGGTCGGGCGTCTGGGCGTGGCTCTGGGCAACGTGGGGGTCGGGGGCTTCCGTGACCTCGGCAACACCGCCGTCGCCCTCCGCCAGCATCTTGTTGATGCCGAGCTTGACCGCTTCGGTCAGGTCGCGAAGCGCCGTGCGGTAGTCCGGGGTGGGGACCCAGGAGCGGACCTGGAGTGTGACGGTATCGGTGCCGAAGGTGTCGACGAAGGCGGTCGGGGCCGGATCGGAGAGGACACGCTTGTCGTGGCCGACGATCCGCAGCAGCGCCTGGCGAGCCCGATTGATGTTGGCCTTGTCGGGAATGGTGACCTTGACGTCGATGCGTCGCCTCGGCTCGCGGCTGTGATTGGTGATCGCGCCGTTCCAGAGCTTGTTGTTGTTGGTGAAAACGAACAGGCCGCTGGTCGAGCGAAGCCTTGTGCCGAAGAGACCGATTTCGACCACCACGCCCTCGACGCCGTC